>LUMU01000266.1_pt1 | contig 13091 bp, 17 predicted proteins | sample 729751 | NCBI WGS metagenome assembly LUMU01 (sample SAMN03860300, study PRJNA289734) | marine metagenome | biome: seawater column; feature: ocean; material: water; isolation source: Red Sea water column Station 192 - depth 100m | place: Saudi Arabia: Red Sea | collected 2011-10-15 | depth 100 m
CCTCTTACACCGCTTGATGATCCGTGTTCAGATTTTACAATTGGAGTATTAAAAAAATTGGAGGCAATGTAGGGGATAATTCTTTTTGGTACTTCTTGATACAGCTCTTCAATGTCTGACATCCCTCCACCACAAACTATTACATCAGGATCTAAGAGATTAACTACAGAGCTAAAAGCACGTGCTGTACGTTCAAAATATTTATCCATGACTTGTTCTGAGTTTTTATCCCCTTCTCTAAAATTATCAACTATCTCTCTTGAAGGTTTTTTTTCATTAGTAACAAATGAATAATAATTTTCTAAACCTGGACCAGATAGAAAAACCTCAATTGCTCCTATTCTCCCGCAATGTCTCTGGACTGACTTTTCATAATCGTCCATTGGTCCTGGGATAGGATTTTGACCCCATTCTCCAGTTAATTTATTTGGACCTACAACAAGTTGTTTTCTGAAAGTATAACCCGCACCTACACCAGTACCCATAATTACTGCAAATACAGAATCATAATTTTGTCCAGCGCCATCTATTGATTCAGATACTGCAAGGCAATCTGCATCGTTTGCAATTCTTACTTCAAATCCAAGCTTGCTTTCTAAATCTTTCTTAACATCTTGCCCTTCTAAAGCTTCAGTATTTGAAACTTGAACTAAACCTGTTTTAGGATGTAGCGATCCAGGCATTCCAATTCCTACAGTGAATTCTGTAAAATCTGAAGAGATATCAGTAATTAATTTATATACTGTATTAATTATTTCAACATAATTTTCTTTGGGTGCATCAACGCGTTTTCTTAAAAGTTCTTTTCCTGTTGATGGATCAAGCACAATGGCTTCAATCTTTGTACCTCCCCAATCTATTCCAACTTTCATGTCAATTACTCAATTCAAAATTTATACTATATTTCTCTATATTACTAGTGCCTATTACTTCTATTTGGTTTAATTTGTTTTGCTTCCAAATATATGGCGCATCAGGATACTCTCCTGCGTAGTCAGTTGCAACGCCTACTAAATAATTATCTCCATCAATTGTTTGAATGTCTAAAAAACGTAAATAATAAAAATAACTATCGCATCTATCATCCTCACTTAGATTTATTTCTCCAATAATTGTCTTTTTGAAATTGTTTTTCTTTTCTAGTTCCAAAGAAAACTCACCTGGTCCAAATTTCTCCCAACTTGGGCCAATACAAACTCCGGTAAAATCACCTTCATAATCTTCCCTAAATTTCATATCAAATACTAAGTTGTAACTTTCAATATTTGTATCTGAAACTGGAAAAGATTGAACAGTAACTTTTACTTTATCTTTCGATAGGTATTCAACATTAATTGAAAGTTGAGATTCAATAATGTTGTTATCATCAGAGTCAATTGTGTATGAATAAGTAGTTAGGTTAGAACAAAAAATTAATAATGAAAATATTAGTAATTTACCGGGCTTCAACCCTTTACGGCTCCGCCGATTAATCCTCTAATGAAAAATCTTTGCAAACTGAAGAATACTGTTAAAGGAACAATCATAGATATGATTGCCCCTGAGGTTCTAAGATGCCATGCTTCACCGTAAGCACCTACAGCAAGCTGTGAAACGTGGGATGTTACAACTAGATTTTCGGGTTTATAAACACCTAGAAATACATTGGCTACAAGAAAATCATTATAAACCCATAAAAACTGAAATGTTGCAAAAGCTGCAATACCAGCGACTGAAAGAGGCAGAACTAGTTTGAAAAATGTTGTCATATTGCTGGCACCATCAATCTTGGCAGATTCAATTACACTTCTTGGTAAACTCATCATAAAGTCTCTAAGTAAAAAAGTTGCTAATGGCAAGCCAAAACCTGAATGAGCAAACCACGTTGCCACAAATGTTCCGTTAATGTCTAATGCAGGAATTATTGGAAGACCAAACACTTCTACACCACTCTTAAATAGTTGAACTAGTGGAATCAAAGACATTTGCAAAGGAATAATCATCGATGCGACAACTAAAAGAAACAATGGTTCTTTGCCTCTGAACTCCATAAAAGCAAACGCATATGCAGCAAACGCAGCAATGGTGATTGGAATGATTGTAGATGGAATCGTTACAGCAAATGAGTTATAAAATGACCTATCTAGATTATCCATCCCACCATGATTCTCTTTTAATTGCCTCACCAGGTCTGAAAGAACTTAATACAAATCCAAATACTGGAAATATCCAAGTAAAAGCAATCGTTATTAGAATTATTTTTGTAACAGGTTTGTCATACCACTTCTGAGTATTTCTGTTCATGATTGTGTATTTTCTCTTTCTCTAATAGCTGTACCAACGATAATTGGTAGAACACAAACAAAGATTAAAACCGCAACTGTAGCTGATCTACCAAAATTTCTATACTTTGAAAATTCATCTAACATTTTTACAGCAAGTAAGTTTGTTTCCAGGTCTCCTCTGGTTGATACATAAATAATATCGAAAGCTTTCAGGACTGTAACAACCATGTATGTTCCAACAACGATAATTGTACTTTTAATATACGGAATCACTATTGACCTGAATACTCTCAGCTCTGATGCACCATCTATTTGTCCTGCTTCCATAATTTCTGCTGGTATTGCTTTAATTCCTGCTGAAAATACAACTGCTGCAAATCCTGTGAACATCCAGATCATAATGACCATTAGCAACATTGTATTTATTGGAAGATTTACCAAAATGCTACTTATAAAACCATCTGGATTTAAGTTTTGAGCAAATGGTAAATTTGACATGTCTCTTTGTTGAAGCCATCCAATGGGTTTCAAGCAGTTAGGATTATCAAAACCATTAAATACACCATCAATAATTCTGTTATTCATGCACTGAGTACCAAGACGGTCTACGGATACTCTTATTCCATTTATTATTCCAATTTGAGTTAATGGAGGTGGTCTATATTCGTAAATAAATTTAAATATTGCACTAGCTCCAACAGCAGATATAGCCATTGGCATAAAAACAATTGACTTAAAGAATGCTTCACCTTTATTTAACCTGTCAGATAACCAACCCACAACTAACCCAATTAACAAAACAAAGAAAACAACAAAAATTAACCAAATTATTTGATTTCTAATGGTTACCAGCATTTCTGGATCAGAAAACGCCCATCTATAATTTTCAAAACCAACAAAATCATTACTATATCTATCTTTAAAGCTAATATAAAAAGTTCTAATTGCCGGATAAAAAAGAAACAAAGCAATCATAAATAACGAAGGACCAGCAAACATTCTTGCTTCTAATGATTCTCTATTCTCTTTAGGTGATAATTTTATTATCTTATCCATACCTAAAAATAATAAAAACACAAAAGTAGAACCAATAATGAGAGCAAAAACAACTAATAAATTTCTAGAAATAATTTCTGTTAGTTCTCTAAATAAGATTGCTTGAAACAAAAACCAAATTAATGGAAAAAATCCTAATGCCAGCATTGAAATGCCAATCGATTATCAATTTACTTAAAAAAGCCCTGGTTTATGGCCAAGATTTTTCGATAGTGTCTAATGCAGTATCAATATATCCTGGACCTTCAACAGCTAAGTTCATCATTTCTTTCCAGAATGAACCAGCACCAACCTCTGGTGGCATTAAGTCAGACGCATCAAATCTGAATGAGTTTGCACTTAATGCTGCAGCGATTGTATCTCCAAGAATTTTGTTGATTGGAGCTGCATACAATGATGTATCAAAACCAGTGTGTGCACTTAATCTTGCATTGTCTGGTCTAGGAGCTACATTGTTGTAGAATTCTGCACTTAACATAAACTCTGCAACAGCTTTTGTTGCATCTCTATCATTAAATGCACCCCACATGTCACCACCACCTAAAGCAGCAGCTGGCAATGATGGGTCAATTGAAGGGAATGGGAATACAGTTGTAATTGTACCCGCACCTTCTTTTTCACCTTCTGGCCAGAATCCTGTAATGAAGGATGCTTGCCTATGCATGAAACAACCTGGGTTGCCATTTGCATCTTTTGAGAACATAGGATCTTGCGCGTTACCGAAGTAAGTTGAGACGATAGCATCTGTACCACCTACAACATAACCTTCTGTATGCATGATTGTGCTCAAAAGGGTTGCAGCGTTTTTAACAATTGGATCATTGAAAGGCATTTCATGACTTACCCACTTATCGTAGGACTCAACACCGTCTCCGGTTCTTAGCATGATGTCTTCCATCCAGTCAGTTGCTAACCAACCTGATGCACCGTTTGAGTACATACCGAAACAGAATGGATTCATTCCGTCAGCAACAATTTGATCTGCAAGTGCAATCATCTCGTCCCAAGTAGTTGGAACTGTATATCCTCTTGCTTCGAATTCTGCTGGTTGGTACCAAACAATACTCTTAAGGTTAGCTGCATTAGCTCCACCATAGATAACACCATCAACAGTTCCTAGTCCTACAAGGTAGGATGAGAAGTTGTTTTGATACTCATCAAGATCAATATCTAGATCTGCGAGTGGGGTTAGGTATCCTCTATTAGCGGCATCGACAACAGCACCTGGCTGTGGCCATAATGCGAAGTCAGGTGTATCACCAGACTCCATTTGAATTTGAATTTCTTGCTCAAAGTTGTCAGAACCTTGATAGGAAACAATTATTCCAGTTTCCTCCATGAATGGTTCGAACGCAGCTCTAAATCCATCTTGATCTGAACCGATCAAAGCACCTGTGATTGTGACTTATTTCGACTTGAAAAATACGCGAATAATAATTAGGTGCCCGGGGGGGGACTCGAACCCCCACATCCTTTCGAATAACGGATTTTAAGTCCGTCGCGTCTACCAATTCCGCCACCCGGGCTAATATCTAATCTAGTATTTTTTGAGTATTAGACCCTCTAAAATATCGTTTTTTGAAATTATAATTGGAGAATTGCTGTAGTGGCTAAGAATTATTTCTAATAGAAATATCCCAGATGTAATAGTTGAGGCTCTTTTAGGATCGATCCCTCTAAATTTTGTGATAATTTCTGCTTCAGTCATTTTTAATATTCTTTTATTTATTTCTTGAACATTATCAGTATCAATTTTAATTTCATGCAGCTCTTCTTCATTAAAATTTTGTTGATCTAGAAATATTGATGCTAGAGAAAGCGCTGTGCCTGATACCCCAATCACATTTTTTTTATCTTTAATATCTAACTGAGATAGTTCTGTTTCAATTTTTAGTTTTGCTTCATCAATTAATTCTTGACCAATAGGAAGATTTGAAAAGTATTTTTCAGATAATGTTACTACACCTAAATTAAGCGACTTTGATACAATTTTATTCTCAAACTCATAAATAAATTCAGTGCTTCTTCCACCAATATCAATAATCAAAAAATTTTCAGTATTTTGCATAAAATGCAGTACTCCAATGCTTGTTGTAATTCCCTCTTCATGACCAGATAAAACTTCAACTTCAAAGTCATATTTTCTTCTAATATTTTCAATTATTTCGTCAGAATTTTTTGCATCTCTTAGTGCAGCTGTACCAACAACAAAAACATCATCAACATCGTTTTCAATCAACAATTTTTTAAAATTTCTTAAAGCAGAATTTACTCTTTTGAATGCCTCTGTTGAAATTACTCCTGTTTGCTCAATTTTTTCGGACATTTTTGTAACAATATGCATTCGAGTCAATACGTTAAGCCCCTGGTCATTAACCTCTGCAATTAAAAGTCTTGTGGAGTTTGATCCAAGATCAATGGAAGCAAGCTTTACCATTCAACTTTCCATTCGGGGTTTTTTTGAAAATTATTTTCGTCAATACATGGTTCTTGGCAGTTAAATAGGCCTATTGATTCTAAGACAATTTTCCCAATAGGATTTTTTCCTGTTGAGATTTCATCTGCTGTATGGGAATGTAAGCACTTGATTGATTCTGTAGCTCCGCCAACGCCTCCTGTTGGTAAATATTCATTTGATTGATCATGAGAATTCTCTCTTTCTTGCTGATAACTAACCTGGCGTTCACTCCATGCTGCTTTAAGTTTTGAATTATTAAGAATTTCATTATCCAACTCAGCTATTAAGCCTTGTGATTCTAAAGACCCTATTTTTTTGTTATACATTGGACAAGTTAACCAGTAGGTAGTTGGAAAAGGAGTACCATCATCCAAGTTAGGCGGAACTTTAATTGCTGCTGGTAAGTTTAAATGACATCTTGATGAAACTGTAACATCGCTTCTTAAGTTTCTATCAATTTGTGCTTCGACAATTTTTTTGTCTTTATCCACCTTCTTGACCAACTATAAATTCAACAACATATTCAAAAACAGATTTTGATCTATCATTGTTCATTACTTCTTCTATTGGAGTGACCGGTTCTGGTATGTCGTAAACATAGAGAATCTCTCCCTCTTTACCGTATCCTCTCTCTCTTAAAACAAGTTCTAGTTTATCTGGATCATCTAAATCCGAAATTTGTCTATTCCATTCCTCAATTTGATTTTCAATAATTTGTTTTTCTAACTTATTGTTCTCAATTTCTTTTTCTAAATCTACATATGAATTGTAAGTTGTTTGAACATTGTCGAAAAAAAAGATTAAAAAAGACACAACAAAAGCAATAACTAAAACACGTGTAAGTACGTTATTGCCTGTTCTTTTTAAAGTTCCCATTTTTTATTATTAAAATTCTCAAAAGTTCATTATATTTTGCAGTTCTTTCTCCTCTAGCGGGTGCTCCTGTTTTGATTTGCCCACTTGAGGTTCCAACTACTAAGTGACTAATAAAGGAATCCTCTGTTTCTCCAGATCGGTGGGATACCATGCTTGTGTAATTGTTCTTATTTGCTAGTTTCATGGTTTCAATAGTCTCTGTAACGCTCCCAACTTGATTAACCTTTATCAAGATTGAATTTGCACAATTTTCATCAATTCCTTTTTGTAAAATTTTCTCTTGGGTGACAAAAAGATCGTCGCCAACTAGTTGTACGTTTTCACCAATTTTTGATGTCAAATACTTCCAGCCTTCCCAGTCGTCTTCAGCTAAACCATCTTCTATAGATACAATCGGATATGAATTAGACAAATCAATTAAATAATCTGACATTTCAGTATTGGATAAGGAATCTCCTTCAATAATATATTTGTCATCCTTAAAAAACTCTGTAGATGCAATTGTTAAAGGATTAAGAGCGATGACAGATTTTGATTACGAGTTTCAAATGGCTCAGGCAAATTCTACACTAGCTGGATTTGAAACCATATTCATTCCTTCTTCACCAGAATTTGGTTATTTATCTAGTTCAATGGTTAAAGAAATTCATTCTTTTGGCGGGGATGTTTCTTCTCTAGTTCCATCAGAAGTTTTAAAAAGGCTAAACAATGAATAATTCTGAAACAAACTTTGAAGATGTTTTAAAAGGTGAAAGTAAAATCGAAATAGTAGACAAATTAGAAAATTTAAGAAATCAATTAAACTCAAATACTCTTAAGGGGAGAATTAATAAAAAAGATATATTAAAGAGTATTGATGAAATAATTGACTCTATGCCAGTTGAGATGCGCACTGCAAGATGGATTGTAAGAGAACAAGAAAGTTTTATCAATCAAGCCAAAATTGAATCAAAAGCTCTTTTAGATGATGCCAAGGCAGAATCTGAAAAATTGATTGCAAATTCATATGTTATTCAGGAAGCTGTAATTGAAGCAAATGCAATAATAAAACAAGCTGAAGTTGAGATGCAAACATATAGAACAAATATAGAAGATACAATTGATCAGAGAATTGATGACATTCAGAATAAAATTGATCAACTTTCTAATTTTTTAGAAAATGAAAAAAATAAACTACGTGAGCCTAGAAACATAGAAAACCCAGAAAATTAATGAAGCTCAATTCAAAGATAAAAACCATTGATATAGTTAATTCTCCTGTTCCTTTAGTTGTTAATCTTTCAGGGAAATTTGAAATTTCTTATGCAAATCATTTCACAGAAGATCAAGATTTAGTGAATTTAATTTCGGAACTTTATATTGATGATTCAATATTAAATATTGATATCAATTTAGAACTTTCTTATAAATCAGAATGCGCAAGATGTCTCTCTAAAAAGGCAAATAAGATGAAAAATTCAAGATTATTTAAGCTAAATATCGATGTAGAAAACGATTATGAAATTAATTTTGATAGAGAATATGTAGATATAGAGCCATTTATTTCAGAAATAATAATCGATAATTTAGATAGACTTTATATATGCAGTAATAAATGTAAAGGTTTATGCGGTATTTGCGGTAACAATATGAATAAAATTAAGTGTAATTGTGAAGAAAAAAACTTAAAAGAAAGTCCATTTTCTTCCCTAAGTCAGCTAGATTTGTAGTTTGAAAGGAATATAGCAATGGCAGTACCAAAGAAGAAGATGTCTAAATCAAGAACTAGACGCAGAAAAGCTACGCATAAAATATCTAAACCTCATTTTGTAGTAGATCCTGAAACAGGTGTAGCAAAACAATCTCATAGAGTAAATCCTGCTGATGGTACTTATAACGGTCGTCAAGTAAAAGAACCTGAAGTAAGTTAAGTTTGCTATGAATACTATTGCTGTTGATGCAATGGGTGGAGACTCTGCTCCAATCGATATCGTTAAAGGAGCTATTAAAGCGAAAGATCAGGGTGTCGATGTTGTTTTATGTGGTGATAAAAATTTAATTAATCCATATTTAGAAAATCATGAAATACCTGTTTTTGATTTTCCCCAAGTTATTTCTATGGATGAAGATCCATTAAAAGCTATAAGAAATAAAAAGAATGCATCAATAGTTGGATGCATGCAATTACTTAAAGACAAAAAAGTACAGGCTGTATTTTCTGCAGGTTCTACAGGCGCAACATTAATAAGTGCAATTTCAATTCTTGGAAAACATAAGGGAGTTATTAGGCCTGTCATAGCTTCTGTGTTGCCTTCGTTAAGTGGTAATACAATTCTTCTTGATTCAGGAGCTAGTTTAGATGTAAAGCCAAAAGTTCTTTTTCAATATGGAATAATGGGAGCAAAATTAGCTGAAGTAATAATGGATATCAACAATCCTAAAGTAGGTCTTCTAAATAACGGAGAAGAGGAAACTAAAGGTCGAGATGTAGAAAAAGCAGCATATAAATTATTAAAGAATAGTAATTTAAACTTTGTTGGAAATATAGAAGGAAGAGATTTTTCAACAAAAAAAGCTGATGTGTTTGTTACTGACGGATTTACTGGAAATGTAGTATTAAAAACATTAGAAGGCACTGCAAAATTACAGCAAAATCTAATTTCTTCAGCACTGTTAGATAATTTATTTAAACCTTTGTTAATTCCCGTAAAAAAAGCTTTACAACCTGTTAAAGATCAGCTTAATCCAGATAAATCTGGTGCTTCATACTTATTAGGTGTAAACGGAGTAGTCACAATAGGTCATGGTTCTTCTAATTCTGAAGCAGTCAAAAATGCAATTATATATACAGAAACTGCTGTAAAAAAAGATTTAATCAGTAAGTTTTCCTCCGCATTAAGTGAATTATGAAAAGCATAGAAGATTTCGAGAAAACAATAGGGTATAGCTTTAAAGACAAAAAACTTTTAAAAATTGCTTTGACTCATAAATCTTATTTAGACGAAAACCCAGATCTAATATCAAATCAGCGCTATGAGTTCTTTGGAGATACTATTTTGGATTTTGATTTAACTGAATACCTTTTTAAACATTTTCCAGATTTAGATGAAGGAAGTCTTACAAAGATAAGATCAAGTGCTGTTAATCAGACGAATTTAGTGAAATTAGGTAATGAAATAAATATTGGATCTTTTATGTTTTTAAGTAAAGCAGAGGATTCTACCGGAGGTAGGAACAAGTCATCCATAATTGAAGATGCAGTAGAAGCTTTAATTGCAGCATTATATTTTGACGGGGGATTAACCGCAGTAAATGGATTTGTTTCTAAATACATATATCCGAGCATAAAAGAGCTTTCTGAAAATCCTGGACAGAAAGATTATAAAACAAGACTTCAAGAGTATTATGCGAAAGTTGGGAAAAAAGTAAATTATATGGATTCATCTACTGGTCCAGATCATGATAAAAAATTTCAAACACAAGTTTTTTTGGATAAAGAAATTATCGGAGTTGGAGAAGGCAAGTCAAAAAAAAGTTCACAACAAGAAGCTGCGAAACAAGCATTAGAAAAAATAAATGCCTGAACTGCCTGAAGTAGAATCAATTAAACGTTCGTTATCTTCAAATATTGTTGGTCAGAAACTTGAGAATTATAAAATCTATGATGATAGAACAAATAGGTATAATACTAAAAAACCAACAATTAAAGAATCTTTATCAGGAATATCAAGAAAAGGTAAACTTTTAATTTTTGATTTTGAACATTATTCGATCATTTTTCATTTAGGAATGAGCGGAAGAATCCAAGTAAACGATAAAAAAAATAAACATACAAGAGCCCGTTTTTATTTTGACAAAGATACAGTAAATTTTGATGATATTAGAAGATTTGGATTTATTAATATCATAAAAGCGGAATTAAAAATTGATTATTTGAATAAAATTGGTCCAGATGTGTTGGAGATTAGTACAAAACAATCAAGAATAATTATTGATAAAAGTAAGAAATCAAAATCATTGATAAAAGATTTTATACTAAACCAAAAATACATGAGTGGAATAGGTAACATTTATGCAAACGAAATATTGTTTGCCTCAAGAATTCACCCTGAAACAAAAGTAAATGCTTTAAGTGGCAATAATTGGAAAGATTTTTTTAATAACACCAAAAAAATTATGCGGTTAGCAATTAAAAACAATGGAACAACTTTAAGTGATATGACTTATTTTTTGCCTTATGGTGAATTTGGTTCAAATCAGAATTTTTTAAAAATATATAGCAAAACAAATTGTTTTAATTGTGAACATATAATTGATAAAATATACATTAACCAAAGAGCTACATATTTTTGTAGGAAATGTCAAAAATTAAAAAATTAAAAGTTCAACTAAATAGAGACGGTTCTCTTGAATCGACTCACTTTGTTAACGTATATAAAAATGATCAAAAAGAATATGATTATTTTTTTCCAAGATCAGCTGTTAAACCTTTTCAACTTATCCCTCTTCTTTATGAAGCCCAAAATCAAAATATATTATTAACAAGTGAAGAAATAGCTATATTTTCATCTTCTCATTCTGGTCAAGAAATTCATACAGAATTAATTAAAACAATTGCAAAAAAATATGATTTAGATCTTGAAAGATTAGTTTGTGGAAAACAAAGACCTTTTCATGAACCTACCGCTGATAAATTACTACAAAATAATAAAGAATATACAAAATTACACCATAACTGTTCAGGAAAGCACCTTGCTATGCTTTTATTTTCAAAAATTCTTAACGAGGATAACAAAATTTATCATACCTTTAAAAGTAAAACACAATCGATAGTTAAAGATTTCTTTCAATTTATTTTCACTGATAATGATATTGGTTTTGGCACAGACGGATGTGGTCTTCCAGCAATACATTTACGAACTGATAGTTTTTTAAAAGCGGTTAATAAGATAAAAACTACAGAATACTCTAATAATTGGTCTGATATGTTTAATTCTTACCATACAAACCCATTACTTATTGGCGGTGAAAATCGAACAGATACAAATATCATTCTCAATTCAAGCAAAACAGTTTTAGCTAAATCTGGTGCAGAAGGTGTTCTATTTGTTACAAATAACGATGAATCATATTTGTTTAAATGTATTGATGGAAGTAAAAGGGGAGTAGATTTAGCTGCAACTAAATACTTAAACGAAATAGGAATGGTTAATGAAAAACCCTTTCAATATTTAAGCAATCTTTATAGTTTAAATACTCAAAACACTAAGGCAGTCACGATAACTGTTTCTTAAATTTTTTCAATTTAAAGCAAATTATTCTATTTTTTACTATTATTAAGTTAACAACAGGGTAAATAATGTATTTAAAATCTTTAGATATTAATGGCTTTAAGTCATTTTCAGAAAACACAAACATAGATTTTACTAACAAAGTAAATGTTGTTGTCGGCCCTAATGGATCAGGTAAATCAAATGTAGTTGATGCCATTTCTTGGGTCCTTGGAACTCAAAGTCCTGGAACTTTAAGAACAAATAAGATGGAAGATGTTATATTTGCTGGTACTGAAAAGTTGTCTCAAAAAGGTTTTGCAGAAGTTTACTTGAATTTTGAAGTGGATGAAAAATTATTCAATGGAAATTCTGAAATATCTATTGGGAGAAAATTGTTTAGGGATGGTACATCAGAATATTTTATGAACGGATTAAATTGCCGTTTGTTAGATATTCAAGAATTTTTAAATGATGTTGGGATTGGAAAGCAGCAACATATCATTATTTCCCAGGGGCAAATAGCTGAAATTTTGAATTCTAAACCTGAAGATCACAGAACAACCATTGAAGAGGCAGCTGGAATTCTTCCACTTAGAGTTAAGAAAGAAAAATCATTAAAAAGAATTGAATCTGGCGAGAAAGAAATTAAGAGAGCAAAAGATGTTCTTCGTGAGATTAAAAAACAACTTAAACCTCTGCAAGATCAAGCAGAAAAAGCAAAAATACATGAAGAGAGTACAAAGCTCCTAAAGAGTAAAGTTATTGAACTGAATGTCATGATGTTCAGAAAATTTGATGATAAATATAAAAGTTTTGTAATTGAAGAAAATTCCTTAGATCAAAACTTAGAAGATATTGATAAAAAATTAAATACATTAAAAGATCAAAAAGGTCAGATAAATAATGAACTTGGTGATGGATACTCAATAGGTTCAACATTTAAAGATTACTCTGGAAAATTTTTAAATCTATCTGAGCAACTTAGGTCTTTAGCTCAAGTTGCATATGAGAGAAAAGATAATTTAGAACGTGAAGAAATTAAAGCTTCCGAAGAACTAAATAAAACTATTAATAAAATAAATGAAAATAATAATCAAATATCATTGCTCACCTCTCAGTTGATGGATAAAAAGCAAAGCCTAACTAATTTAGAAAATCAAAGTGTAGACATTAAATATCAAATTG
>LUMU01000335.1_pt1 | contig 13033 bp, 17 predicted proteins | sample 729751 | NCBI WGS metagenome assembly LUMU01 (sample SAMN03860300, study PRJNA289734) | marine metagenome | biome: seawater column; feature: ocean; material: water; isolation source: Red Sea water column Station 192 - depth 100m | place: Saudi Arabia: Red Sea | collected 2011-10-15 | depth 100 m
ATAAGAGACTAGAAGACATACCTCAAATTCAAGAACAACTACAAGAAATTCCATTTGATCAGATTAGAAATATTTTCTTAGAGCCAGAGGTTGCAAAGGTGGATAAAATAGAATTTGGAGAAACAGATTATGAAGGAATTGTGAAATATCTTTCAGAAGAGAGAGATTTCTCAAAAGACAGAGTTGAAACATCGCTAAATCGATTAAAGAAAAGTTTAGAGAAGAAAAGCCAGACATTAGATCAGTTCTTTTAATTAACAGAATATACCGCACTGAGAAGTTGGTCAGTTTGGGAATATACTGAATACCAAACAATTCCATCTCGTGTTGATGGACTTGCTGAACGGCCAATGTCTAAACTATAAATCAAATAAGATTTAGAGAAAAATATGACAGAGAATGAAGATGCCAAGCGTAATTTACTTCTAAACATCAAGCGTCTGGAAGGAATGCTTGAAAGAATTGATAATTTCTGTCACAATTACGACCAAGAAAAAATGGATGCATCAGTGGCGGTTCTAAAAATTAAGAGTGTAATTGAAAATCTTCGAGAAGTAATTCCAGAAATGAGTAAAGCGGCAGAATCAATAGATCAGGAAAAAGATTAACTATACAATCTTTTTTGAAAATTCATGAGTTATGAAGAAGACGTTGATGTCTACGGTGAATGTAGAAACTTTATCAAATTCTGTAAAGAGCAACAGATTCAAGTTACTTCAGAAGCTGTAGCAACAGTCTGGGCAGCATTTCAAACTAATGTTGCATTAGATGAAGAAGAAGATGAAGAGACAACATTAGATGATTATTAGTTATTGTTGGTTTCGTACATTTTTCTGTAATTCATCAAATGCAGATTGAATTTCACTTACTGCAGCTCCATCTTCAAGAGTGCTTACATCACCAATTTTTTCATTATTTGCAATTGCTTTTAGTAATCGTCTCATAATTTTTCCGCTTCTTGTTTTTGGCAATCTGTTTACAATATAGAATTGACTTGGGGTAGCTATAGGACCAATTTGTGTTCGAATTGTCTCACGTAGTTCAGTACGAAGTTTTTCATCAGAAGATTGTGCACTTTCCTTTAAGACAACAAATGCAATTATTGATTCACCTTTTACCTCATCAGGAATTCCACATACTGCAGATTCTGCAACCTCATTATGAGATACAATACTGCTTTCTAACTCTGCAGTACCTATTCTATGACCTGCAACTTTGAGTACATCATCAGAACGTCCAAGAAGCCAAAGATAACCATCAGAATCTTTGATTGCATAATCACCAGGATAATAAACAGATTCAAACTTTGACCAATACACATCTTTGTATTTTTGTTCATCTTTCCATAATCCCAAAAGCATTCCAGGCCAAGGCGTTTTAATTATCAAAGAACCTTTTGTTTCAGGTTCAACTTCATTTCCAGATTCATCAACAACTTGAATATCTAAACCAGGAATTGGTAGAGTAGCAGAGCCAGGTTTTAACGGAATAGTTTCAATTCCAGGTAATGGACTGATTAACATTCCACCAGTTTCTGTTTGCCACCATGTATCAATTATGGGGCAATTCTTTTTTCCAATTACATCAAAGTACCATTTCCAAACTTGAGGATTAATTGGTTCACCGACAGTTCCAAGTAAACGTAAGGAAGAAAGATCAAATGAATTTGGAATGTCATCGCCAAACTTCATTAACATTCTAAGAGCTGTTGGAGTAGTGTAGAAAATTGTTACACCGTATTTTTGAATAATGTTCCACATTCTAGATGAATCAGGATAGTCAGGTGCACCTTCATACATCACTTGTGTTGCACCATGTAACAAAGGACCATAAACTACATAGCTGTGACCTGTAACCCATCCAATATCTGCAGTACAAAAATACACATCAGAATCTTTGATATCAAAAGCCCACTTGTAAGTAGAGTAGAGGTGGGTCAGATAGCCACCAATACCATGTAAGACACCTTTAGGTTTTCCAGTTGTGCCAGAGGTATACAAAATGTATAATGAATCAGTACTATCTAGAACTTCAGCATCACATTCAGGAGAGGCAGAATTCATTACATCCGACCACAGCAGGTCTTTTTCATTCATTTGAATGTCCTGACCTGTTCGTTGATAGACAATGACATTTTTTACAAATTGAACTGATGATGCCGATTCATCAACGATTTCTTTAAGATTGATGATTTTTCCTTTTCGATAACCACCATCAGCTGTAATGATTATTTTAGATTGAGAATCCTCTACCCGGTCAGAAAGAGATGTAGCGCTAAATCCAGAAAATACAACAGTATGAACAGCACCTATTCGTGCACATGCAAGCATCGAAATTGGGAGTTCGGGAATCATAGGAAGGTAAATTGTTACTCGATCACCTTTTTTGACGCCTAAAGATTTTAGGACATTAGCCAGTTTTTGTACCTGTACAAACATTTCTTTGTATGTAATTTTTCTATCAGTTCCATCTTCACCTTCCCATAAAATTGCAGGTTTTTCAGATTTTGAATCCTGATGTACATCAAGTGCATTATATGCAGCATTAATTTTTCCGCCAGTGAACCATCGGGCAAAAGGAGGATTCCACTGTAGAGTTTCAGTCCAAGGTTCAAACCAAGACAATGATTTTGCACATTCATCCCAAAATGAAATATAGTCTTTTTTTGCAGACTCTCGTATAGTAGAATCACTATTTCCTAAGCCAATATCAAATTTTTCAGAATCCAATAATGAAAGTTGAAAACAAGAATGTTTTAAGAATTTTGAATGATTATTGAGAATTCATTCTTTTTATCCAGTCAGATTCAGGTTCTGCTGGAGATTCTACCTGTGGAGGAATTGTCATCATCTGAGTTTCATGTGAAACTTCAGAGGTTTCAGTTCCTGGAGGTTCTGGTAAACGAGCTTCTGGTTCATCGGTTTCAGGAACTTCTGGTAGATAGGTTCCTGGCATCACCGAAGATTGTGATACCGGTGGAATCATATCTTCGAGTGAGAGATTTGCAAGTCTGGATTTAACTTTTGCAATCTCATCTTTCTCATGTTTCATATGCTGAAGCATTTCGTCTGTTTCGCTTTGAACATGATCGAAGGTCTCCTGAGAAATTTCGTTACTTTTGAGTTGAACTTTTGCATCAAACAAAAGTACTTTGACAGATTTTTCCTGTTCTTCAATTTCGACGACTCTATTATCTAATTCAGAGTTTATTTCATATTCAGTACGTTGGAGTGTCATTAATTTTGTGTTGTACTTTTCATGAATTATTTCTGCATCAGCTTTCATGCTGTCGTTGTCAGAGACAATTTCCATCAATGCGTTAAGACGGCGGATTACAAGTTCTTTTTGTTTTAGTAAACGTTGTGAATCCAATCTCCACTTTGGAATGAAAATTACTACTTCAGATTGGACTACGAGTTGATCAAAAGCAATTTGTTTTAGGCCTTCAGAGCCGCAATTGATGCCGACTGTCTGTATAGAACCATCAACATCAGTTGTGGTACCTAAAATTTTGCCCATTGGTGCACCATACATGTCTTTTACAGGTTTACCAATAATTTCAACTTCGCAGTTGCTCATGAATGGAAGTTGACAGATCGGTATAACCAACCAAGTGTTAACAAGGTTGACAATTTTGGTACAAAGAAATTAACTAAATTGGAATTTCACGACTGAGAGTAATTTTATTATTGGATTTTAATCAAAATTGATTATGATTGATAAAGAAGAGTTGGGTCAAGTCCTAAAATTCGTATCAGAGTACTGGGAAAAATTGAAAAATGAACCAGAAAATGAGGCACTGAAAATTCTTCCATCAAAATTTTGGATGAAATCACTTGGAGGTCCTGTGGGAAATGAGAAAGGAGTCAAAGGAAGATGGGTTACAACTTTGATGTATCTTGAAGATGAAGAGATGGAAAAAGCATTTCGTGAAGTCCTAACAAGATGGCAAGCAAAGGGACAACAAACTGCAACCGAGCTTCCAACTAAATCACCCGATCTGATTCAAATTGGAAGAAGATAAAGATAAAACCAATTACGAAAAGTAAGATTATTGTCTGAATTTTCCAAGAATGAAAGAAAAATTTTAGAAAAACATTTTTCCAATTCTGACAAGAACGTCTTTGCAGTGATCACACCACGACAAGTAGATCGTGGTGCACTAATGTCGCGATATAGTAGAACTGACAAAAGCATGAGGAAAATTTTCTTAGATGAGTTTTTGAAAAATAAAAATCGAGGAGAAGAATTCTATGACAGAGTTTTATTAGAATATGGAGATGATTCAGTTGCAGAATTAGGTATTGGACAAATTGCAGTAGAAGGGTTATCAAACATTGCAGTAAAAAAAATTGAAGATAGGAGAATTGGATTTTCATATTTGGAAAAATCATCAAGATATGTGTCATGGGATAAAAAAGTTAAAGGAAAGTACAAGTTTCTTTATGAACCCACAATTATGAAAACAAAATTTGCAGATGAGTATGTCGATGCATGTAATTTTGATTTTGATGTGTATTCAAAAAATATAGAACCAATGTTAAAACTAATTAGAGAAAAAGATTCGATAAACAATTACAAGTTTAGGGATAAAGATGGAAAAGAAAAAAAGTTTAATGCAATAAATGACGATACAGTAATCAAGTCTGCGATCAGAATTTACAATGCTGCAACAAAAGCAAAAGCATTAGATGCACTAAGAAGTCTTCTTCCAGCTTCAACATTAACAAATGTAGGAGTAACTGGCAATGGCAGAGCCTTTGAATATCTTTTATCAATATTATTTGCATCAAAATTAAAAGAAGAAAATGAGCTAGCAAGTAAAATTAAACATGAGCTTGATACTACAATCAAATCATTTGTCAGAAGAGCAGATGACAAATATGGAAAAGTTTTGCAAAACTATCTCAATCAGATAAAAAAATCAGCACAGAATACAGCAAAAATGAGTATTTCAGGCACGCCTGTCAAAGGAAAGGTTGTCAAATTGGCTGAAAGTGAGAATGAAGAAAAAGCAATCAACAGCGTAATTTCTGCTGTAATTTACGAACAATCTCAAGGAATTTCCTTTGATAAAATTTTGAAGCATGTAAAAAAGATGAGTCAATCAAAGAAAAAGAAAATAATATCAGAAATGTCTAATGCCAGAAAAAGTGAAAGAACTTGGAATTCAGAAAGAATTCAAAGAGTGTATGACTAAAACAGATTACGTTTTCAGAAAAATTCAGAAGAAATATCCGGAAGAAGCACAATATGTTGTAAATTTTGCATACAACTATCCATACATGATGAAGATGAATTTAAGAGAAGCAACTCACATGATTGAACTAAGAACGGTACCTCAAGGACATCAGGATTATAGAATTGTTGCACAAAAAATGTATCAAGCAATTAACAAAAAACATCCAATGCTTAGCAAGATAATGAAATATGTGGATATGAATAAATATGATTTAGAAAGATTTGAATCTGAAAAAAGAACAGAAGCTAAAAGGACAAAACAATGAGTGAAAAAATTACAAAAACAGATGAAGAATGGAAAGAAGAACTAAGTCCAGATGAATATGAAGTTTGTAGACAAAAAGGTACAGAACGTGCATTTACTGGAATGTATTGGGATTGTAAAGACAAAGGAGTTTACAAATGCAGAGGTTGCGGAATAGAATTATTTTCATCAGAAACAAAATTTGATTCGGGTACAGGTTGGCCAAGTTTTTTCAAACCAGAAGAAGATGAACGAATTGAGTACATCGAAGATAGAAGTTTCGGAATGGTAAGAGTAGAAGTTAATTGTAAAAGATGTGGCTCGCATTTGGGGCATGTGTTTGACGATGGTCCAAATCCAACTAAACTTCGATACTGTATTAACTCATTATCTCTCAAATTAGACAAGTCAGATTAAATAATCCATCTGATTTTACGAAACTATGCGAATAATACTATGTGGATTTGGAGTAGTTGCACAAAGCTTCTCAGAGCTTTTGGAATCACGTACTCATGATCTTTATTCAAAATTTGGATTAAATCCAAGAATTGTTGGCGTATTTGATAGTAAAGGATGTGCATATAATGAAGCAGGATTGGATTTAAAGAAACTAAACAAAGCGAAAAAACAAACAGGTTCAGTTAGAGGATACGACAAATCACTAAAACAAATTCCGGGAAAAGAAATTATCGACAGCATTGATGCAGACGTATTAATTGAAACAACTGCAAGCAATTACAAAGATGCAGAACCAGGAATGAGTCACATTATCTCTGCAATGAAAAAAAAGATGCATGTTATTTCAGTTAACAAAGGACCACTAGCACTTGCATTTCCATCCTTAATGGAATTGGCAAATTATAATCAGGTAATGTTACGATTTAGTGGGACAGTGGGAGGAGGAACACCAATTCTCGATTATGCCAAAAATAGTTTGAGGGGTGAGAGAATATTATCATTTCAAGGAATTCTAAACGGTACAACCAATTACATCTTAACTAACATGGCAGAAGGCATGTCATTTGATGATGCACTCAAAGATGCACAATCAAGAGGATATGTTGAAGCTGATGAATCACTTGATCTAGATGGATTAGATGCTGCAGCAAAGCTTGTCATCTTAGCAAATTGGATTATGGGTATGAAAGTTACAATGCCAGATATAATAAAAAAAGGAATTCGTAAAGTGAATACAAATGACATCAAAAATGCACAAAAAAGAGGATGTGCAGTCAAGTTGATTGCTTCATGTAATAAGGAATTAACCGTATCACCAGTTGAAATAAAGATTAACGACCCATTATGCGTGAATGGAACATTAAATGCAATTTCATTTACATCAGAACATTCAGGAACTCAAACAATCATTGGAAGAGGAGCAGGAGGAATAGAAACTGCCAGTGCAATATTAAGAGACCTGATAGACATTAGAAAAGAGATTACAAAGGCTTGAAGACAAATCTAATTTCAAAGACTGAAACAACACAATTACTAAAAATTGTGTCTGAAAAATGGAAAATTGATGTTCCAAAAATAAAGAATCTCAAAGTGTATGAAATTGATGATGAGACGCAATTAATCACAGGCAAAGATATCAAAATTCTAAAAATTAAAGATGAGTATCTTCCTTTTCTCAGCGAGATTTCAACTTTGGAAAAATTTCCATTTGTTCAAGTAGACATGGGCGCAGTCAAGTTCATGTGCAAGGGAGCAAACCTCATGAGGCCAGGAATAAAGAAATTTTCTGAATTTTCAAAAGATGATATTGTTTGTATCGTAGAAGAATCACAGAATAAATTTTTGGCCATAGGTAAATCTGAAGTCGATAGTTCAGAATTATCCAGTATGGATAAAGGCGAAGTATTGAAAAATTTACACTACATATCAGATAAAGCGTGGGAAATTTCTAAGACACTATAAAATTACTTAACATCTTCAGTAAATTCAGTAATTCCATCCTGATTTACAACTAGAACATCAATGCCATCACCACTAAATGAGTCTCTCATTGTAGCAGAACGAACTGCCTTTACAGCAAGGTCGACAGCATCTTTTTCATTCATATTTTCTTTGAATTGAGGATCTAAAACACCAAGTGCCATTTCAGCACCAGTACCAACTGCAGCATAATCATCAGGCAATACAGAACCAAGTGGGTCTAAAGTGTAGATGACAGGTTTGTCAGTTACACCGCCAACAATTACTTGTGTTAGTAATGGGAAATAACGTCTTTCATACATCATGTTTGACATCATCTTTGCAATTGTGTTTGGAGGAATATCTCGTTTTAAATCCATTTTTCTAATTTTTGCTAAAGCAGAAATTTGTAATGAAAGTAATTGCATGTCAGCTACCAAACCAGCACATGTAGCTCCTACTTTAGGAGTTATAGGAAATGTTTTCTTTGTAGATTTACTTACAAGGAAGTTTCCATATGCAATTCGTTTTTCGCTGGCAAATACCACACCATTATCAAATGTAATACCTACGGCGGTTGCACCTGGCATGTAGCTCATAATAACACTCTGAAAATAGACAATAAAAGGATTAGTAAAAATTTGTGAATACCCATAGTTGGGGTGGTATCTAAAAAATCGTAGATCGTCAATTGCCGAGAACGCATCAGCGTGTTACACGCGGTCAACGTTACTGACATTATATTCGATCAGTTTAACGACGACGTCGTTTTGGAGCTGCTTTTCGCTTTGCTGCTTTACGTTTTGGAGCTGCCTTACGTTTGGTTGCTTTACGTTTTGCACCACCTTTCTTTGCGGCTTTACGCTTTGGTGCTGCTTTACGTTTTGCTGCCTTACGTTTTGGAGCTGCTTTACGTTTTGCACCACCTTTTGATGCTGCTCTCTTACGTTTGCGTGCTGCTGCAGCTCTTTTCTTAGTTGCTGCTGCAGCTGCGGCTGCTGCTCTTCTTTTGCGAGTGCGTGCTGCTTTCTTAGCTGCTGCGCTTCTCTTAGCTTTAGACATAGCCATAACCTTCTGCCGGATCTTTACAGTGTTATATCATACAAGTTACTTGTTTTCACACATGTTGTGTAATTAATTCAAGTAAATTTTGCAAATTATGATCGTGAAAAATATTCTAAGAGTAAACAAATGTTCTTTGTAGTCTTGTTTAGGAGATCGATTTTTGCAAATTCGTTAGGTGAATGCATTCTACAAAAGATGTAAGATGCACCAACAGAAATACACGGTACGGATAAAATGTTTGTAAACGCGTGCATTGGTCCAGTTCCTGCGTTAGAAATGTTCAAAACATAATCACCAAAAATTTTTTTTGTGCTTTCACATACTGTTGAAACAATTTTTTCATTTGGATTTGTTCTTGCAGCAGCTTCTGCATTTAAAACATTGATCGATATATCATCAAAGCCATTAACATGAAGATGTTTTTTTAGTAATTTGATTAGTTTTTTTGGATCCATGTTTGGTACTAATCTAAAGTCAATTTTCACTTTTGCAGTACCAGGAAGAACTGTCTTTGCACCATCACCAGTATAACCTGATTCAATACCAGCAATGTTACATGTTACTCCAGATACTAGGGCTTTTTTTGCATCTAGTGCATTTTTGTTTCCGACAAAACTTTTCACTCCATATTCTTTTTTGAAACCTGCAGCATCAAATGGTTCTTTTTTGATTAATTTGATATCATTTTTGGATAAGGGTTTTACATCATCATACCATCCCTTAATCAGAATTTTTCCATTTTCGTCACGCATTGTGTTTAATGCCTGAACCAATCGCCATGCAGGATTTTTAATTATTACTGCAAAACTAGAATGGACATCACGTACAGATTCTTTAACAGTTAATTCTACATACAATAGTCCTTTCATCCCTAATCCAATGATTGGTCTATTTTTTTGATCAACGTACCCAAACTCCCAAACTACACCGTCACAGGAAAATTTCTTTTTGTATTTTTTTAGATAACTGCCAATGTTTTCACTTCCATTTTCTTCTTCACCTTCAATTACAAATTTTACATTGCATGGAACATCACCTTCAGTTTTTAGGTATGATTCAACAGCTTTGATACGTGTGATGAGCTCACCTTTATCATCAGATGCACCACGACCAAAAATTTTGTTTCCAATTATTTTTCCACTGAATGGAGGATCATCCCATAATTCAAGAGGCTCAACTGGTTGTACGTCATAGTGATTATAAAATAACAAAGTGGTATTTGGGTTAATTTTGGATTTGACTTCACCATATACTAGAGGAGCTGCATTTTTTCCTAATCGTAAAATTTCAGATTTTATGCCTGATTTTTTTAAAATTTTTGAAACTAGAATACTGCATTCTTCAATTCCTTCATTTTTTGCAGATATGCTGGGTTGGTGGATTAATGTTTGAAGATCTTTTAGTAAGGAATCTTTGTTTTTGTCTATGAATTTTAGTGCGTTGGCAGAGTTCATGTTAGTTATTAAATGAGTTAAGAACTGTCGGTAATTTAGAGATTAAATCACTTGCAAGCATATGATTTCCAATTTCTTTTTGAAGTAATTCGCCTGTAGTACCGTTAACAAATGTTGCAATACTTGCAGCCTCAATCATATTTTTGTTTCTAGATAAGAATCCTGCAACAAGTCCAGACAGTACATCACCTGTTCCACCAACTGTCATGCAAGGAGAGTTTGTAGAATTGGTATATGAGATTTCACCGTTAGCGATAATATCTTCTTGGCCTTTTAGGAGTATTGTAAGTGAATGTTGTTTTGCAAATTTTTCACAAGTGGTTAGTCGAGAAGATGTATCATTTCCAACAGATTCACCAAAGAGTCTCTTGAATTCTCCTGAATGAGGAGTGACAACAACATTTTGACCTTCAATTATTGGAAGAATTTCTTTGATTAGAGAACTGGCATCTAAGGAAACTCTAACATTTCTATCTAGTAATGATTTTACAAGTAGTTTTATTGCTTCAACATCTTGTATTGCAAGACCCATACCAATTGCAGTAGAATCTATATCCACAGGAACCTGTCCTAACAATTTGTTAACAGTTCCACGTGTGAGTTTAGAATCAGCCATTGGAATTACTATCAAATCAGGAGAAATCGAGCGTGTCGAAGATGCATTGATTTTTGGAACACATGTGTAAACTAAATCACTTCCAGAACGTAATGCTGCTAGTGAGGAGAGTGCAGGCGCACCATGATAGATGTAACTTCCTCCAACTATCAGGACCTTTCCATTATCTCCTTTTCTAGAGTGAGTATCACGAGGAGTGAGAAATTTTTCAATTAGTTCTTTTGTTATGGGAGTTACAGCCAATTAATTCACTTCTTCTTTGAACGTTTCTTGTTAAAATACACTTTTCTTGCCATTGCAAGATAGGTTGTATGGCCAATTCCTTGATAAGAATGACGGGTTTTTCCATCCCTTGCCTCAATTCGACGTAGAATATGCTCTGTAGATTCAATATCTGTGAATTCATTTTCCACAAATGCAGCAGATAGTTTTTCAAGTTGGTTCATAGTAGGGCAAATTGCAACAACACTTCCACTGCTTTTTAGCATTTTTCGAACTTGAGGTAATACTTCCCATGGATCACCAAGGTCAATTATTGCCAAATCACATTCATCGATAGGAAGTTTTTTTGATTTTTTCAGATTTTGGTTATGCATTGTTACATATTTTGACATGCCGGCTTTTTTGATATTTTTTTCAGCAATTTCCATAAATTTTGGTTCTACATCAAAAGTGTATACGTGACCTCTAGGTTTTACAATACTTGCAAGGAAGGTGGTTAATGAGCCACTACCAGTACCAATTTCAACAACTTTGTAACCGGATTGAAGACCTGTTCTTGCAGCAATGTAACCAAGATCTTTTGGATATACAATTTGTGTGCCATGTTGCATCTTCATCACATGATCGTGAATTGTTGGTTTGAGGAGATAGACATACTTGTCTTTGTTAGTTATCAATCTACTTCCAAATTCTTTTCCAATAGCATCTGCGTGTTTTATTATTCCAATATGAGAATGAAATTGTTCTTTTTTTGAGATTTTTAATAACCATTTTTTTGAATCGTTATAAAAAAATAAAACAAGATCACCGGCCTTTATTTTTGTCATGTTCAGAATCCTAATTTCCTCGGGTTATAATTATTTTCCACGTTGAGCACCCCACATAGCCACATGTAGTCGTGGGGAAAATAGAAAATTATTGGCTTTTGCCAATTCAGAAATTGATTTTTCTCGTGCACTGATTTCTTCTTTAGTTGATGCCTGAGTCATCAACTGCACACGATTTTCAGGAATATTATATTTAGTAACAAATTTTTTAATTTCCGGTATATCAGATTCATCTTCTACAACATACTTGAAAAAGCAATTTTCTTGATTTGCAAAAAAGTAATAACACTCATCATTTTCGTACAATTCAAGAGGATTACCTGAGTTTTCTGTTTTTGGAGATACATTCCATTGATCAACAAGATCAGTTAACATTTTGTTTGGCAATATTGTACAGTTAGTTTCAATTTCAACATAAAAATCCGGTTTAAGAAATGAAAGGAGATCAGCAAGATCATCTTGTTGAAGTAATGGTTCTCCCCCAGTTATGACTAGATGTTTTATTTCAAGATCTAAAATTTGTTCTTTAATTTCTTCTATAGTCATTTCGTTTACTTCTTTTGCATAGTCGTAATTTTTCCAGTCCCATGTGTATTTAGTATCACACCAAGTACATTTCAAATTACATTGAGCGGTTCTTAGAAATATTGCAGGTTTACCAAAGTTTGGCCCTTCGCCTTGAATTGATTTGAAAATTTCGTTTATCTGCATGTTGAATATTATTTCATATACCTTATATCCTAAACTCTCACTCTAGTCAGTAGTGATTAAAAAAGATTACGAGAATTAGAATTAGAGAAAAAGACAGCAATAGATACTGAAAAAATTGACGAACTCAAAGAAGAGATAGATCTACTTCAACAAGAATACGAATCAAGATTAAAACCAGTAGCGTTAGAAATAGCATTTAACATTGAGGCACAGATGGGGAAGATGTCAGATGATGAGATTTTTGAAAAATTTCAAGTTAGAAATGCAACACCATCGATGATAGCAGATTGTGTTTACAATATTTGTCAACAGTTAGAGAGACAGCCATCACGTAAATCAATTTTAGAAATGATGCCAGATAGATTCAAACAAGATTAAATTTCAGGGCTGTAACTAACAATTTTTTTCCATCCTTCAGTATTCTTACACTCAATATCATAAGGAAATACTTTCTTTGCTTTCTTTGATAACTTAACATCTGCACCACGTTCACCCATGATAGCAACCTTAATATCATCATCGGTAAGGGCAAGAAATAGACCCCTCAAACTATCTCTCACCCAGTTCTGTAGTCTACGACCCTTAGCTTTCCGACTTCTTGTAGTTGTCATCTTTCCTCGGATTGTTTACTTCAGTATACCAAACCCATTTCGGGTTTTTACCCTGTGATTGCTGTTGTTGTAACAACTGCAATTTACTTCCCCAACAAGGAAGTTTGTATGGGCAGAACGAACAG
>LUMU01000374.1_pt1 | contig 12997 bp, 20 predicted proteins | sample 729751 | NCBI WGS metagenome assembly LUMU01 (sample SAMN03860300, study PRJNA289734) | marine metagenome | biome: seawater column; feature: ocean; material: water; isolation source: Red Sea water column Station 192 - depth 100m | place: Saudi Arabia: Red Sea | collected 2011-10-15 | depth 100 m
ATAGGTTTAAATTTAAATAAAAAAACTATTCAGAAAGACTTCTTAGAAAATGGTGGTTTTGTCTACATAGAGGTTCCAAACGAGATAATAAAAAATCAGACAAAGTTTTTGCACAATAATGATTTAACAATATTAGAGAAGTATCTTGAAGAAGTAGATTGGGATGGAGATTGGGAATATCTAATGTATGAGTATGATGAAAGATATCCACAAAAACACAAAACAAATAAACCATTAGAGTTTTCTTGGAGAGCAAACTTTAGTGTTGAATGGTTTTTAAGTATTAGAAATCAAGGATTTATTAATCCATTGGTATTTCTTCCAAACGAAGAAATGTTTGCAAGAGGGACACATAGAATATTTATGATGACAAAGTTAGGATACGATTTTCCGATGTTTGTTCCTATAACAGACAAGATTAATATTTTGTCTAATGATATATTTTTAGACAATAAAAGATTAGAATTAAAGATAGATATAGATAATAAAAAAGTGGAGTATAATTTTAAATGAAATATGTAATCGATATAGACGGAACGATTTGTAAAGAAGTCGGTGAGGTAATCGGTAGAGAACCTTATCTTGATAGAATTGCAAAAATAAATAAGTTGTATGATGAAGGACACACGATAGTTTTCTATACAGCTAGAGGTTTGAAAAGTGGTAGAGGAGAACCACATTACAGACCTATAACAGAACAACAATTAAAAGAGTGGGGATGTAAGTATCACGAGTTATGTTTTAAAGGACACAATGGTGATTACTTCATCGATGATAGAGGAATAAACGCAGGAGATTTTTTCAATGAAACAAAAGTGTAATATATTAATACCGATGGCGGGCAGAGGTTCACGATTTGAGGAACAAGGATATACGGATAAAAAACCATTTATAGATGTAAATGGAAAACCTATGATTCATAGGGTGATTGAAAATTTAGGTATGGAGTTTGACAAAGAATATATGTTTATATTGATTTGTCTACAAGAAGATTTTGACAAATATGATTTTACAGAATTTGAAAAAGTCATAGGACATAATTCTTACGATGTCGTAATATTAGATGATGTTACTGAGGGAGCAGCACAAACCGTATTGACAGCAAAACATTTAATCAATGATGATACACCATTGATGACAATGAACTCAGACCAATTAGTTGAATGGGATGTTGTTGATTTATTTGAGGATTGTAAACGATTTGACGCACTGATTCCTTGCTTTTATGGAGAGGGTAATGCTTGGAGTTATGCCAGATGTGGACAAGATGGTTATGTAGAAGAAGTCGCAGAAAAGAAACAAATATCAGAGTATGCTACGGCAGGATATTATTATTGGAGTAAAGGTAGTGATTTTGTAAAGTATGCAGAACAAATGATTGAAGACAATAGTAGAACCAACGGAGAGTTTTATGTAGCGCCGGTTTATAATTGGGCGATAAAAGACGGAAAAAAGATTGGTGTATTTATGGTAGATAAACTACATTCATTAGGAACACCAGAAGATTTGAAGGAATACTTGGGTGAAGTTTGATAATATTATAATAGGTGGTTGCAGTTGGTGTGAGCACCCTTATGATTATGAGGGTGGTGAAAGATATAGAAAAACTGATGCGAAACCTTATAATGTTAAGGATGCTATAAACTATTCTTTTGGAAAATTATTATCGGATAAATTTAATGTTGATTGTAAAAACTTAGCAGCTGCCGGTAATAGTAATGATAGAGCTTTTTACAGAATTTGGGAATATGTTAGTCATAGGGATTTAAAAAACTCATTAGTTATTATTGGACTAACTGAGATAACAAGATTCTTTGTTCATTTTGATAATGACAGATGGGTATTAAAACCAAGTGCTAAGAATAGATACATAGATATGTTTAAATTTTTGAAAGACGATATGGAATCATTTTATAAAGTCAAAGTTGGACTTTCTGATGATAATATGATATGTGAAGAAATAATTATGATGTGTGATTTACTTGAAAAGTATTTAGAAAGTCGTGGTTCAAAATTATTGGTGTTTAATTCTTTTACAAAAAATATTAACTATGAGCCAAGAGATTATTTTTATGACGGATTTAAAACTTGGGCTGAATATATAGAATCCTACGACGATGAATATAAATTTAATAAACATCCAAATAGTTATGACCACAAAATATTAGCAAATAATTTATACGAGTATTTAAATGGATAAAATTACATATGCATATTTAGAAACTACTAACTATTGTAATTTAGATTGTAGTTTTTGTAATCGAACCGATGTAATTGGCCCACTAAAACATATGTCATTAGAGGATTGGGGTAAGTTATTAGACGGAATAAAACATCATCCAATCGAAGAAGCAAAACTTATGGGTATGGGTGAACCAATGTTGCACCCACAATTTGATGAAGTTTGTCGTATGTTTAAAGAAGTATTCCCAAAGTGTAAACTAATTGTCAATATAATATTAATGATAAGTTTCGTGAATGTATGAAATATATTGATATGTTGTATTTTTCTATTGATGGATATGAAAAAAATTATGAAAGAGATAGAGCGCCAGCAAAATGGAAAAAGTTAATTAGATTTCTTGACCAATTTGAATCAGTTGATAGACACGAATGTAATGTTGTGGTTAATTATGTGGTAAATGCATACAATGTTTACGATATACCAAGAATAGATGAACTAAGAGTCAACTATAATTTAGGAGAGTTAAGATTAAACATAGCACAAATATGGGACGCTGATACTAAAATGAGTGATGATGTAGCAACATCAGGTTATACTAAACACCAATTAGATTATTTAAAGAAAAATTATGGTGGAAAAATTATGGGTAAATCCAAGTGGGATTTCAAAGATTGTTTTTGGGTTAACAATGCAATCTACACTACGGTGGAAGGACACGTTAAAATGTGTTGTATGAACACTGGCGCAGAACCATTTGGTAATTTATTTGAAAACACAATTGATGAAATAAGACTTATGGACGATTATCAAAATGTAAAAAAAGGTTGTCAAACAAACAATCCTACTTCACATTGTAAGAATTGTTCATATAAAGAGTTAACACCAATCTTGGAGTATGTAGGAGTATGAAAAGTTATTTAAAGAAAATAGAAAGAAAATTTGATTATACGGATAAGTCTCAGTATGATTATGTTTTGAATCAATCTGAAAGAAGTGAAAACTTCTCATCAATATTATTTGAACTTTTTAAAAAAGATTTAAAACAAGAGGACTTTGCATATTATCCCAATACAAAAAAGTTTAAAGAAAAAATATGTAAATTTTATAATGTAGAAACAGAAAACTTATTTTTAAGTGATGGTTCTGATGTTGGTATAAAGTCTATCTTTGAAACCTTCACAACTTGTGGCAAAGTTATCACATCAGAACCGTCCTTTCCAATGTATAAAGTGTATTGTGAATTATATAGATGTCAATACAATGGTGTACATTATGAAAAAGATTATACATTACCTATGGATAAACTATTAAAGTTTAGTAATAAAGAAACTGATTTATTTATATTAGCAAATCCAAATAGTCCAATAGGAGATTCTAAGACATTTGAAGAAATTAAACTACTATTAGATACAGGTAAAATGGTGTTGATAGATGAAGCATATATAGAATTCTCTAATACTGAGAGTATGATAAAATATGTAAATGATTATCCTAATTTGTTAGTCACAAGAACATTTTCAAAAGGGTTTGGTGCTGCAGGTTGTAGGGTAGGTATGACATTTGGACACAAAGATACAATAGAGTTATTAAGCAAGTTTAGACAAATGTATGAAATTACAGGCGTATCTAGAAAAGAAAAAAGTCTTGACTTTGATGAAAAATTTTAGTATATTAGATAGTGGGGCAAACTGGATACACTTCAATACTCACGATGATAATTCAAAAACACAACAAATTTTTGATAAGCACAAAGTATTAGTCAAGTATTGTTCACTTCCACACGATACGAGAAGCTCTTGGTGTCGTATGACAATTCAACCTGATATGACAAGTAGACCATTTTTTAGGGAATTAGTCAATGAACAATGACCATATAAAATGTAATCACGAATACGATTGTCGTTGTTATCCAAAATATTTTAAAGAAGAGGGATATTCATTGAATCCAAAATCATACAAGGATGTGCCAGGTTGGATAAATGATGCTGAGTTTATTTATGAAGAAATAGTTAATGAGGCAAAAGATGGAGATTACTTTGTAGAAATAGGAACTTTTTTAGGACAATCAACATCAAGAATGGGAGAGCTCATAAAAGACTCTGGTAAAAAAATAAAGTTTGATGCGATTGATTTATTTTGGTTGATACCACATACCATAAAAAATTATCATCAAGCAGGACACCCATATCAATTTTGTGAATATTTAAATATGCTTGAGGATTTAGGTTGTGACCCAAGAGATGTTACAGGTCATTCTTTAAGAGAGTTAAAGGTTGATAAGTATGTAAACTTAATTACTTGTGATGAAAAATATGCACACAGATTGTATGATGATGATAGTTTAAAATTTGTATGGATTGACGGAGACCACGGACCAGATGTGGTTTATAATCACTTGGTGAACTTTTGGCCTAAACTAAAAATTGGTGGTGTTATTGGTGGAGACGATATTGAATATCAAGATGTTTTAGATGATGTAAAAAAGTTTACAAAAGAAAAAAATATAAAAATAGCATATAGTCACAATGGATTTAAAATAATAAAATGAAACTTATAAATAAACAAAATGAAACATTCGTCAAAATATTTTTTGAAAATCATAAAGTATTTTTTTGTGATGATTTACCTTGGAAGTTATTTAATTTTGAAAACTCTAAATCACAACGAGACACAAATTTACAAACAAGAATAGAATACTTGTTTTCTGAAAATGGATTTTTTAATGAAACATATAAAGAGAAAGATTCAAACTATATTGAACAAGAAAGAAAAAAACGAATGGACTATTCTTTTTTTCACAGACAAAGAAGATATATAGTTCAAGAGATGATATCGGATAACTTTTATAATCCAACACATCATAGTTTTACTATCAAAGACAATAAACAAATAGACTTCAATAATTTAAATTTTGACGAAGCATTTTTAATGATTACACATCCAGGACATACAAGGTTTGAGTCATCTTGTTTTTTAAAGAAAAATTTAAATAAGTGTTTTATATATGTTAACAAAGATGAATACTATGATGGATATTTCAAACAAGATTTGTTAGAAATAAAAAATATAGATGAAGCTTTTAAATATTGGAGAGTGGACGAGGGCGTAAATAGAGATAATTTACTATTTGATTTCTTGAGTCCAGCTTTTTTTAATCACGAAAAAAGAGGTTTTAAAAATGGAACAAAGTATCACACCAATACTAAATGTAATGTTTTAAAGTTATGGGACATAAAAGAGTCACCAATGCCAGACAATTTATTACACACACAAACCTATATAGAGAGTTTTTTTGAATCATCAGAAGAAATAGCTGAAATTATGTTTGAAAAAAAACTAACAATATACACGGATTCAAAAGATGATGTTAGTTCACATTTTAATTTGATAAGAAATAAATTAATAAAGTCTGCAGAACTTCTTATAAAACAAAGAAACCAAGATTTTTATTTTGATAAAGTGAATGAATTTGACTTTGATGTTATCGTTGTTGATAAAAAACCAAAAAACATTTCGGAGTTAAATGGTAATAAAGGATTTGCTATATGGATTGACAAAAGTGTTCTCAATGATATCAATAGAGAGATTTATGAATTTACTTTTTTTACCAGAAAAGATGTAAAGTTAGCAGAGACAGAAGACGGAAAAATTTCAATAACAAATTGTAGATACAAAGGAAGTGAAAAATGGAATATAAACAAAGAATTTTATTTATAACGCCGGTAAAACATTTAAGTGAATTTTATAATTATGCTTTACAAAATTATGAAATATTAGAATTAGTTGAACCAACATATGAAGATGTAAAGATACAATTACCGAACTTTGATATATTGTTTTGTGCACCTAATCACCAAACATTTGTCATCGATGAAGATATGGTCAAAGATACAAATATTAAATCTATATTGTCACCTTCAACAGGACTTAATCACATCAATGTTGACTCAGTTCCAATAGTGTCGGTAAAAAATGACAAGGTTCTAAATAATGTTTGGTCAACAGCAGAACATACCTTATATCTAATGTTATCAATAGTTAGAGGAAAACACGAACTACACGACAAAACATTAGGTATTATTGGATACGGAAGACTTGGTAAAATGGTTGAAATATTATGCAAACCTTTGTTTAAAAAAATTGTATCGGTGGATAAAGGTGATAGTTTTGATGAATTGTATGAGGAGAGTGATGTAGTTTCACTTCATATGGATTACAATCCAACAACGGAGTATATGATTGATAATAAATTCTTAAGTAATTTTAGAAAAAGTATTTACTTAATCAACACAGCAAGAGGTGAAATTGTAAATGAACAAGATATAAAACATTTACTATCAGTTGGTAGAATTAAAGGATATGCTACTGATGTATTACAAACAGAGTACAATGAACAAAAGTCAGTATTCTATGGAGTGGATTATGTAATCACTACACCACATATAGCAGGAACATCAATAGAAGCACAAGAAAAAACATATAAACGAGTATTGGAAAAGTATGAAAACATTAAATAATTTTTTAGAAACTACCGAATATAGATGGATTCGAACACAATATGTTGAAGTTGGTAAATATGTCAATGCGATTGAACATATTGTAGAACACAAACCAAAGTTTATAGTTGAGTATGGTGCTGGACAAAGTACACTTATGATAACTGAACTTGTTAATTATTTAGATTATGGTGGAAAAGTAATTGGGTATGAGAATGATGAAAGTTTTTACAATCAATATATAGAAATGGGTTGGAACAAACACAACAACATAAAACTTGTTGATGTAGTTCAGTTTGATAAAGGTAATCGTTCTTATATTAAGTATAATCATCCGATGAAAGATATTAAGGGTGTTGATTTTGTTATAATAGATGGCCCAAATTTAAGAAAGTTTGAACCTTTTCCATATAGCACAACTAATTTAGAAGATATTGTTGAGCATTTAGGTTATGAAATTTTTTATTTTATAGATGGTAGACTCGGAACAAAAGCATATTACGATGAATTAGGTTATACAAAAAATATAGGAGATAAAAAAAATGAAATTAATAGCTGAATTATGTCAAAATCACAATGGTGATATAGATATTTTAAAAGATATGGTGGTCAAGTCTGCAGAAAGTGGAGCAGACATAGTAAAGATACAATCTATCAAAGCTAATTCACTCACTAAACGAGATGAGTTTGAGTCATTTAGAAAGTATTCGGATGAATATAAAAGATTAGCATCATTAGAACTAAGTATGGATGATGAATTAGAATTTATACATACAGCAAAAGCTAATAATGTTATACCAATGACAACAATATTTAGTCCTAATCATTATGAATATTATAATAGTTTAGGGTATGATTATTTAAAGTTAAGTGGATATTCGATGAGAGCATTTGATTGGGGCAAAAAATTAGATAAATTTAATTTCAAACATTTAGTATTTTCTACATCAAGTTTACATTTACACGATATCGAAAAGTGTATTGACAATTTAAAGGGAGTTGACTTTACAATACTACATTGTGTTTGCTTATATCCAACACCATTTGAAAAATTAAACTTACAATCAATAGAACATTTAAAAACACTACACGACAAAGTAGGGTTTAGTGACCACTCAGATAATTTGTTATCAAGTAAGTTGGCTATGTTTCAAGGTATTGATATGTTGGAAAGACATTTTACTATATTGGATAAAGAAGAAACAAGAGACGGAAAAGTTTCAGTCACACCAAAAGAATTACAAGAGTTAAAAACATTTAGTAATTACAAAAAAGATGGTCAGTATTTGGCTTTAAATGGATTTGACAAACAACAAAGATTTAATCACGAATATTATCAAGGTCGTTTTGAATAAAGTAAGTTACATATTAGTTTGGTCAAATACCAACACAATGCATAGACACGATTCTAAAAGTTATAGTGTTGACGAAGAGGTCAATCAAAAGCTACTAAGACATACATTAGATTTGATTGACCAAATATTAGAAATGAATCCACACGAAATATTGGTTATGGACAACGAGGGTAATTTTCCTAAACACGATAATCAATTAGTTAAAGTAATACTTTCGTATCAATCAGCTGGTTACTTTGAAGGATTACCAATTTCTCAGAGTCGTGTACAAAACAGACCATCTTGGTTAAATGAAATTAATATAGAAGACTATGTTGAAGATGTAGACTTTAATGCTGCTAAATCAACTGCTATGGCGTACAATCACGGAATAATCGAATCAAGTGGTGACTACTTAGTATTACAACACAATGATACATTATATCTTGACAATGTAATAGAGGAGCAAATAGAACTATTAGAAAAAGAAAACTATGAATACATCACGGTTGATAAAAAGCCAGTTAAATTTAAAGAGTTGGAAAAGTATGAATACTTTGCTGATTGTTATTGGTTCTTATGTAGACGTGATTTTTATTCCAAACACAATATTTGGGTAGATTGGATTAAAGGAGATAATAATCATTTAGCCACGATAACTTGTCACGATAAAGGACTAAGATATTTACATTTACCAGGATTTTATGAAAACGATGAAACTAATAAATGGGATTTTTTCAAAAAATACAATTACAATACAAATGAAGGAAACCTACATACATTTAATAATAAACCATTTCTAATTCACAGAAAGGGTGGAACAGGACTTTACAGAGTAATGGAGAAAAAAAGATGATACTATTAACAAACGGAGATAGTTGGACACAAGGTGATGCGCCAGCACAAGATATCAATTGGGAAGCAAAACCAAACTTAGATTGGTATAATATAATACCTGACTTTGGTGAACCAAGTTCACCTACTGATGATAGAATCACATATAAATTTTATGATAGTGATGTATGGCCAAAAGCATTGGGTAAAGAACTCGGTGTAGAAACTTGGAATTGTGGTAGAAATGGTGCAAGTATAGATAGAATTGTAAGAAGTACAATACATTCAGTAGAATATTTAGAATCACTTGGTAAAAAAGATTTATTTGTAGTTGTTGGATTAACAACTTTAACAAGGTTTAGTAATCTTAATAGACTACCAGATTCACAATCCGTAAAATTAGTCTACGAAGACATACACTTGTATAACGCTTTGATGGATAACATAACAAATCTTGATATATTGTATCAAAGACATATGGTTAATATAATTAATTTACAAAATTATTTAAAAATGAAAAATATACCATACTTAATTTTCAATGCTTTTGACAAAGGTATGGAAAGAGATTTGAAAAAAATAAAATTATACGATTCCATAGATTTAGATAATATTTATAATAAAGACTTTAAGCCACACTTTTTGAACTATATTGAAAAAAAATTCAATACTGATTGGGGTAATGATGATGAATATTTCAAAATCTCACATCCAAGAGATAAATCACACATAGAGTGGGCAAAACAATTACACAAATACATTAAGGAGAACTATGATGTTTAGTAAAATAAAACAATGGATTAATAGTTGGAAAAAGAAAAGACAACTAAATAAAAAACTCGCAGCATTAAAGAAACGAGACCCGTTCATATATAAATAAAACTTCTAAATCTTATATTTATAGTTGTATACAAATATAAATTTTAGGAAAAAATGATTAAGTTAAAGAACATACTATTTGAAGCTAGTCTTACAGGTCAAAACCAAGGTTCTGAAGAAATCGGTGGTTACAAAGGTTTCTTTAAGTTATCTGAGATGGAAGCTTATAAGAAATGGTTAAAGAAAACCCTAAGAGTAGAATTAGTTGAGGGTGTAAATGACCCTGGTATTTTAAAAGCAGTGTTCTTAGCAGGTGGACCTGGTTCAGGTAAAACCTATATCGCTAAGGGATTGTTTGGTATTCCTGAACGAATAAATGTATCTCAATCAGGTATGAAAATGGTCAATTCAGACAAAGAATTAAAGTATTTGTTGAACAAATTTGGATTCGGAACCGATTTAGACGCATTGCCAGACGAAGTATTTGCAAATCTTACCAATCCAAAAGACCCAAAGTATAGTGGGTTAAGAAGTTTTGCTAAAGCTTTAACAGGTCAAAGAAGAAAATTATATCAAGACGGAAGACTTGGTATGATTATTGATGGAACAGGTGATGATTTTAAAAAAATTGCAGCAGAAAAGAAGGAATTAGAAGCAGTCGGATATGATACTTATATGATTTTCGTCAACACTACATTAGAAGTGGCATTACAAAGAAACGAAAATCGTGATAGGGTATTGCCAGAAAAAATAGTTAGAGATTCACACAGAGCAGTAAATCAAAATATTGGTGGATTTCAAGGATTGTTTGGTTCAAGTAACTTTATGATTGTAGATAATAATGATTATCAAGATGAAAAAGCAGCACAAAAAAGATTTAATATGTTGGTTAGACAAGGATTCGGTATAGCAAAAAGATTTTATCCAGATGTAGATATTAAAAATCTTACAAAAGAAGAAGCAAAGGAAATCTACAAAAAAGATTATTGGGATAGATATAAAGCTGAGAAATTGCCAGAACATTTAAGACATATACATTTTGATATGTGTGTTAATCAAGGGTATGGAACAGCAGTAAAGATTTTACAAAGAGCATGTAATGCAAAAGGAGCAGACATCGCAGTGGATGGTGGATTTGGTCCTGGAACACAAGCAGCAATCGACACATACAAACCTTCAATAGAAAGAGTTCGTTGTTACAGATTGAAACATTACTATGATTTGGTAAATAGGAAACCTGAACAAGAGAGGTTCTTGTTCGGTTGGTTTAAACGAGCATTATCAGTATAGGAGATAAAAAATGGCAGTAAAAGATGTATCAGGAACACAAGCAAGTTCATTCGTCAGTAGAACAAAGTCAGTAGATAGATTAGTAAAAAACGAAACTATCACGAGATTACTTAAACACGTTGGTGGAACAGCAAATGCAATTTATGAAGCAACAGGTTCACAAGGTGAAGCACTATCAACACACTTTATGGTAGCATCACAAAGTAATGTTGAATCATTAAATAGTTTTAGTGGTTCATTAGCTGAGGGTGGAGCTTATAACGCAAAAGGATTGGTAACAGGAACAATGTATCCAATATCATTGAGTTATGTAAGCGCAAGTACACACGTTCAAGTAGATTTATTTAGATAATGAGTAAAGTAAGACAAATAATTAGAGAATCAATCACAGAATTGTTAGACGATAGTCGTTGTATTGATTGTGGTTACATCACAAACGAAGACCTAAGAAAATGGTTTGGTAAAGGTGGAGCAGGTGGAACAACCAAAGGTGGTTGGGACAGATATGGTTCAGACGGACAGAAGTTAGGTAAGTGTGGAGACGGAAAAGAAGGTGGTGCTTATGCCGCTTGTTTAAGTGCCGAGAAAGCTCGTAAACTTGGCCCGAAAGGTAGAGCTGCATTCGTTCGTCGTAAAAGAAGAGACCAAAAGAAAGCAGGTGATGCTAAAAAAGGTAAACAAAGAAGTAAAGGTAAGAAACCAACTTACACTAAAACAGGAGCATAAAGTGGAAATGTATAATAGAATTAGATTATTAGATATATTGAGTGAAGCAGAAGAAAAGGGTTGTCCTTTACCAACACAAGATATTGATTTAAATTTAAAAAATCGTAATAAAGCATTTAAAAAATACAATTATGGTCCAGCAGACCCAAGACACGATTTAAAAACAGATGTTGATAAATTAGATTATGCTAATTTAAAAGAAAGTGATTTTAAATCAAAAGAAGAATTACAAAACTCACCAAACATTGAGTATTGGAAAAAATTACAAGATATCTACAATACAGAAGATATATTTGCAATCTTAAAACAAAGATGTGGTAATTGTGCAGCATTTAACATTACTGACAAAATGAGAGATTGTATTAAAAAAGGTATCGGAGATGAAGCGCCAGCAGAACCAATTATTAAAGTTGGTGAAATTGGATATTGTAGATTTTTAAAATTTAAATGTGCGGCAGCCAGAACTTGTCAAGCTTGGGTAAGCGGTGGGCCGATTAAAGACTAATGGCAGGAGATTGTTATCAAGCAAATGGTAATTTTATCATTACCAAAATGGGAGACAACGATTTTAAGTTGTGTCACGGAGTTGCTTTGTTAGCAAGTGATAAAAAACCTTTTGGTCATTGTTGGATAGAAAAAGGTGGTTCAATATTAGATTTTTCTAATGGTAAGAAAATTGCAACCACTAAAAAGAAATATTATGAATTAGGTGGAATACCAGTTTCAGGATATAAGAATTATCTTTACACACCTGCGGAAGCAGCAAAGAAAATGGTTGAAACAGGACATTGGGGGCCTTGGGATTCCAAACCACCGAGATAGATATGAAGATACAAGAATTTGCAAAACACTTGGACGAACCAAGAGAGATTGGTAAAAAGAAAAAAAGATTATCGTCAAGTGAAATGAAAAAATTAAAAAATAAAGCGTTTGAAGTTTACCGAGAAGGTTGGTCAGACAAATATAAAAAAAGTATTGATTGTAATAATCCGAAAGGGTTTAGTCAAAAGGCACATTGTGCAGGACGAAAAAAACAGGAGAGTATGATGAACTTAAAATCATTAGTAAAAGAAACAATAAAAGAAGTTGTAGTAGAAAAACAATTAAATTTATTTGTAGAGAAAAATGTTCCTACAAATCCATCAAAGTGGTCTTATTATAAATCACAGGCGAAGAAAAAGTTTGATGTATATCCAAGTGCTTATGCAAACGCTTGGGCAGCAAAACAATATAAAGCAGCTGGTGGTGGTTGGAAAAAAGGATAACAATGTCAAAAGTTTATGTTAAACCACAATTCGCAAAAGCTATTGATA
>LUMU01000143.1_pt1 | contig 12979 bp, 14 predicted proteins | sample 729751 | NCBI WGS metagenome assembly LUMU01 (sample SAMN03860300, study PRJNA289734) | marine metagenome | biome: seawater column; feature: ocean; material: water; isolation source: Red Sea water column Station 192 - depth 100m | place: Saudi Arabia: Red Sea | collected 2011-10-15 | depth 100 m
TGGAATAAGTAAACCAGGAACACCAGGTCCATTCTCAACAAATGTAGACCCATCATTATATATGTTTGACCCAACAGGTGGTGATGCTCCAACCAAAGAAGGGTTTGATCCAGATGACTGGAGTGCAGGTGATAACCGTGGGGAAAGAATAGGTTCTAGGCCTTATGTAAAAAAAGATGATGGCTCACTAGCAATAACAGACGATTCTGCTATTAGAGAAATAAAACCAGGCGACCCATTATATGGTCAAGAACTAGGATCACCACTTACATATGGTGGAATGATTTATGGCCTAAATAGAGGTACTGGTACTCTTGTAGCACAAATCCCAGGGACTGAGGGTAACCCATTAGATACTAGATATTGGGAAAATAGATTAAAAGATATAAAAGTAAAAGGGTCATCAAAAGACAAAGAGCCTGTACTTACACAAGACGGTAATAAAGTAAAGGTAAGCTATAAGTCTGTGAACCCAAACAAAATCCCCTATATAACAAACCAACTAAGAACATCTAAGGTAGGAACTAAAAACATTAAGGATAAAGTAATAACACGATATGATGATATAATAAGAATGTCTAACACAACAGCAGACATATCATTAGACTTTGTACCAACAAAGGATGGTTGGGAGTTAGAGTACAAAGGAAACAAAAGCTACTACTAAACCACTATAAGAAAGTAATCCTAGAAGAGCAGGTGTTTGGTAGTGATAAGATCAATGGAAGAGTCAAGAAACTCCTATGGTCTGTAACAGAGGGATTAGAGGGAGAGAGAAAGAACCCACACATATCACGTTCATTATACAATAAAATAAAAAATACTAAGTATAAAAATATAACATCAAAAGAATATGCAAAGGATGAAATAGACACAAAGGTTCAAGAGTATGTTATATCAACATATCAAAATTCAATACAAGAAATATATAACACACTTGATGGTGTCCATCCAGAATACCTTGAGTATGTTAATAGCCCAACAACAAGAAAGTCTGGCCAAACTAAGTATTATGTAAGTAAAGTCCAGGAAGAACTGTGGAACAACTTACTCGTTGAGGCAGGGATGCTTGAGTCAGAACTAAGGGAAAAACCAGTATCCCCAGAGTATGAAGAGTACTACTATCAATATAAACAGGATAATGGGATAGGTATTAAAAATAAGATTAGAGGCTTAATTGTTAATAAACTGGCTCAGATGAAGAAGAGGAAGAAATAATGGCTGATACCCCTAAAAATGGAGCCTCAGAACAGGTAAAAAACAGAACTGCTAATGGAAAGTTTAAGAAAGGTGTATCTGGTAACCCAGGTGGTAGGCCTAAGAAGGGAAAGACTATTGTAGATGACTTTAGGAATAATCCTAAGTCCTATGAGGTAATCAATAAGATATTTGAGTTGGCTAATACTCTAGGCTCAGACAATCAGCATCCAGATGCTATGGCCTGTACAAAATTAGTCGTGGAGAGACTCGTGCCGTCACTAAAAGCTAGTGAACTCAGAGTAGATGTAGATGGGGACAAAGGATTCGTATTCCTTCCAGAACCAAAACCATCAGACAAGGAAATGAATTGAAAACCTTATGGAGACCACACGAAGGCCAACAGACACTAGCACTACAGGCAAATGATGTATTCTCAATTTTATATGGTGGTGCGAGGGGTGGTGGAAAAACAGATGCAGGTATTGTTTGGATGCTACTTGCTACTACTAATCCTAATTTTAGGGGCCTTGTCATTCGTAGAAACTCTGAGGACCTTAGTGACTGGGTTGACAGAGCATCACAGTTATACACCAATGCAAAGGTATCTGGAAAGCCTCCAATATTCAAGTTCCCAAATGGGGCAACGATACGGACAGGACACTTAAAGGATGACCAGGCATATACTAAATACCAGGGACACGAATATCATAGGATACTAATAGAAGAATTGACACAGATACCGACAGAAGAAAGTTATTTAAAGCTAATATCAAGTTGTAGGTCTACAGTTGAAGGCCTAGAACCTAAAGTATTTGCTACTGCTAATCCTGGTGGTAAGGGCCATACGTGGGTGAAGGGTCATTGGGGTATAGGTGTAAAAGAACCAAACAAAGCATTTAAAGATGATAGTGGTAGATATAGAATGTTTGTACCTGCTACTATTGATGACAACCCTACACTAATGGATAATGATCCTCACTACGTAGCATTCCTAGATAACCTACCAGAACCTTTAAGGTCAGCTTGGAGAAAGGGTGATTGGAATGTATTTGCAGGTCAGTACTTTGAGCAGTACCATCAGAATGTTCATACAATATCAGAAGAGAAAGCAAAGAAACTAGGATTTAAGAGAAGCATCAATCACAGATATATAGGTATTGACTGGGGATATAGTGCACCATTCTGTGCTATATGGATAGAGGTCACACCTAATGATACAGTATTCTGCTATAGAGAGATATACGGCAAAGAGAATCATCCTGCAAAGTGGGCTGAGATTATTAATCAGCTTAGTAAGGATGAGGATATAACAATGGCCCTAGGAGACCCTAGTATGTGGGCAAGGAATCCAATGTCCTGGAACTCACCAGATAGACCTCAATATACTGATAGGTCAATAGCGAATGCTTTAATAGGTCCACCAGAAAGACCACTATTGCCGAACCTTCAACCAGCCAATAATAATAGAGTAAACGGTTGGAGAAATATGGCTTACTTAATGGATTGGAATAAGAAGAAGAGACCACGATTTTACATTATAGATGGAACCTGTAGAAACCTGTCTCGTACTATTCCTCTTATGATACGAGATGAAAAGAATCCAGAAGATATAGATACTACACTTGAGGATCACGCACTTGATGCTTGTAGGTATGCATTAACACATACACAGGTTCCTCAAAAACCAGAGAGAGTATTAACTAAACTAGAACGAGATATTGAAGATTTAATGGACCCACTCCCAAAAGATGGGTGGTCTTATAACTTTTAAATAGGAGTAGTAATGGCTAGAAGAAAAAGAAAAAGTACCTTACCAAAAGGAGCAAGGGAAAAACTTAAAAATATAAACAGACGTGATATTTCAGAAGCACAAGGGATGGAAGCAATCCAACAAGTTATGTCACAAAGAGGTGCTCCAGGTGGTATGGCTCCTCCAGGTGGTATGGCTCCTCCAGCAGGGGATGCTCCAGAACTTATTAGTTCAGACAGAACATATGATGGAACTGGAATTACTCCAGGACCAGGTGTATGGGACCCTATTAAAGAAAAGAGATACCCAGAATATATACCAGGATCAGTTGAAGGTATTACTTTTGAATGGTGGGGTTTGTTTGATGACTTGTTTGTGATTATGGATATGATGGGTGCTAGTGGTACAACTTATTTGTGGCCCCACCTATACTTTCATTGGCTTATGATAGTTGAGATATGGGTGGCTACAGATGGTAACCCACCATTCCCAGACCTAGACTTAACAGACTTTGACTGGTTTGACCCAAATCTCTCTGCACCAGATATGTTCCAAGATTTCCAGACTTGGTGGGAAGGAGAGCACGGTAGTATAAATAACTATGGTGACTGGAATCCTTTTCCAGATGATGGCTCTGGGATTATCCCTCCTCTTAATGAGGATATGGATGGACAGGGATTATGGGAATCAGCAGAAGGTGGTGTAAGAAAGGTTCCAACAGGAAAAGGCTTACGTCTTAGAAAGAAACAGGGTCCTAAGAAAAGAAAGAAAAGAGCAAGTGCAAGAATGGGATATGGTGACCCATCACAGAATCCGTGGGACCAAGGAGAAGACCCTGGTCAAGGACAAGGTAGTGGTGCGTAAGGTTAAGAAAAAGAAGAAGAAAAAGTATGGTAAGAAGATTAAAAAGGTTCTTAGAAAGATTGCTACAGGCAGTCAGATGGGGCAATATAGTGGAGATGATCCAACAGGAGGAGCAAACTAATGCCGTTACTTAAAGATTATGATGTTGTCAATAAACCATTAGAGGCTTATGAGAAATCTGGTGACGAACGAGAGACTCTTCAGTATTTAAAGAGTAAGTTTGAGGCATCCAAGAAGGCTAGGCAAGGCAAAGTATCTAGGTGGAGAAGGAATGAAGAACTGTATAATGGTGATTTTCTTAAGCCTTTTAAGTTACCTAAGTATAAATCTAGGGTTGTTGCTAACACAATTCATTCCACACTTGAGACTATATACTCAATACTTACAGATCGTGAACCAAAAGTTGATATTATGCCTAAAAGAGAGGACCAAATAGAATCAGCTAAGACTGCACAGGATGTTATAGAAAGTGAGATGAGTAAGAGGAAGGCATACAAGGCTATCAATATGATGAAGAGAGATGGCCTATTATATGGTAATGGATTCCTAAAGGTATCAATACAGGAAGGAAAAGCGAACTATACAGTACCAGACCCATATACAGTATTCTTTGACCCTCTAGCTACAAACATCCAGACTGCAAATTGTGTCTTCTTTGCTACCCCACGATATGTAGATGATGTAAAGAAAATGTTCCCAAAGAGCAAGGATGATATACAATCTGAAGGTTCACTAAATGAGTATAAATCTTTTATAAAACAAGAACGAGATTATGCAAAAAGTTATGACGACCAACAATATGTCACAGGGCAGAGTCCTGTAGAGAAATCTGATATAGACGAATATGGTAATGGACAGGTCCTTCTTATAGAGGCCTGGTATAAAAAAGACGACAAAGTTTATCTGGCGACCTGGACTGGTAATACTCTTCTCCAATACGGTTTGGCTCCGTATGGTTTCATCCCACTAGTTACATTCAAGAATTACCAGAATGCCCACTCAGTATGGGGTAAAGGGGAGCCAGAAATCATTGAATCACTTGCTGTAGGTACGGCAATACTGTTATCGCAGGGAATTGATAATATAATTTATCACGGCAACCCAGCAATCGTGATGAGCAAGTCCCTGGCGAAATCTCCAGGCAATAGGCCTACAGACAAACCAGGGCAAATTTTCTATCTAAATAACCCATCAGAGCAGGTAAATAGACTACCAGCAGGTAATATATCAGCATCAACATTACCTATGGCTCAGACTCTAATGCAAATGCAAGATACTGTAAGTGGTGTGCACGATATAACCCAAGGCCGTAACCCTAGTGGTGTTACTGCATCAAGGGCTATACAACAGCTACAAGAGGCATCTCAGCAGATAATACGATCAAAGGAACGAGAGGTTGGGAATGATGCTGTTATAGATTTATATAAGATGAGCCTTAGTCTATTTAAGAATAACTACGAAGAGGCTATACAGGTACGAAAAGATACTGATGCAGGGTATGAGTTTAATGATGTGAACCCATACGACCTAGATGATGATTTAGACTTTAAATATGTACCAGGTTCTTCAATGCCCGAATCTAGAGCAAGTAGAATAGACCAAGCACTAGACCTCGTACAGATGGGACTATTACAACCAGATCAATTCTGGATGTGGACCCAGAGAGACTTGTCACAGGATATTATTAAAGAGATAGCACAAAGAAATAAGGCTATACAAGAAGAGGTAGCAAGATTGCAGGAAATAATCAATACCTCTGAAGACAAGCAAGAAATTGAAGATGCGATAATACAATTAAGGGAGATGACTGGAGTTGGACAACAACAACAAATCCAAGAGTAAACCTACTACATTACAAGCCTGGTGTGTGAAGAATGGCTATGGTAGAGTAACAAAGGAATGCATAATGTCGGCAGGGCAGTCTGATGATGAGAAATTAAGAGAACAAGCAAAAAGATATTTATTAGAAAACCTAGTTAAGGAGAAGTAATGGCTAAAATAGATAAAAAGAAGAAAAAGCTAGCTAATATAGCAAAAGGCAAAGGGGTATCATTTGGTAGAAGTGGCTCTAAGTATATGACAGAGGGCAAGTACAAATTAGATGGTGGAAGACTCTATACAGGGCGAAATTATGTACATAGAGGTTCTTCTATACCTATAGACGATATCCCTAATAATACTCATTTATCACATAGAACTGTTGCAGGCTATGTTAAAGGCCTTAGTAGTAATTATGGTGGATATATGTGGAATGGCGAGGTTATGACTATAAGTGGCTCTGGACCTTCATATACAACTACAAGCCAAGGCAAAGCATAATTGGCTCTTGCTAAGAAGATAAAGAAAAAAGTTAGGAACATAGTAAACAATCGTGCTCTAGGGGAAGAAGGGTCCTCTGGAGCATATATGGTGACAGGTGGGTATAGTGGGAATTACTATGGTAAATCTACATATCTAGCAGGTGGGTCATTATATACTATTGATTCACAAGTAGCTAGTGTAACAGCAGGGCATTTAGGTGCTCAAGGGTTTACTGGATTTAGCAGAAGGGGTGAAAACTACGACATAGTAGAAAACCCAGATGGCCCAGGGTATATTGCTAGGTCAGCACCATTATAGGGGGTTAGGTGAAAAATTTAACTAAACAGACCAACTCAGAAAGGAGTGTCTAGAATGGCTAAAGGAAAAGGGTATAACGATATTGAAATAACAGATGAAGAGAATCGTTCTCTTGATCCATTAGGTGATATCAGAAACCCAGAAGAGACCACAGAGTCTCTACAAGAACCACCAGAAGAGGAAACTCCAAGTGGAGTAAATGAACCAGAGGTGAAAGGCGAATCTGTAGGTTCAGAGGAGCCAGAGGCTGAGTTCTTTGACCCTAAAAACTATGTTATTGAGGTAGATGGTGTACAGCATAGTTTCGAGGATGTGATGGAATGGAGAAGCGATTCCCAGAATAAGGAAAAGTGGAACAAGTCCAACACAGAAAAAGCACAAAGCCTTGCGAAGTGGAATAAGTTCATCAAGAAAGTCGCTGATGATTCGGATTTTAACGAACATATCAAAGACTATTTTTGGGACAAAGACGGAGAACTTGAGAAACTAGGACTAGATAAGAATCTCACATCAATAGATGAAATGGTCGAAAGACAGGAGCGACAGACTGAGAATACTCGAACTGTGCAACAGGCCTTAGACCCAGCGATAAATAGGAGAATACATAATCTAGAACGAGCAGAGAATCAAAGGGCAGTAGAGGCCGAGGTTGATAATCTTGAGGATGAACTGGAGGGTTTGCAAAAATCCTACCCAGAGTATTTAAAAGGTGAGACTGAGGTGATGGATTTTCTATCATACTGCGAAGATACTCGTTCTCAAGACCTCACGGATAGTTTCAAGGTATGGTCTTTTGACCAGGTAAAAGGTGAACAGACACATCGTAATAAACTAAACGAAAACAAACAAAGAAACGAAGGGTCTGTCATAGACAGGAGTGAACAGGGAGCCAAAGAGGTCCGTGTGAACAAAAAGTACAAAGGTTGGAATGAAATGCCTAATGATGACCCAGAGTTACTTAGATACCTCGAAGATTAATTCGAGAGAAGGAGTAAAAGATAATGGCTAACACAGCAAGTATGAATGCTATTACTAGAGAGAAATTTATTCCTGTTTTGGTTGATAATATTTTCAATTCAAATCCTCTAAACTTAAAACTGCTTAAGAATGCAGAAAAGTTAGATGGTGGTCGTAAAATTATTACACCGATTGAAACTGTTATGAACACACAACAGGCTTGGATTGCATCTGGTGGAAGCACTTTTAGAGCCGCAGATGGTTCTGCAGGTGGAACAGAAGGAACATCAATAGAAACATTCACAAAGGCTGAATGGGACTGGAAAACTGCTTTTGGAACAATAGTTATTGAAGGTGATACTAATTATATGAATATGGGTTCTTCCCAGGTTATATCGCTTTTAAAATCTAAAGTGAAAAATGCAGAGAAATCACTAAAAGATTTGTTTGGTACAAGTCTTTTTGACGGTACAGTAAGTGCTGATGAAATAACAGCTATAAATGGTGCGAATCACGGTGGAACATCCGTCTTAGCTGACCTCCAAGCACACGATAATGGTAACGGTATTATTCACGACTTTGCTGGGCATTCTGGTACAAGTCATCACGTTCCTCAAGGAGGACTTGATAATACTATAGTCGGTTATCAAAGAAGCCTAGGTGGTATTGATAGTGATCATAATGATGGAACTAATGATTACTGGAATGCTAAATTAGGTTCATTTGAGTGGGCGATTGGTACTGTTGGTGGAGCAATAGGTGGAACAGCACTTGCAAACGATGGGTCTAATGACACAGGTGCTATGAGTTTTTCTAACTTTACCAAGACAGAAAATGGTGTTGCGGCTGGTGTTAGGGCTATGACTCAGATGTATGGTGCTTTAACTATTGACAACGATCAGCCAGACCTAATCGTAACGACACAGGTAATCTTTGATGCTTATGAATCATCACTACAGGCCAATAAGAGGTTTGACGGTGATGCTACACTAGCAGATGCAGGATTCCAGAGTCTACGATTTAAGGGTGCAACTGTTGTTGTTGACTCTCACGTTCCAGACGGTCATATGTATTTCTTAAATACAGACTATCTTGACTTTAAAGTTCACAGCAAGAGAAATTTTGCTTTTGAAGACTTTAAAACAGTCGAGTATGCTGACAAAATGCAGTCTAGAATATTCTGGATGGGCAATTTAGTTTGCACAAATCCAAGAATGCAAGGAATGTTAGCAGGTGGTCCAACTGGATATTAATCATAGTTAACTCATTAGGGGGGTCTTAATGGCCCCCCTTTATGGGGAAGGGAAAAATGGCTTTTAATTACACAGTAACAACAAGTAGTAGCACAACAACATCAGACAATAGTGATGGGGTTGTTGCTGGTCTTGTTAAATATAAAAACCTAGTTTGGAATTTTGACAAACAAACAGGTAAAGTTATTGTGGAACTAGATGCAAAGTGGAATGATGGCTCATCTACATCTAGTAATTACTATATAAAGTTGTATTATGCCTCAGACTTATTATATACTCTGTCTATAGGATCAACACAATCAACAGCATTACAGTCTACATATAAGCGATATATCCTTACTGGAGATATGTCAGAATATGATAATAAAGACTGGGGTGCTTTATCATTTTCAACTAAATTTTACGACACGTCAAGTTCATTATTAAAGACGGTGACACAATCGCTAGACATTGACTTAGACCCTGTAGAGTTCCACTTAACAGTACTAAGTGATGGGTCTGGTACAGATACTACACCAGATATAGAGTGGGAATTAAGTGAACTGCTTTCTGAGCAAAAACTTGTACCAACAATATCAGTCGGAGCAAGTTCTACTAACTCTTTAACAGTAACATTTGATGATGATACTACGGTATCTGGTTTAACGGCTGGGGTTGTGAACCACAACAATATGAAATTTGAAGACTCTAGTTTAACATTTAACTCATCAGATGCTGGGAAAGCATATTGGAAAAATATTTCAAAGTATAAGATAACAGCCCCTACTATGACAACAGGGGATAATTTGTCTAGTATAAATTTAAATTGCACGGCAGTATAGGAGCATAAATGGCTTTAAACACAAAGACAATATCAGCAGGGGTAGGAGACATACTTAATATAGACGGTGGAGTAGATGCATCTTCACCAAGGCAAGTATTAGATGGTGGAGGCACAGGCCTTCCTCTTTACTTAACAACCACAAAATTAGGGGTAGGAGAAAGTAGTCCAGACTGTACGTTGCATATTAAAGGTAGTGGAACAGGTGCCCTTGCAATTCTTGAATCAACTAATGCTGGTAGTGCAGATGCACCAGATTTAGTAATATATAGGAACAGTTCAAGCCCAGTAGATTCAGATGAATTAGGGACAATAAGATTTAGAGGAAGAAATGATAATAGCGAAGATGTAGAATATGCAGAGATTGTTGCACAATGTGCCGATTCTTCAAATGGTACTGAAGATGGACATTTACATTTTAAGACTATGAATAATGGTACAACACAAACATCTATGACAATATTAGGTAACGGTAGGGTAGGTATAGGAACAACATCTCCAGTTGGTATGTTAGAATTAGAAGACGATACTAGTAACACTCCTAGCCTATATATAACTAATATCTCTCCAGGTGAAGGCGATTTAGGTGGTAATTTAATATTTAGGCTTAGTGACCCTGGTACTAATCTTACTACTGGTGATGTATTGGGTGATATATCGTTTACAGGGCGAGACAATTCCGATGACACGTATATAGAGGGTGCGAGGATAAGGGCAATAACAAACGGAGCACCAGGAACTGATGTTATGCCTACACAGCTACAATTCTTTACAAACTCTGGATCAGACAGTTCTACACAAAGGATGTGCATATTAGCAAATGGGAAAGTTGGTATTGGAGACAATAGCCCAGATGATATGTTGCATATTAAAGAATCAACCTCTAACCAGTATGTTATGAAAGTTGAGCATACACACTCAAGCGAAGCTAATGGAATAAATATTCTCTATTCTGGAGGGAATGGTTTTGGTTCTGGGGATGACTATCCAATCTACTTTCAAGATACAGATGGTGCTCATTTTACAGTATCTGGTGATGGGAGTGCAACAATAACTGGGTCTGGTACAGCAGTCTCTTCTGATAGACGGATTAAGACTGATATAGTAGATGCTACATCCAAGCTAAATGACATTAATAGTTTAAAAGTTAGGAACTTTGACTATATACATAAAGACGGAACAAAAAGTGGGAAAAAGCACATAGGCTTTATAGCAGATGAATTTGCGACCGTTTTCCCTTCAATGGTGACAACAGTAAAGCAAAAAGCATTTGGGGAAGATTATACTGATTTACAAAGAATAATGGATAGTGCTTTGGTTCCTATACTCGTTAAAGCAATCCAAGAGTTGTCAGCCAAAGTAACAGCATTAGAGAGTGCATAATGTCTAAAGCAAAAGATTATAAGGAAATAATAAACAAAGAGGAAAAACCTTCTATATCAGAGGTTTTAGAGAACATCAAGGCTCAACATAGTGAGCATTTAAAAAAGGCTGAATACCATAATACAATGGCTATTAAAGCACAAGGGGCGATAGAAATACTGACCCAATTAGAAGAAGGGGAGATTGAATGACAGGAACAGCATTAAGTACAACACTAGGCTTAAGGTTAGAGGATACTGCCGAAACTATATTTACTGCACAAATGAAAATGGATGCGATCAATTCGGCTCAAAGGGCAGTTGTAAACCTTGTACACGACCAATACCTAACTGAGTTAGAAGAGATAAAAAACAACCAGTCAGTATCTAGTGGCTCTGTATCGTTTTCAAGTATGTCTATAGACCCTATAAGAAATAGGATATTAGGTGTGTACGATGAGACAAACGGCAAATGGGCCACTATGATAGACTATAAGGATAGAAAAGAACTAGATAATGTATATTTAACCCCAACATCAGCAGATGCAGTAGTATTTGTTCTTAACGAAAGAATTTATGTAAAGCCAACATCAGTTTCAACGGTAGATGTATGGTATCTTAAAAAACCCACAGACTATACATATAATGATGGGACAAGTATGGCTACTACGTGTGAACTAAATCCTGCCCTATATGAGCCTGTTTTAAGTTATGCAGAGGGAATACTCTGGAGGATGGATAATAAGCTAAATCAAGCAAATACGGCCAATCAATCAGCAATACAGCAAATAAATGTCTTGAACCAAAGAATACAACAAGACAATATAGAGTCAATAGGAACACCTAAATAATGATAGAAATACCACTTAATACAGGTCTTATAACACAAGTAGACCCACAAGATGTAGGCCTTACAGGATGCACAGTATTAACAAATGCAGAGTTTGACAAACTTGGTATAATATATAAAACACTAGGTAGGGGTTCAGAGACAAATACAACGAAAACTTTAGCAGAGGTAAAAAGGTGGCTAAATACTTTTTTTACAGACGGAAAGGTGTGGATAGTTGTTGATACAGCAGGGCAGATATGGTATACATACAATTTAACATCATTTACATCATTGGTAGATACAAGTTCAACCACAGTAAATCTTTATGATCACGGAACATTCTTACGAGCATCTTGTGGAAAAACACAACAGCCTCGCACAATTCAACATATAAGTAGTAGAAATTTCTTTTATGATTCCTCTGCAAGTGCATTTCTTCATAGCTTTAATAATATATATGTAGGTCTTCCACCAAAGTATCCTACAACATTCACAATAGTAAGAGATGCAACATATACGAAAATAAATTCAAATGGTGGGGGTAATCTTCCATTTGTAGCAAGTGCTGATAAGACATTATACTATAAGTTTACAGCAGTCTTTGATGGTGTTCAAGAGTTACCTTTTAAAGATGAATTTCAATCTTTTGTGGCTACTAATGACTCTACCCCTAACGACAATGTTCAAATACGATTAAAATTTGACGAAGATGACTGGGACCCTAGAATTACTCAGATTAATATGTATAGAGCAATTACAGACTCTGAGGTTCCAAATGATGCATTATATAGACAAATAAACACTTTTTCTACTACAGAAGGGGGTACAGGGTCTTGGCTTACTGCTGGAAACGGACAGACTGGAAGGACAATATTTGCACCAGGGACTGCGATAGATAGTGCTGTTACAACATCTCATTCTTTGTATTGGGCAAACTCAGCTACTGCTTTAGCACAGGGAGGGTTTACAGGTAGTGCTGGAAACCAAAGAGGCATACAGGCTAAATACACAAACCATTTAAATCTAACTGTTGATTTTGATAGTAATGACCATTGGGGTGAAACTAAGCATTGGTCCATAAGAAGTACATCTAATTTAATAACTAATGATAATTTTGAGTCAGATATAACAGGGTGGACATACGAGAGTGGGTTAGCAAGTGTAGCAAGTGACTCTCCAGAAGACGGTTCTGCAAAAGCAGGGTCTAAAGTTCTTCTAGCTAAAGGCACAGCAGGCACTTGGCCAAATGCCTGGATACAATCAAATTTAATATCAGCATCGTCTGGTGAGGTTTTCTTTATATCTGCCTGGATAGACTTGCAT
>LUMU01000299.1_pt1 | contig 12931 bp, 9 predicted proteins | sample 729751 | NCBI WGS metagenome assembly LUMU01 (sample SAMN03860300, study PRJNA289734) | marine metagenome | biome: seawater column; feature: ocean; material: water; isolation source: Red Sea water column Station 192 - depth 100m | place: Saudi Arabia: Red Sea | collected 2011-10-15 | depth 100 m
GGTGACGAGGGTGCCCGTCGGGCAGCCGGACCCGAAGATCTGGCAGAAAACGCCATCGGTCTTGCCCTGCAGGTCGGTGGTGTAGGTGCCACCGCGAGTGGCGTCCTCGAGCCGGTAGCTGCCGCCGGAGGCGGTGACCTGGAGCCCGACGGTGCCGCTGTAGAGCGTCTCGCCCTGGCCCTCGGCGGTGTGCACCTGCTCCTCGCGACGCAGCACCTCCCCGGAGACCGCGTCGACGTAGGTGAGCAGCCGGGCTCGCAGGTCGGGGTCCTGCTCGCGCTGCCACCCGATCGTGGTCGGTCGCTGGCGGCGGTCGTGCCAGAAGTGGTGCGGTCCGGACTCCGGTCGGGTGGCCACCAGCCACACCGCGGTGTCGGCGCCGTCGGCCGGGGTGCGCTGGACCCGTCGGGTCAGCCTGTCGAAGCGCGGCAGGCTCGAGGTCACGCCGGGGGTGGTCGCCCAGCCCGGGTGCATCGACTCGACCAGGGCGCCCGTGCCGCGCAGGGTCTCGGCCCACGCATCGGCGAGCACCACCTGCATCCGCTTGGTGCGGGCGTAGGCCTGGACCCCGTCGTACTCACCGCGCCGGAACTCCAGGTCGTCGGCGTCGCGGGCGTGCAGCGACGCGCCGTACATCCCGCCCGAGCTCATCCACACCACGCTTGCCGGGCCGGCGACCAGCAGGTCGCGCAGCAGCGAGGTGATCAGGTGCGGGCCGAGCACGTGGCAGGCCAGCGTCATCTCGTGGCCCTGCGGGCTCTCGGTGCGCTCGGGCGGCATCACGCCGGCGTTGTGCACGAGTCCGTGGATCGCGGGGACCCGGTCGGACAGGTCGGCGCACCAGGCGCGCACGGCGTCGAGGTCGGCGATGTCGCAGACCTCCTCGACCACGTCGGCGTTCGGCACCTCGGTGCGCAGCTGGCGTGCGTAGTCGGCCACCTTGTCGGGGTTGCGGCCCAGCAGGTGCACGGTGGCGCCGAGGTCCAGGAAGGAGCGCGCCATCGCCTCGCCGATGCCGGAGGTCGCGCCGGTGACCACCACGCGCCGACCCGCCATCGACCCCGGGGCCGGGTCGTCGGGCCAGTGCGGCAGGAGCCGTCGTACGCCGGAGCCGATGGAGGTGTAGCCGAGCACCACCGAGCGGTCCAGTGCGGAGTCGAGCAGGCGGGAGAGCGGGGTCAGCACGTCCTCGACTCTAGGCAGGCCGGCGACCACCCGTCCGGGCTGCGTCACGCGGGTCCAGCGGGCCTTCCGGGAATAAACCCGATGAGTTGAAGGGCTGTCTCAGGTCAGACTGTGCGTGGCCCTCACCGGCCCGCGCCCCTCCGGTGCTGTCCCCGGCGCACGCGCCGGCACCCCACCGCGCCGCAGCACCTGCTCGTCCCTCTCGTCTGGAGCCCCATGACCTCGCCCGCCTCCCCGCAGGCCGCCCCCGCCCGCGACGACGTCGCGCCGGCACCCGACTACGGCGTGCTGCGCTGGCTCGTGCTGGCGACGTTCATCGTGATCCTCAACGAGACGATCATGGTCAACGCGATCCCGCGGCTGATGGTGGAGTTCGACGTGACCGCGCGATCGGCGCAGTGGCTCTCGACGGCCTTCATGCTCACGATGGCCACGGTCATCCCGATCACCGGCTGGTTCCTGATGCGGGTGACGACGCGCCAGGCGTTCACGCTGGCGATGATCACCTTCAGCGTCGGCACGCTGATCGCGGGCGTGGCGCCGTTCTTCTGGATGCTGGTGGCCGGTCGGGTCGTGCAGGCCGCGGGCACCGCGGTGATGATGCCGCTGCTGATGACGACGATCATGAAGGTCGTCCCCGACCACGACCGTGGTCGCGTGATGGGCAACGTGACGCTGGCGATCTCCGTCGCCCCGGCGATGGGCCCGGCCGTCTCCGGCGGCATCCTGGCCGTCACGACCTGGCGCGGGCTCTTCTTCGTGGTGCTGCCCATCGCGCTGGCGATCACCGTGATCTCGCTGCGCCGGCTGCCCGACGTGGGCGAGCCGAGCGCCGGACGCGTCGACATCGCCTCCGTGGTGCTGGCCGGCCTGGGCTTCGGCAGCCTCGTCTACGGCCTCAGCGGCCTGGGCGAGGGCTCCGGCGGCTCGGTGCCCGCCGAGGTCCCCGCCCTGCTCGGCCTGGTGGTCGTCGGCCTGTTCGTGTGGCGCCAGCTGCGCCTGCAGCGCACCTCGGAGCCGCTGCTGGACCTGCGGGTCCTGCAGGTCCGCACCTACACCGTCTCCATCGCGCTGATGGCGGTCGCGTTCATGTCGATGTTGGCCGCGATGATCCTGCTGCCGCTCTACCTGCAGGAGGTGCGCGGTCTCTCGCCGCTGACCACCGGCCTGGTCGTGGCCCCCGGCGGCATCATGATGGGCCTGCTCGGTCCGCAGGTCGGCAGGACCTTCGACCGCGTGGGCAGCCGGCCGCTGGTCGTGCCCGGTGCCGTCGGCATGGTCGTGGCGCTCGGTGCCCTGGCGCTGATCGGGGAGACCACCCCGGTCGCCGCCGTCGTCGGCATCCACGTGCTGCTGATGATCTCGCTGGCCGGCATCTTCACCCCGGTCTTCACCCTCGGCCTCGGGGCGCTCCCGATGCACCTGTACTCCCACGGCTCCTCCCTGCTCGGCACCACCCAGCAGGTCGCCGGCGCCGTCGGGACGGCGGTGTCCATCACGATCCTCTCCAGCCGCTCCGCGTCGCTGGCCGAGGGCGGCTCGAGCGAGGCGGCCGCGATGGTCGGCGGCCTGCAGTGGGCCTTCGGGCTCGGGGCGGTCATCTCGCTCGCCGTCCTCGTGCTCGCGCTGATGCTGCCACGCCGAACTCCCGACCCCCCCGCCACCCCCGCCACCCCCGATAGTCACGACACCGAGGGCCCGGCCGTCCCCGCCCACTGACCGCCGAGAGGTCGCTCGCGCACGGCCGAGAGGTCGCTCGCGCACGGCCGAGAGGTCGCTCGCGCACGGCCGAGAGGTCGCTCGCGCATGGCCCCGAACCGTCACTCACGCACGGCCGAGGAGTCACTGACGCACGGCCGGTGTCGTTCACCCGCCGAGCTTGTCCGGCGCCATCACGATGTCGACCCGGGAGACCAGGCCGCCGTCGACCGTCAGTGACATCACCAGCCGCCGGCGTACGCCGGAGCCGTCCGCGTCGGGGGCCAGGGCGACCAGTCCGAGCCGACCGTTGACCACCGCGGGCAGGAAGGTGTCCCCGCTGCGCCGGGCGGTGACGCCCACCAGGAAGCGCGCCACGCGGTCCGGCCCGACCACCGGACGCCGGGCTGCGCTCACCACTCCGCCGCCGTCACTGGTGAGGACCGCGTCGGGGTCGAGCAGCGTCACCAGGCCGGCTACGTCCCCACCGGCGGCGGCCAACAGGAAGGCGGTCACGACGCTGTCGTGGGTCTGGGTGTCGACCTCGACGCGGGGCGTCCCGGCCGCGACGTGCCGGCGGGCACGGCTGGCCAGCTGGCGCACCGCCGCAGGTGTCCGGCCCACGGCCCGGGCCACGTCGTCGAACGGCACCTGGAACAGGTCGTGCAGCACCCACGCGATGCGTTCGGCGGGGGTCAGCTGCTCCAGCGCGACCAGCAGCGCGTACCGCACGGTGTCGTCGACGGTGACCCGCTCGGCCGGGTCTGGGACGTGCACGTCGGGCTCGGGCAGCCAGGGGCCGACGTACGCCTCCCTCCGCACGCGCGCGGAGCGAAGCACGTCGACCGCCGCCCGCGAGACCGCCACCGTGGCCCAACCCAGCACGTCGCGGACGGGCTCGCGCCGGTCGGCCTCGACCAGGCGGAACCACGTCTCGGCGACCACGTCCTCGGCCTCCCCGCGACGGCCGAGGATCGCATAGGCCACCCGGACCAGCCGCGGTCGGTGCTCCTCCAGCGCCGCCGCGAGCTCCTCAGCCCGCGCGTCCACCGGCGGACAGCCACTCGGCGAAGGTCGTGCGTCCCAGCACGGCTGTCGGGTCCCCCGCGGCGGTGAGCGAGCCGTCGCGCATGGCGCGGCCGGCGGCACCCGGCAACCACAGGGGTACGACGCTGTGCCGGAGCCCCCGGGCCCGGCACAGCTCGCGTGCCATCCGGTCGACCCGGTGCTCCTCTGGTCCCGCGAGGTCGGCGACGCGGCCGGCGGGACCGGAGGCGGCCAGGTCCACCAGCGACTCGGCGACCTCGCGCGCCGCGACCGGCTGGGAGCGCATCACCGGGACCAGGGACACCGGCCCCAGCGGCACGAACCCCAGCGCCTGCTCGGCGAACTCGTGGAACTGCGCCGCCCGCAGCACGCTCCAGGGCCGGTCACCTTCGGCGAGCAGCCGCTCCTGCAGCTGCTTGCCGCGGTAGTACCCCGACGGCACCCGGTCGATCCCGATGATCGACAGCGCCACGTGGTGGCCGACCCCCGCGGCGCGCTCGGCGGTCGTCAGGGTGCGGGTGACCGACCCGAAGAACGCCTCGGCGCCCTTCCGGCTCTGCGCCCGGGTGCTGGTCACGTCGACGACGACGTCCACACCCTCCAGTCGAGCGGCCACCCCCTCACCGGTCGTCAGGTCGACCCCGGCGGACCGGGTCAGGCCCACCACCTCGTGACCGCGCTCGCGCGCGACCTCCACCACGTGCCGGCCGACGGTCCCCGTCGCCCCTGCCACCGCGATCCGCATGCTGCTCATCCTCCTGGAGTCCCTCGACCGGAGCGGTGACGCCGCTCCTACCGGGTGGACGGGACGGACACGACCCGTGTGACATCCGGGCAGCGACGAGGCCCCTCCCACGGCGGCACGTGCGGCGCCGTCGCCCGACCGGGCGGGTGTCGGCTGTGCCACGGTGGGGGCATGTTCGCCCTCGACGTCCTCACGCCGGCGGCCGGTGTCCTCGTGGTCGGGCTGACCCTGCGCGACGTGTTCCACACGCTCTTCCACCCCGGCGGTCACGGTGGCCTGGCGGCACTGCTGTGCCGCGGCACCTGGTCGGCGCTGCACCGGCTGAGCGACCGGGTGGCCCAGCTGGCCGGCCCGGGCGCGGTGCTGCTGACGATCCTGGTCTGGCTGGGCCTGGTCGTCGCCGGCTTCACGCTGGTCCTGTGGCCGCTGGTGCCCGACGGGCTCACCTACGGCCAGGGCTCGCCCCAGGGACCCCCGCTGCTCGACGCGCTCTACGTCTCGATGGTCGCGATCTCCACCCTCGGGTTCGGTGACGTCGTCGTGCAGGACCCGGCGCTGCGGTGGCTGGCGCCGCTCGAGGCGCTGCTCGGGTTCAGCGTGATCACCGCCGCGATCACCTGGATCACGCAGATCTACCCGGTGCTCAGCCGCCGCCGCAGCCTCGCAGTCGACGTCTGGTCGCGCACCGGGGGCGACGGGCCGGCCGAGGACGTCGACACCGCCACTGCGGCCGCCTGGGCCACGCAGCTGGCCGCCGTCGACGTCGACCTGGTGCAGAACACCGAGACCTTCTGGTTCCGCGAGAGCGACCCGCGCCTCTCGCTGCTGCCGGCGCTCCGCCGCCTGGACACTGTGGCCGAGCAGCACGCGGGCTGCCCCGAGGGGCGGCACCTCGGCCGCGCCCTCGCGGTGCTGCGGGAGACGCTGCAGGAGCAGTACGGCGCGCGCGCCGGTGACTCACCGGCGTACTGACCGGCGCGTCAGCGCTCCAGCGCCGGCCAGGGGTTGGGCGCGCAGCCCAGCAGCGTCTTGGTCTGCTGCACCATCACCGGCGCGGGTGCGCCGGTCTCGGGGCACCCGAGGTGGCCGTAGCCCAGTGCGTGCCCGGTCTCGTGGTTGACGAGGTACTGCCGGTAGCCCTCGAGGTCGTCCCCGTAGGTCTCCGCGCCGTTCTGCCAGCGCCATGCGTTGAGCACGACGTTCTGCCCGTTGCGGCACGACAGCCGCCCGCGGGTGAGCAGTGGGGCGCACAGCCGGTCGGCGGTGGTGGGCGAGGCGAGCAGGATGCGCAGGTCGGCGTCGCCGTCCTCGCGCACCAGCAGGTGTCCGCGGGTGACCCAGCCGCGCTCGTCGGACAGGATCGCCTCCACCTCGTCGGCGACCGCCCCGGTGTCGAAGGGCAGCCCCTCCTCCACCTCCACCCGGTACGACGTCAGGCGCAGCCCCGCGCCGTCGGGCCTGGTCCCCGAGGACCCACCGACCTCGGCGATCGCGAAGGTCCCCGACGCCGACTCGGGGACGGGTACCGGCTCGGGCTCGGGCTCGCGTTCCAGCGTGCGGCCGGGGAGCACCGTCATCGCGGAACCGGAACCGGAACCGGAACCGGACCCGGCCCCGGACGCAGTGCCGGAGTCAGCCGCAGCCTCGAGCTGCGCCGAGCCCTGCTCACCGGCGGTGTCGAGCGCCTGCGTCGTCCCCCGACCTCCGGCGACCGGTCCCCCGACCACCATCCCGACGGCCAGCGCGGCCGTGATCGCGGACAGCACGAGCAGCGGGCGCCGCGACGGTGCCGGCACGGGCTCGGCACGGTGACGCCCCGGCCGGCCCGCCCCCGGGCTGCTCGCTCGTCCCACGCCCCGATCGTAGAGCGCCGCCTCCGGCCGGTCGGGGACCCACCGCGCGACCCCCGGGCACGACGAAGGCCCCGGGTCATCGACCCGGGGCCTTCGCTCCTGTGCGCGAGGGGGGAGTTGAACCCCCACGTCCTTTCGGACACACGGACCTGAACCGTGCGCGTCTGCCTATTCCGCCACTCGCGCGTGAAGCGTCCGCAGGTTATCCCAGTCCCGGTCCCGCACCCAAACCGGCGACCGACCCGCCCGACGACCCGGCCAGCGCCCCGGCCAGCAACCCCGCGAACGACCCGCCCGGCGACCGTCCACGGACCCGCGGGGTGGCGCCCCCTCGCACCGCCTTCGTTACGATCGGGCGCACCCGGCCTGCGTGCCGGGCGGTCGGCCTGCCCCGTCGGCCCGGCCCCCACGTGCAGCACCACGACGCTCGGACAGGGAAGGAGGCGGACGTGAGCAGCCTGCAGCGGTTCGAGCGACGACTCGAGCAGATGATCTCCGGGGCCTTCGCGCGCGCCTTCCGGTCCGCCGTGCAGCCGGTGGAGATTGCCGCCGCCCTGCAGCGCGAGTGCGACAACAACGCCCAGATCCTGTCGCGGCAGCGGCGGCTGGTGCCCAACGACTTCCACGTGGAGCTCGCGCAGACCGACCTCGAGCGGCTGGCGCCGTACGACTCGGCGATGGCCGCGGAGCTGGAGAAGCAGGTCACCGAGCACGCCCAGCAGAACGGCTACTCCTTCCCGGGCCCGGTCAGCATCGACTTCGAGGCCTCCGAGGACCTCACCACTGGCCGGTTCCGCGTGCGCAGCCGCGCGCTGGCCAAGGTCAGCAGCAACAGCACCCACACCCAGGTGGGCCGCGCCCGCGCGGTGCTCGAGGTCAACGGCACCCAGCACCCGCTGGCGCCCCCGGGCGCGATCGTGGGCCGCGGCACCGACGCCGACGTCCGCATCAACGACCCGGGCGTGAGCCGCCAGCACGTCGAGTTCCGCGTCGAGGCCTCCGGCGACCGGCTGCACATCGACGTCCGCGACCTCGGCTCGACCAACGGCATGCTCGTCGACGGCCAGAAGATGAGCCGCTCGGTGGCCGACGACGGCACCGAGGTCACCATCGGCAACACCGTGCTCAAGGTCAGGGTGGTCTCCGAGGATGTCTGAGCTGACGCTGCTGCTGATCCGCATCGCCTACCTCGCGGTGCTGTGGATCTTCGTGCTCTCCGCGATCTCGGTGATCCGCTCGGACATGTTCGGCGCCCGCGTGCCGGAGACCGCCCGCTCCCCCGAGCCCCGCGGCCGGGAGTCCAAGCCGAAGAAGCCGGCCAAGCGCCGCGGCGCGCCGACCCACGTGCTGGTCACCGAGGGCTCCAACGCCGGTGAGCGGGCCGAGCTCGCGGAGGCCCCCATCCTCATCGGTCGCGGTTCCGACGCCGCGATCCGCCTCGACGACGACTATGTCTCGACCCGCCACGCGCGCATCGCCGCCGCGGGCGACCAGTGGTTCGTCGAGGCGCGCCCCAGAGTCCTCCCGCGGGCGCCACGAGCGCGGCCGCCCCGACCCTGCGCCTGCAGTGGTCGGCGATCTCCGACGTGGGGCGCGTCCGCAAGGACAACCAGGACTCCGGGTACGCCGGCCCCTGGCTGCTCACCGTCTGCGACGGCGTCGGCGGCGCGATGCGCGGAGACATCGCCTCCAGCGTCGCGCTGCAGCAGCTGCGCAAGCTCGACGAGGAGCCCCCCGGGGCGATGGAGTCCGACGAGCTGCTCGGCCGGGTGGGCGGTGCACTGCACCGCGCCCACGACCGGATCGGCGAGGTCGTCGACGAGGAGCCGGCGCTCAACGGCACCAGCACCACCGCCACCGTGCTGCACTTCGACGGCCGGCAGGTCGGCGTCGGCCACATCGGCGACAGCCGCGCCTACCTCCTGCGCGAGGGCGAGATCAGCCGGCTCACGAGCGACCACACCTTCGTCCAGAGCCTGATCGACGAGGGCCGCATCACCGAGGCCGAGTCGCGGGTCCACCCCCACCGCAACCTCATCCTCAAGGCCGTCGACGGCATCCACGAGGCCGAGCCCGACCTGTTCGTCGTCGCCCTGCAGGCCGGCGACCGCCTCTTCGTCTGCTCCGACGGTGCCACCGCCTCCCTCGACGACGACGACCTGCGCGCGATCCTCGCCGAGGGCACCCCCGACTTCGCCGCGGTCGAGCTGGTCCGTCGTGCCCTCGACGCCGGGTCGACCGACAACGTCACCTGCCTGGTCGCCGACGTCCTCGACGAGGCCGGCGCCGCCGAGCGCGCCGACGCGCTCGCGGACCTCCAGCCGATGGTGGTCGGCGCGGCCACCGACGTACGCCGTCGTCCGCACCGCACCCCGCTGGCCACCGGCCTGTTCCGCGGGCGCAGCGACACCGGCGAGCAGCCGGCCGTCGAGGCCGAGCTGCCCGACGACCTGCCGGCCGACGCCCACGCCATCCCCAGCGACCCGATCGACCCCGAGACCCGGCGTCGCGGCCGACGACCTCGAGGACGCCCGGTCGATCGTGGAGAACCTCGCCGAGCAGATGACCGGCTCCCCCGACGGCGCCGACGGGCAGGAGGGGTGAGCGGGGTGTCCCAGGCCACCGGCAACCCGCTCCTCGGCTTCGTGCACCGCCGTCGCCGCGGGGCCGAGCTGTTCCTGCTCGTGCTCGCGCTCGCGGTCGGCATCGGCGCCTACGCCGCCGTCGGCATCGGGGTGGAGGGCACCGTCCCCGCCGACCTGGTCGGGTACGGCGGGTGGCTGGCCGCCCTGGTGATCGTGGCCCACCTCGTGGTCCGGGCCACCGCGACCTACGCCGACCCGGTCCTGCTGCCGGTGGTGGCGGCCCTCAACGGGCTGGGTCTCGCGGTCATCCACCGCCTGGACCTGACCGAGGACACCGGCTTCGCGGCCCAGCAGCTGATCTGGATGACGATCGGCGTGGGGCTCTTCGTCGCCACCTTGCTGTTCCTGCGCGACCACCGCATCCTCACCCGGTTCACCTACACCTCGGGCCTGGGCGCGATCGTGCTGCTCCTGCTGCCGATGCTGCCGCTCATCGGCAACGAGGTGCGCGGCGCCCGCATCTGGATCCGCCTCGGCCCCCTGGGCTTCCAGCCCGGCGAGGTCGCCAAGGTGCTGCTCGTCGTCGCCTTCGCGGGCTACCTCGTGCTCCACCGCGACGCGCTCGCCCTGGCCGGTCGCCGGCTGCTGTTCGTCGACCTGCCGCGCGGCCGCGACCTCGGCCCGATCCTCGGGATGTGGCTGATCAGCCTCGGCATCCTGGTCTTCCAGCGCGACCTCGGCTCCAGCCTGCTCTTCTTCGGCCTGTTCCTCTTCATGCTCTACGTGGCGACCGAGCGCGCGGGCTGGCTGGTCGTCGGCGGCGGGCTCTTCCTCGGTGGGGCGCTGGTGGCCTGGCAGCTGTTCAGCCACGTCCAGACCCGCGTCAACGTGTGGCTGGACCCCTTCTCCTACTACGGCCCCGGCACCAACGACACCGCCTTCCAGCCGGTCGAGGCGACCTTCGGCATGGCCTGGGGCGGCCTGCTGGGCCGCGGCTTCGGCGGCGGAGACCCCGGCCGGGTGCCGTTCGCGGAGTCCGACTTCATCATGGCCGCCATCGGCGAGGAGCTCGGCCTCACCGGGATGATGGCCGTCCTGCTGCTCTACGGACTGATCGTCGAGCGCGCGCTGCGGGCGGCGCTGATCTCCCGCGACGGGTTCGGCAAGCTGCTGGCGGCCGGTCTGGGCGGGGTCTTCGCATTGCAGGTCTTCGTCGTCATCGGCGGCGTCACCGGCCTGATCCCGCTGACCGGCCTCACGACGCCGTTCCTCTCCTACGGTGGCTCGTCGCTGGTGGCCAACTGGGTGATCATCGCGCTGCTGCTGCGGGTCTCCGACCTCGCGCGCCGCCCGGTCCCCGAGCTGGCGACGGTCGAGGAGGCCGGTGGCGACGACGACACCCAGGTGATCCGGGTGGCGCGATGAACAAGCCGATCCGCACCCTCTCGGTCTTCTGCCTGCTGATGTTCCTGGCGCTGATGGCCAACGTGACCTACCTGCAGTACTGGCGGGCCGACTCGCTCAACGACGACGGCCGCAACCGCCGGGCCGTCGACGCGGCGTTCTCCCAGCCTCGCGGGGCGATCCTCGTGGGCCGCGAGCCGATCGCGTCCTCCGAGCCCTCCGACGACCGCTACGAGTACCAGCGCACCTACTCCCAGCCGCTGGCCTACGCCCACGTCACCGGTTGGTACAACTACTTCAACGCCCAGTCCGGCGCCTGCAGCAGCTGCCAGCGCCGCGTCGAGCAGACCCAGGACGACCTCCTCAGCGGCGAGGACGACCGGCTCTTCGTCACCCGCCTGGTCGACCTGCTCTCCAACGAGGAGTCCGCCGGCGGCAACGTCGCGCTGACCCTCGACCCCGACGCGCAGCGCGCCGCCTTCGACGGCCTGCGCGAGGTCCTCGGCCCCGACGGCGAGGGCGCCGTGGTGGCGCTGGAGCCGCGCACCGGCAAGGTGCTGGCGATGGTCTCGCTGCCCACCTTCGACCCCAACCGCCTGGCCAGCCACGACCTCAGCGAGGTCACCGCCGCCGGCGACGAGCTCGAGGACGACCCGGGCCAGCCGCTGCTCAACCGCGCCATCCAGACCACCCTGCCGCCGGGATCGACCTTCAAGGTCGTCACCGCGGCCGCCGCCATCGAGAACGGCCTCTACGAGGCCGGCGACGACGTGCCGGGCGGCCCGTCCTTCCAGTTGCCGCAGACCACCGGCGACACCGGCCTGATCGACAACGAGGGGCGCGACTGCGGCGCGGACCGCATCCCCTTCGCCCAGTCGATGGAGAACTCCTGCAACACCACCTTCGCCCGGATGGCGATCGAGGTCGGCGCGGACCGGATGCGCGACCAGGCCGAGGCGTTCGGCTTCAACCAGCAGTACTTCGAGGACCTCCTCCCCCAGGCCACCGCCCGGTTCCCCGAGGAGATGAACGACCCGCAGACCGGCCAGTCCGGCATCGGCCAGTTCGACGTCGCCGCCACGCCGCTGCAGATGGCGATGGTCGTCGCCGGCATCGCCAACGGCGGCACGGTGATGAAGCCCTACCTCGTCGACGAGGTGCAGAGCCCGGAGTTCGAGCAGATCGACCAGACCGACCCCGAGGCGCTCTCGGAGGCGGTGAGCGCCTCGACGGCCAACCAGCTGACCGACCTGCTGGTCTCCACCGTCGACAACGGCACCGCCCGCCCGGCCGCGATCCCCGGCGTCCAGGTGGCCGGCAAGACCGGCACGGCCCAGAGCGGCAACCCCGATGTGCCGCCGTACGCGTGGTTCGTCTCCTTCGCCCCCGCCGACGATCCCGAGGTCGCCGTGGCGGTGATGATCCAGAAGGCCCCCGGCGTGGACCGCGGCGAGATCGCCGGCGGTCTGTTGGGTGGGCCGATCGCGAAGGCCATCATGGAAGCGGTGATCAACAAGTGACCCCTCCGCAGACCCCGGGCGACCACGCCGGCGGTGGCTCCGGCGGCGCCCTGGGCGACGCCGGCTCCTTCGCCGACGACGCCCGCCGCTACCAGCTGGAGTCGCGCATCGCGACCGGCGGCATGGGCGAGGTCTGGCGCGCCCGCGACACGACCCTGGGTCGCACCGTCGCGGTCAAGGTGCTCAAGCGCGAGTACGCCGACGACCCGGCCTTCCGGTCCCGCTTCGAGACCGAGGCCCGGCACGCCGCCTCGCTGCACCACCCCGGCATCGCGGCCGTCTTCGACTTCGGTGAGGCCGAGTCCGTGGACGGCTCCGGCGTGCCCCGGCCCTACCTCGTCATGGAGCTCGTCGAGGGCGAGCCGCTCTCCGCGCTGCTGCGTCCCGGGGCCCCGATGGACCCCGACGCCGCCACCGACCTGATGGCCCAGGCGGCCGACGCCATTGCGGCCGCGCACGCCGCCGGCATCGTCCACCGCGACGTGAAGCCCGCCAACCTGATCGTCACCCCGGACCGGAAGGTCAAGGTCACCGACTTCGGCATCGCCCGGGCCGCGGACAGCGTCGGCATCACCCAGACCGGCCAGGTGCTCGGCACCCCGCAGTACCTCTCCCCCGAGCAGGCCCGCGGCACCACCGCGACCGCCGCCTCGGACGTCTACTCCCTGGGCGTCGTGGCCTTCGAGTGCCTCGCGGGTCGCCGTCCCTTCGACGCCGGCTCCCCGGTCGCCACCGCGCTGGCGCACCTCAACCAGCCGGTCCCGGACCTCCCCGACACCGTCCCCGGCCCGCTGGCCGCCGTCGTGCGCCGCGCGCTCGCCAAGGACCCCGCCGACCGGTACGCCGGGGCCGCGGACCTCGCGCGGGCGCTGCGCTCCCCGGGCGGCGCGGCCG
>LUMU01000131.1_pt1 | contig 12795 bp, 24 predicted proteins | sample 729751 | NCBI WGS metagenome assembly LUMU01 (sample SAMN03860300, study PRJNA289734) | marine metagenome | biome: seawater column; feature: ocean; material: water; isolation source: Red Sea water column Station 192 - depth 100m | place: Saudi Arabia: Red Sea | collected 2011-10-15 | depth 100 m
ATATCTCCTTATATCCTATGGCGAGTTTCCTCGCCATAGAAAAGTAGTTATTAGTTGATTACTGACTCGCCTAATATTTCTACACCGTAAGAGTCATGTAGTTCGCCAACTCCATATACTGCAGTTGCTACGATCTCGTCTGCTCTTAAACTAGCATCTCTTTGAGTTTCAATTTTAAGGTCTTGCATCATAGCTAAAGCTAATGCATCTTGATGGAACATACCACCTTTACAGCTATCTGTATCAGTTGTGCCATCTACATTTGATGTTTCAAAGATTCTAGCACCACCAATAGTTCCGATGTATCCTGTTCTTAATGCCTCGTTTGTAAGGTCATTAGGATTTGGATTTACGAAAGTATTAGTTAATGCTTTTTTAACATTGTATGCTACTTTTGGATTTAAAACACAAGAGTAACCTGCTGGAACTGCCGCTTGTCTTAAAGTTGCTGATGCTTGGAAAAGCTTATCAACAGTTACTTCTTGACCAGCACCACCGATAGATGTTGAGAATCCATCAAACAATGCAGTTAAGTCTGTGTCTATTTTTTTTGCAATCGCTTCTCCAAATAATTTACCAATATCTGCCGCAACATTTCTAGGAGCTGAATTCCTAGCCATGTCCGTTAATGTCGTCATAATTCCATTTTCTGACGCAGTAATTGATACTGATGTTGGATTGATTGCTGTGTTAGATAAATCAGATGCTTCTGATACCGCGTTCGCACTTACTGCCGCGTAGATCGGAACTTCAACTGACTTTCCACCACCAGCGATAGCATAGTTTTTTACAAGTGGTCTCATTGTAGAAACTTCACTTGCTACAAACAATGCCTCTGCAACAATCTCAGTGTATAATTCCGAGAGCGTTGACGATGTTGTTTCATTTGCCATTTTATTTACCTATTATTTGTTATTTGTTAAGTTTATTTGAACAGGACTTGAATCTCTTTTTCTGCGATACTCTGCATACTTCTGACGATCTTCTGCCTTGCTCATGTCTAAGTCCTGAATATTAAATGGTTTTACAGTTTTACCTTCGATACTACTCTGGCTCCCTACTCCAGACAATGACCCTTTCGAGAAATGTGGGTTAGCATCTAAAAACTCTTTTACTGATTCTTCAATCGTAAGTAGTTCCCCTTTGTCGTTATACCTAATATTATTATGTTTATCAAGTATTTCAATACGATTATCATCTGACAATTTAATATTGCTTTTCATCAACTCTACAATTTGTTGAGGATTTACTGCATTCATTTTAGAGGCAACTGACATAACAGAATTGTCAATTTTTTCTTTTTTAATCATATTTTTCATATTCAGCAACTCTTGATCTTTTTCTGCTATTCTTTCTTTCATTAGCTTTTCTATTTCAGCTTTTGTTTTAGCATCTTGTAATTGCTTTTCTTTTAACAATTCATCATCTTTTTTCTTTTGTTCGTCTAATTGTCTTTGATGTTTTGTTTTTTCTGCCTCTAATCTTGATTTAATTATGTTATCAAGTTGAGCCTGTGTAAATGTTTGCTCTGGTGCTTTTTCTACAACAGGTGTTTCTTCTTGCTTTGTTTCAGTAGGTTGTTCTACTACCTTTTTTTCTTCTGACATTTTATCTCCTTATATTTTAAGTTTGCCATTTGTATCATACCAATCTGGATTAACAAATGACCATTGATGACGACAATTATAACCACCACGAACTATCAAAGGATTACCAGCTTTCTTGCCTTTCCAAGAACGTTGCCATAGTTTTTTGACTTCATCAATTGTGAAAAGTCCATTTCTTCTTATATCAAGTTTTCCTGTTCTGACAAGCCTACAAAACTCTCTAGTGGTAGGTATGTTTGAGCCTTGATATTTAACAAAAGTAAGACCAGCATCTTTAGACTTTGCAAGATTTAGTTGTGCATCAAATTCTCTTAATGAATCATTAAGTATTTGACCAGCATACCTTTTCATGTTTTCTCCAGCCCTATCTCTAGCAAATTTAGATTGTAGTGTTTGTATGTTTTTGTCTAGCCTTGCTCTTACAACTTTACCTTGTGCAGTTCTTTTGTCTAATCTACGTACTCTAACCTCATCTTTTTTAATTTTGTTAACTAATTTGTTTACTTCTTTATCATCTGCACTAGCATAAATACCATTGATAGTTTGTCTTAGTTCTTTTTCGAGTTCTGTAAATTCTACACTTGTAAGAGTAGATTGATAAATTTTTTCAGTTAATCTTCTCGTAAAAGTATTTGAAACATCTTTAAATTGTGTAAATGATTGTCTTTTTAAATTTGTAATTAATGTTAAATCTGCATTAGTAAGTTGCTGAAACTCTCTTGGTATATTGCCAATACCTTTAAATGCTCTTTCAATTCTTTTAGCTTGTTTTGTAAAACCCTCTCTAACAACTGTATCTGACCAAGCTAAATATTCCTTTTCAAGTATTGCTCTGATCTTTGGTTGCATAGATACTGCAATTTTAAGATCATATAATCTTTCTAAATCATCTGTGGGTAAAGTTCTACCAGCAAGACTCACAACTTCTTTTTCTATTTTATCAAGTGTTGCTATAAGTGATTCGTAGTATTTTGCTTCAGCAATTTCTATTTGCCTAATTCTGTACTCTGCAAAATCTTGTACTTTGTCTGCCATTCATTAAACTTCTTCTTCTTCAACTTCTTCATCTTCTTGTGCAGGCTCGTCTTGGGTAAATTGTCCTGTTTCTGCATTTGAATCTATTTCATCAAATATTTGTGATAGTTTTTCATCATCATCAACAACTGTTCTAGCAATTTCTTTATCAACTTCTTTACTAAATGTAGATGATCCTATATTCATAGCTTTTGCTTGTTGGAAATAAACAAGATCACTTGCATAATCTCTAATGTTAAATGAGTCAGGATAGTTTATTTCGCCATCAAATGTTGTGTTTTGAAATTCTGCATAAAGTTTAAATATTTGTTCTTCTGCTAATTGTAAGTTATCTGCTTTTTCTGATAGTCTAGCATTTAGTAATTCAAATTCTGTTTGTAGTGCAATACCTGATGATACTTGTTGTTTCGTAGTTCTTACTGCTCCTGTGTGTGCAATTCTATTTATTGATTCTACTTTTTTTGTAATTGACTCCATTATTGCAGTTAAATTTTGTCCTGATGGTTGCAACAAATATGGTTTTAAATTTGGCTCCATTTCATCAGGCATTTCAATAACTGCTCCAGCACCAGCACTCGCATTAACACCATTTGTTTTTACTAATGATGGGTGGTTAGTTAGTCTTATTAATTGTTCGATTTCTGAATATTCATTGTATATTGCTTTTTGCAAGTCCGCTATATCCACGAGGTCTGATTGACCAATGCCTCGTTTGTGTGACTTTGCATTGTATAAAATAACTGCTGGTATTTTGCCAATCAGATTTGTGGCAGTATCTATTAATGTTGGCTCTGTTCCTATGTCCTCTACATAAATAGTATCTACCCTATCAGGAAACCATAGTCTCATGTATGAGCCACCAGATTTATCTACTTCTTCTCTTATTTTTAAGTAGTTAAGTTCGTACTTTCCATTTATTTGTCTTTCAAAATTCCAATCTAGTACATTTTCTGGTGTAACCATTGATACATAAGGTCTAATATCTTGATCAAGTTCTTCTGCTTTTGTGTTTGTTTGTACTGGTGGTTTGTCTAATATTAAAAAACAATGTCCATAAATTGATGCGTAGTTCTGTGCTTGTTTCATAACAGTTGTAAAACTATTACCCTCAAGATCAGCATCTTTTAAGAATGATTCTAAACTAGCTTCATCTTGCATGTTACCGAAGTCTCTACTTGCTTTTACTCTAAATAAAAATGATGAATAAATTTGTATAATATTTTTACAATGGTTATCACAAGGAGTGTTGGCTAGTCTTTGGTTAAACTCATTATCAAGTTCTAAATTATATCTGTTAAGATATTGACCAAGTGTGTAATCATATCCACCATTGTAGCTACGTACGTAGTATTGCCAATTGTTAACTGTTTCTTGATAATCTTTATGTAGTTCTAATGCTTCGTCTCTAGAATATGCCATATTATCTCTGCTTTATGTTCCATCTTTGAGGTCTAAAATCACGAGGTGTTGTTGTTAAAGGTTTTACAATTTCAGTTAAATATCCAATTGCGTCATTCATATGATCATAGCCTTCTTCCTTATCAGGAATATTTGTATTTTCTTTGTATATCTGTCTTTGTAAACCTTTTATCATAATTTTGCAAGATGGCGATATAAAAATATACCTCTTACCATCTGCTGACTTTAATCTAGAATTAACTGCATTAACTCTATCTCTTATCGGACTATGTTTTAATTTGCATTTGACACTAAACCCAGCATTTTGTAAAATTGTTAAATCAGTTCTACCACCAGCAGATGTTTTTCTTTGTCGGCAAGCTGGGTCAGGATAAACAAAAATTCTAGCTTTAGTTCCATATCTATCTCTAATTTCTTGTACCATTTCGTCAGTATTACTTGAGTAAATAACTATCTCATCTACAAAATGTATTTTATCTCTATCAATTTGTGCAACACAGGCACTCATAGGATCGACATTGAAATCAAGTCCAATGTGTAATGGTTTTTGCCAATCTATATTTTTTTCTTTAACATTATCAACAGCATGAAAATTGTAATAGACAGCACCAGCATAATTTTCAAATGTACCCTCAAACTCTTGTCTAAATGTTCTAATGTCTATGTCTTGTTTGGCTTGTTCTATTTCTTCTGGTGGCACTATACCACCCTCTAATGTAGTAAATTGAAAACTATCCCACTCTTTATCTCTCTTACCTTTTTCATACATTCTGTAAGACCAATTACCAAAGCCTTTAGGCGAACCACACATTAAAACATCGCCTTGTGTATCTGCGACTGAAGCCCTTAAAACTTCTGTCCAAGCTTTTTCATCTATGTCAGCAAACTCATCAAGTATTAAAAAATCTAATCCTACTCCACGCAATGAATCGTAGTTCTCACAACCTTTTAGTGATATAATACTTCCTGTTTTTTTTATTCTTATAGACAAGTTTGTTTCGTTTATAGACTCAATCCAATTAAAATCTGATAACATTTGTTTTAATTTAAGCCATACAATTTCCCTAGCCATTTTAAATGTAGGTGCTACATACCATATTGTTTTACCTACTTGTGTAGCAAACTTCATCATTTCAGTAATACATAAATAGGTTTTACCAAATCTACGACCTGATACTAATACTCTAAACCTTTTCTTACTTGATGATACTTTATGCTGGGGTTTTGTTAATACTATTTTCACTTAGACACCAATATTTAACTATATATTTCTGTTCGTCAAATTCTTTAGGTGCTTTAGCTACAAGTTCTATTGTTTTTTCTGCACCTTTGGCAACACATTCTGAATAAGTTAAAGCTTCTCTATCTGTAAGTGGTGGATAGCAAAAATTATTAACCAATGAGCATACTTGGTATAGTAAAATCCATTTCATCTATTTTTTCCTTTTCATTTTTCGATGCATTTGGACTCTCCAAGACCAATGAAAAATTGACCTTGCAAATTTGCCTATCTTTTCTACTATCCAATATAACATTTTTAATACTCATAATCATGGATATAACAACATATCCTTTGCTTCCTTTTTTAAATCTTCTACTTGTTTTGCAAGTTTTTTATTATCTTCTTTTACTTCATTAATTATATCATCTTTAGCAGTCAACTCAATTTCTTTAAGATTGATTATTGCTTTTAATGTATCTATTTCTTTTTGTAATATTTTAATTTTTACTTCTAAATCGTTATTGCCTTTATGCTTTGTTTCATTCTCAAATGTTTTATCTTCTGCTAATACTTTTATAACTTCTACTTTGTTCATTCTAAAATAAGTTTTTTGATTGATTTTTCGCCCATATAGATTTCTGTTTCTGCTAAAGATTTAATACACTGGTAATCAATGTTATTACTTTTAACACTTCTAAGTGCGATACGTTTTCCTTTCAAACATTCACTCATTGATGTTTGTATTCTGTGCTCTTTGATCTCGTTATTAACTAACAATAATAATGCTATGACTACTTCTTCCATTAATGTGTACTCCCATTTGTATATTTCATTTCTCTGTTTGAATCTTTAAGTTGCTCTATATCATTTAATGCTTTTTCTAATTGTTTTTCAATATGTGTTAGCATTACTTGATTGTGAATATTTTTATCTAATAGTTCTTGATGTTTTTCTATTGTTTCATACAAATCTTCGAGTAATAAAAATTGTTCTTTGTCTACTGTTGTCTGTTCACTTGCTTTTAATAAATCTGCGTTCATTAACTCACGACTTGTTTCTAATGATGTTAATCTTGCTGTTATTTCTGTATATGCAAATATTCCCATAGCCACTCCTATTATTATTCCAACCATGTTTTTAATAGGCATTGCTACTGAAGTACTCTCTGATATTTTCATCTCCAACTCCTAATTGACCAATATGCAGGACTCAATGATTTCTGACCACGAACTTTCTTAAGCACTCCACCCATACGAGCCATAAACGATCTCTTTCTTGCTGGTATATGTTTTTTAATAGACATTGTCTTGCTACCAAAGTTAACCTTTTTAATTTTGCCTGTTCTTTTATTTCTTACAAATACCTTAAACTTCTTAACATCGCCTCGCATTATCTTGTTAAGTCTTACTGTTCTGCCTCTGTATTTAGCCATGCTTAATTAAATACCATATATTATCTACAAATACACCCATAAAAATAACCACTACCATCTTTCATCATATGTAGGTTATGAGCATCAAGATACTCTGTAAACTCTATTCTAATAATATCGCAAAGGCTAAAACAATCTACATCTGATACAATTTTAATATGTTTAAGCATATCTTTAGTAACTTCGACTAGTGTAAATACACCATCAGCTTGGATTAATAATTCCATTATCTTTTAAAATGTCTCTGTCGCCATTTGTTGCAAACATAGGTATCTTTAACACCTCTAGTTCTGTACACACCACAGAATCCATGTTTGTTTGAGTATAGACCACAATTACCACAACTACCTCTGCCCTCTGACAATCTAAAGTCTTGTGGCAGTTGATATGGTATAAACTCGCCATTAGGATAAAAGCTAGATCGCTTACTCACTTTCCCTGACCTCTGTATTTTTTGAACATACGTCTCTTACTTTTGTTCATTTTTGCAAGACTAGGATTACGACCTATTGATGTTTTATGAAATGTAGGCTCGTAGGATATAACCTTGCCATACACATTACCTTTTTTCTTTGACATCGCCCTCTATGATTAATGGTAATGGCTCATTGTAGTTTGTATTCTCAATTTTATCTCTTTGATCAAGATGTTGCTTACCTAACCATATTTGCATAGCTACATTACCACCTAATGCTTTCTCAAACTGCGCTCTTCTCAAACTAATTTTGCCCATCTCACGACCCTTTTTTATTAGGTGGACATAACTCCGTTGTAAAGTCTTTGTAGATACATTACAAAACTCTGCAATTTCCTCGTAAGTACAATGCATTTGTGCTAATTTTTGTACTGCTTGTGTGTCAACTTTCTTTATAGGTCTAGCCATTATGTCCTTTTTGTGTTCTTAACCAGTCATATATATTATTACTCAATGTTTCACTTTCTTTCAAGTTTGTTAATGTGTATGTTTCTATCCTACCTATGATGCCTCCAAAGTGTTCTTGTATGTTTTTTATTTTTGTTTCTCTACCTTTTAAAAACTTATCTGTTTGTGTATCGTTTCTATCTTTGTGTCTTTTCAAGAGTGTTTCAGGCGAATTTACTAGCATAATTATTCTTAAATCATACAATTCATTAAGTTTTATTAAGTTATTTAAGCTAAATAGTCTGTCGCCCTCAAATATAATGTTTCTTTGTACCATTGAAATATATTGTAAGAATTGTTTGTTTACACCCATAGATAGTCTGTCAGTACCAAGAAATGTATTATTTTGGTTGTAAAGTCCTAGCAATGCTATGTTATTTTCTTTATCATAGTGTCCTTTTACTAATCCATACTCAAAATTAATTTTAGGCATCTTGTCATATATCATTTTAACAAGTGTAGTTTTTCCTGTGGCTGGAACTCCACCAATAGCTACGCATTTCATAATTGTCTATTAAAACTCCCTGTATCTAAAAACTGATTGTATAAATGTGGCTTAATTTGTATGTTTGAGTAAAGTGATGGGTGCAAAGTTTCTGATCTTGCTTGCCAAAATACACCCCATTCTATACCATACCAACCATCGTTTTGTACTTGTGATATTTCTTGTGCTTGTCTATCTAAATAATAGCCTAAATATCTACCCTGTTTTCTTCTAAAAATTTTTTTAAAAGAACAAAGTGCAGTTTCCATAGTGTATGCGTTGCTATTTAATTTGTATTTAGTTTTTATTGTGTTCTGTATTTGTCTCGATTTGGACTCTAAATGTTCAATCTGTGTTTTATCTAGTTTTTTATCAATCCAATCATCTAATCCTAATGCATAGCACAAGCCATTTCTATGTGATTTACTACCACCAAAATCATCAAGTTTTAATGTATCAGGTTTCAGATCAAGACCTACGCATTCGTGTAATGTTTGTAAATAAAACCATGTAGAATATCTGCCAAATTTATATAAATTTTTTATAACACTATTCCATACATTATCAAATGTTTTTAGTTCTGCAAATTTATCTAATTGTGGCTTGTTGCCTATCCATTCTTTGTAACTCTCAAATTGTTGTGGCAAATAACCTTTATTATATTTTGTATCTGTTTGGTATCTCAACCTTTTATAGTTATCGTTGTTCCATTGTTTTAGTCTTTCTAAACCAACTAACTCAAAGTCTGGAAACTCATTCCATATTATCCAAGCAGTAGGTAAATGATAGGTTGTGCCATATATCCAAGCAATCCATAGTTTTTGTTCTATGTTGTGTTCGTATCTATTAAATAAATAGTTTAATAGCCATATAGGTGGATCACAATCTTTGTAGTGTAAAGACCAAGCATACCATCTTAAAAAAGCCTTTGTCCTATTTTTTACTATTCGGTAATCCATATAGATATGGTCTAAACCAATATTCTCCTACTTTCTGAATAGCTTGATATGTTTCTAAAATTTTCTTTTGTGATAGTTGTAGTGTTTCTACATCTTCCTCACGCAGTTTCATTCTAGTTTTTTTATCAGGTAATGCTACACTAGGCTCTGTTAATGCATATTCTCTAAAATCTACTTGTTCATTTATAGTCCTTTTTAATGGCTGATCTGATCTTAAACTACCCTGTTTATCAACTGCCCAAAAAATTAAACCATTTCTCATATGCCATGTTATTGAACTAGGTGTACAAGATAATTTTATTCTTTTCATTCCCGCATCAAACCAATGTTCAATAAACTGCGACCAAATGTCAGTAGCATAGCCTTTACCCTCTTGTCCTTGTAATGTTACAATTTCATATAAATTAATATATTTTGTAGCATGACTAGTAGTTGCAAATATAACACTAACTAATTTATCATTTTTGTATAAACCATAAGGTGCATTTTTTTGATAGTTGTTAAACCTATACCAAAGACTATGACTTTGTTGTAAAAACTTTGTATTAACACCACTTGGCGATTTAAATATTGCGTTTTGTATATCTGTCTCTTTTAAAAAAGCTATCACTGTAAGTCCGTTTTACTTTGCCTTATAGTTTCTTTATTAAATTTGTCGTCAATCCTATATTCCACACAACTTTCTGTTTTTAAAATGTGTTCAAATCCTGACCTTTCTAAAATGTTCTTTGTACTAGCTATAACAATACCATTATTAGTAGAATAGTATAAAGGTCTTTGTTCGTTTCTAAAAAAAAGCATAGTAGGTTTGTATGTTAAGTCTAATATTATTGTACTCATAGAGCCTGTTAAATGTAATGGGTGTTTTTTGTTTTCATAACTTCTTAATATAATTTCACTATCGTTTCTTGTTTTAAAATCGTAGCCATATATAGCTTTCCAAGTGTCAGGGTTTTCTTGTGATATTACTCCGTTGTGTACAATAGCTATGCTATCTGATGTTATGGGTTGATTATAATTAAGATCAGATGTGCTATACCTAGCATGACCTATAATCATATTAGTTTCTATACCTTTAAACTCTAAAAAATTAGCAGATTCACTTATCACACGATATGCTAGTTTACCATTGTCATTCCAAGCAATACCTGATGCATGTTTTCCTCGTATCATAGATTGTACTATTACTCTTTGGAATGATTCTAAATTAACTTTATCCTTTGAGTATGCACCTACAACTGCACACATTATTTGTTTAATCCTTTTCTGTCTTGTAATCTTTTAGCAATTTCTAGTTCTTCTTGTGCTGATTTACAATTAACCATATTTTTTCTGTAATAACATACAATGCTAATTCTCTCGTATTTACCTTTAGCTTTAATTTCTGTATTACCATGAAATTCGTGTACATCAAAAAAACATACATCGCCACTTCTCACATCAAATCCTATTTTATATTTAGGAATGATTGTATAGCCACCCTCGTAATTACCAGCTTGTAATACTCCAAGATTACCAAATCCCTCTTTTAAATCGCCCTTATCTGTATGTATAGCAGTTCTAAAGTTTTTATTAATTGTGATTGTAGTAAAAACTGTACCTTTTATGTAAAAGTCAGGACTTGTTTTGTTAATCATATCTTCTTGTGCTTTGTATCTATCAGGACATACATCTTTAAAAATATCATTAACATATTTAATATATGGATAGCCTTTTTTAAATTTATCAAACTTGTTCATATTAAACATTGTTTGTCTGCAATATGGAAACCTAACTTGTCTATCAAAGTATCCAGCAATACCACTATCTACTTGTTGAAATGCACTATGAAACCTAGAAATAGTACCATCTTTTTTTATTTCTTGATCTGTATATTTAGCTTTTGCTATTATTGTATGCATTTTTAACTACTGTATATACCGTATCTATCAGGTGGTACTCCACCAGCACTACCTCTGTTGCCACCTTTTGCAGTGGCAGTTCTTAAGTTTTTGTATGCTTGTTCACATATACTTGCTGGAATAACATTTTTTCTAAAAAAAAATAAAGGACTACCATCTTCTTTATAGCCATCACAATCATAGTCTATGATTTGATCATAATGGTTATCTTGTATAAAGTAACCCTCGAGTTTTTTTATTTCTTGATCTGTATATTTAGCTTTTGCTATTATTGTATGCATTTTTAACTACTGTATATACCGTATCTGTTAAATTGTCAGTACCTAATTGTGTCTGCAATTCTTGACACCAAAGTTTAAAATCTTTTTCAGTTTCAGTATTTAAAAATAATTGTACCATTTTAACATGTGTAACTTCCATACCATCAGGAAAGTCAACATTAAAATTTTCTTTTAATTCTTTTGAGTTTTGTACAAAGCCTAATTCTTTGTCATTTGCTAGGTTTTCTAATTCTGTTAAATTAAATCCTGTTAATTGCAAATCAAAGTTTTCATCTTTCAATATATTTAACTCTGATGCTAATAGTTTATTAGACCATTTAGATTCCTCGCCACTACGATTATCCATTATACGATAAGCCATAGCTTGACCTTTTGGAAAATCCCTTTTTACTACAAAAGCTTTAGCCTTGCCTAGTTGTTTTAATGCTTTCCAACGAGTATGTCCTACAACTATTACATTTTCGTTATCAACTACGATAGGTTGATTGTTGCCAAATTCTCTTATAGAGTTCATAACCTTTTGTACTGATTCCATTGGTATCTCTCTTGGATTGTTTTTGTATGGTTTGATTAAATCAATATCAACTTCTTCAATTTTCATATAAGTATCCTTTTCATTTCTTTTACAACTCCGATAGGAAATACATTTCTATCGCTAAACTGTTCTTCGTTTTCATCATAACTTGCAAAAGTTTTCAAGTACTTTTTATCTTTGCTATATACATAGCCAGTTGTATTCATTTCTGCTGGTTTCATGTTATTAAATTCTTGTGCAGTACAATGCCCACTATCGCCTAAAATATCAAGCCATTTTATAGAATAAAAATAATATTTTTTTTTGTTTATAGTTATGTGTCTATATTTAGACTTTTTACTTTGTTTCATTGTTTAGTTTCTACATCTGATTCAATTATTGCTTGATAGATTGCTAATTGTGCTTTTAGCCTACGATTCTCTATTGCTAAAGCTATTATTCTTCTACGAGCATACTTAAATATCCTTAAAATTGATTTCATTCCACCCTATGTATAATATGGTCTTTATCATACTTGTCTATTTTATACTCAATTCCATCTTTTTTAAAGTAATCAAAATTTGCCTCTGTGTGCCTAAATACATAGCCTAACTTTTCCATTTTTTGTACAATAGTTATTGATTCTTCTCGCTTTTCGTCATTTTCCCATCTTCTTTGAGATAGCCATGTGCTGAAATGTGGCACAAATTTGTCCTCTGTATCTTGCATTTGTCTATTAAAAATATCTGCAAGATGGTGCTGTATGCCATCTATTTCATTATGTAATTTGTAAAACACTTCTTGTGCTTTAAATTTAGAGCCTCTTTTTTTAATTAAATTATTCCATATCTTTTCAAAGACATCAGTGTAAGTATTTTTATTATTAGGTTTAGGATTAGGATTAGGTATAGGAGTTAAAGTTTTGCCATTAGCAGAATGTCTAATACTTGCTCCTTTCTTCCCAGCCATTGACCTTTTCTTGTATTTATCTGTCAAATATTGATGTTCTTCTACTAGTC
>LUMU01000186.1_pt1 | contig 12662 bp, 12 predicted proteins | sample 729751 | NCBI WGS metagenome assembly LUMU01 (sample SAMN03860300, study PRJNA289734) | marine metagenome | biome: seawater column; feature: ocean; material: water; isolation source: Red Sea water column Station 192 - depth 100m | place: Saudi Arabia: Red Sea | collected 2011-10-15 | depth 100 m
ATTTTGTCATTTTGATTACATCAGAGGTAATTTTTGGATTATGAGTTCGAATAATTGATGCACCATTTAGGATAGATGTCATTTCAGCTAGTGCAGTTCCAGTATTTCGATCAGAAGGATCGTCTTTTTCAAGCAACTTTCCCAAGAATGATTTGTTTGATATGGAGACTAGAATAGGATATTTAGTTTTGAGAGATTCAAGGTTTTTAATAATTTCAATATCTCTTTGAGCCCAATCAGAATTAATTTTTGTGTAAGGTAGTTTGTTTTTTACTTCAGAAGAGCGTCTGAAAAAACCAATTGCAGGATCTAACACTATTCTGTCAGGTGAAACATTACATTTTTGGGCAATTTTTACACTTTCATTCAATAGTTTTTTTGTTATCAACACATGACTTCCAGAAATGACTCTTGTTCCATATGCACATAAAATTACAGAAGGATTGTATTTTTCAATGATTTTTGGCATTTGGTTATCAAACTTTAATCCAGAAATATCATTAATCACATCAATTCCTAGTTCAAGTGCATTTTTTGCAACTGATGCCCTACAAGTATCAACAGAGATTGGCAGATTTGAAGAGTTTTGTATGATTTTAATCGTTTTTGTGACTCTTTCAGTTTCAACCTTTTCAGATACAATTGTTTTCAAATATGGAGCAGTAGACATGCCTCCAATATCAATAATATTTGCACCATTCTCTTCTAGTTGTTTTACATGTTTAATGATTTGAGATTTTGTTGATTTTATAGAATTTTTATAAAATGATTCAGGACTAATATTTAAAATTCCCATTATTGTGATTTCATTTTTTCTTCCAACAGTCAGAGTACCTAGTTTTGTCATATCATTTATGACAAGGTAATCTATTTGAGTGATATGACAATACATGGATGGAAAACTAGATTTGATGAAATTAGAAGAGATTTTGGATATACAGAAAAAGAAGATTTACGTTCTGCAAAAAAATTGAATTCATTATTAAAAAAGAAGGCTTCAAAAAAACAGCTGCAAAAGATAATTGAAAACAAGACTGTTTTCATTATAGGTGCAGGCCCATCATTATCAAAATCATTAAAATTTCTAAAGAGATGTAGAAATGTTACAAAAATTGTAGCTGATGGTGCAGTGAGAGGTTTGTTGGAAGAAAACATCAGACCCGATATTTTAGTGACAGATCTGGATGGAGATATGAAAAGTATTGGAAAAATTGGAAAAACAAAGATTCCGGTAATAGTTCACGCACATGGAGATAATTTTGATAAATTAGATATGGTTGGAAAATTTTCTAATGTAATAGGCAGTACACAGACAGATTCTTTTGGCAAGATGGAGAATTTTGGAGGATTTACAGACGGAGATAGATGCGTGTTTCTTGCAGAATATTTCAAGGCAAAGAAAATTGTTTTGGTTGGGATGGATTTTGGAAAGAAGATTGGCAAGTATTCAAAAGAAAGAGTAGTAAATCCAAAGATAAAATTAAAGAAATTAAGAGATGGAAAGAAGATTGTTGAATGGTTAGGAACAAAATCAAAAGCAGAATTATAATTAGATGTGGTTCTAAAAGGAACTAGTTTTACTAAAGCATCATCATTACCAAGAAATGAAATCCCAAGGGATGAGGAGTTAGACGTGAAAGATTATGTTAAACCAGAAAATACAGAGAAATCCGAATCAATTCCAATTAAAAAAAATAAAGATGGAGAGGTCATAGCAAATGCAGTTGTTACACCGGAGCAGGTTTCCATAATACTAAATGACGGAATTGGACTAACTGATGAAATTCCACCATTAAGATCATTTTTCATTGAGAGAATTATCGGGGAGATGAAAAAGACAGACAATGTAGATGTAAAAGATGGTAAGATAGACGAAGGATCAGTCATTGATTGTATTATCAACAAGAATGGTCCATCAATTAGAGAGATAATAATTAAGAATTACAGAGAAGAATAAGAGAATTTTCAGTATATGCAGAATTAGTTCCGTATGACATATCTCCCGAAGAGTTAAAGAAGATGAATCCAAAAGGGATTATTTTTTCAGGAGGCCCATCTAGTGTCTATAACGATGATGCACCAAAGCCAAATGAAGAATTGTTCAACTTTGATTTACCATTATTAGGTATTTGTTATGGACATCAATTAATTGTAAATAACTTTGGAGGCAAAGTAAAAAGAGCAAACAAAGAATATGGTTCATCTCTACTATCTATGGACAAGAATTCAGCACTTTTAGATGGAATTGGAGAATCTATACGTGCATGGATGAGTCATGGTGATGAAGCAGAAGAAATTCCATCAAATTTTGAAGTTTCATCCAGAGGTGGTACATACTGAACGTGGTACAGATATTTTGAAAAATTTTGTTCTTAATGTTTGTAAAGCAAAACAGGAATGGACAATGGAAGGATTTGTAGAAAAGACAGTAAAAGAAATCTCAGAAATTGATGGAAATGTTTTATGTGGAGTGAGTGGAGGTATTGACTCTACAGTTGCAGCATTATTAATTCACAAAGCAATAGGTAGTAGACTAACTGGAGTGTTTGTAGATAATGGATTACTAAGATTAAATGAATCTGAGGAGATTGAAGACATGTTCAAGAATAATTTTGAGTTAAATTTCCATAGGATAGATGCAAGTGAACAGTTCCTTTCTAAACTAAAAGGAGTTACAGATCCTGAACAGAAAAGAAAAATTGTAGGAGAAGAGTTTATTCAGGTGTTTACAGACTTTGCAAAACAAAAAGGTCCATTCAAATGGTTAGCACAAGGTACATTGTATCCAGATGTAATTGAAAGTGGAGTATCAAAAGGACCTGCAGCAGTGATTAAATCTCACCACAACGTTGGTGGATTACCTGATTGGTTAAATCTCAAAATTTTAGAACCATTAAGAGAATTGAATAAGGATGAAGTGAGAGATGTTGCAAGAATATTGGGAGTTCCTGAGAAATTATTGAAAAGACATCCATTCCCAGGACCAGGATTATCTGTGAGAATTATTGGTGATATTACTCCGTCAAAGCTATCAATTTGTAGAAAAGCAAGTAAAATTGTGGAAGAAGAGTTATGGGATGCAGGAGTTTATGATAAAGTCTGGCAAGCATATGCAGCAGTTGGAGACGATAAAGCAGTAGGAGTTGTTGGTGATGAGAGAAAATATGGAAGAATTGTTACAGTTAGAGTTGTTGATTCAATTGATGCAATGACTGCAGATTGGACCAGACTTCCAAATGGAGTCTTAGAGAAAATAAGTAACAGAATTACTAATGAAATTGAAGAAGTGACGTGGGTTTCTTATGTGATTTCAAGTAAACCGCCTGCTACAATCGAACCACAATAATCATAACATACAAGCACCAAAAACTCCTGCGGAATCGCCAAGTTCATTTTTTACAATCGGAGTATCAACAACATCACTGAATACTTTCTCATAAACAGAATTTTTTCCCTCATCATATAGAAAATCAATGTTAGATACACCACCGCCAAGAACTATGATATCGGGATCTAAAATATCTATGACATTTGCAAGAGATAGACCAAAATCATCAAGAAATGATTTTTTCCAGTTAGTAAAATTTGGATTTTGCGTACTTTGAATGATTTGTGGTAAAGATTGTTCTAACGTCGTTAAAGTGGACCATTTTTTCTCTAATGCAGGACCACTAATGTAAGTCTCAACACAACCTTGGTTCCCACAATAACAAGTATTTCCATTGGGATGTAAACAATGATGACCCCATTCTCCAGCTATGTTTGTTCTACCATGTTGAATTTTTTCATCAATAATAATACCACCGCCAACACCAGTTCCCATAATTACTCCAAATACAAGATTTTGATCTTTTCCTGCACCTAATTTTGCTTCAGCTAAAGCAAAGCAATTTGCATCATTTTCAATTGATAAGTCTTGGTTCAGTAAATTTTTCAGGTCATTTTTTAGATCTTTTCCTATAAGACATTGGGTATTACTATTTTTAATTAGACCCGAATCAAGTGATAATGCTCCAGGAGTACATATTCCTATGGAGAATTTTTCAGTTGATTCTTCAGAAAGTTGTAGGATCAGGTTTTTGATGGAGTTTAAAATTGATTCATATCCATCTTCCTGGTTTGTTGGAATTCGTTTTCTTGTTAAACTTTGAAAATTTTCATCAGTGAGGATTCCTTCAATTTTTGTGCCCCCCAAATCAATACCAATTTTATTCATGTAATGTGAAGAAAATGAACAATAGATAAGTTCTCAGTGGATTTTATATCTAAAAATTAGTTTATGATTATATGAAAAGCGGTTCTAGTAACAACCTACAAAATTTTGCCGGTATAGCCAACCATTACGAGAATTGTCATTTTGTATGTAGGATTTTTTATTGTTAAGAACCGCTTTTTAGAAATTTATCCCATTGGAGGCATTCCAGGAGGCATACCACCGCCAGAACCGCCAGAAATGGCTATTACGTCATCGATTCTTAGAATCATTGATGCAGCTTCAGTTGCAGATTTGATAATTTGTTCTTTAACTACAACTGGTTCAACTATATTTTGAGATAGCATATCAGCAACTCGTCCTTCTTTTGCATTGATTCCGGTCCATTTCTTACCTTCGCTTTGTTTTGCACGAAGTTTAACCATTGTATCAATTGGATCCATTCCTGCATTTTCAGATATAGTTAATGGAATGATTTCTAGAGCTTCTGCAAATTTGTTAATTGCTAATTGTTGACGTCCTTCAAATCTTTCAGACCAATCCTTCAAGAATGCTGCAAGTAAGGCTTCAGGAGCACCACCACCGGCAACAATTTCTGGTTTTTCAATTACATCTTTTACAACCATAAGTGAATCATGGATAGAGCGGTCAACTTCATCAACTACTCTTTGTGAACCACCACGAATTAGTAATGTTACAGATTGTGGATTTTTACATCCTTCAATGAATACCCATTTATCAGATTCAACTTTCTTTTGTTGAACTAGATTTGCTGCACCAAGATCATTTGCAGAAATATCATCAATGTTTGAAGTAATTCTTCCACCAGTTGCTTTTGCAAGTTTGGTCATGTCACTTTCTTTAACACGTCTTACTGCTAAAATTCCATGTTTTGACAAAAAGTGCTGTGCCATGTCATCAATTCCTTTCTGACAGATTACAACGTTGGCTCCAATTGAGTGGATTTTATCTACCATACTTTTGATCATTCTATTTTCCTCTTCAAGGAACATTTGCATTTGGGTAGGATCATTAATTCTAATTTCTGCACTCATCTCTGTTTTTTCAATTTCCATTGCAGTGTTCAACAAAGCAATCTTTGCATGTTGAATTTTTGTTGGCATTCCAGAATGAACTACTTCTTTGTCTAAAACAATTCCTTTAATTAAAGCAGTATCTTGAATTGAACCACCTGCTTTCTTTTCTACTTTGATATTTTCAAGGTCAACAGTAGAGTTGCCATCTTTTGTTTCAGTGATATTTAGAACTGAGTCAACTACAATTTTTGAAAGTGAATCGCTATCTTCAGAAATTAATTTTGATTCCATGCTGGTACTTGCAATTTTTAACAAACTTTCTCTATCATCTGAAGAGATTTTCTTAGATATTTCAGCTAAAATTTCTAATGCTTTTTCAGATGCAGCTTGGAATCCTTCAATGATTACGGAAGAATGTACGTCTTTTTTGAGTAGTTCTTCAGCCTTTGCCAAAAGTGTTCCAGCAAATATTACAGAAGATGTGGTTCCATCACCAACCTCAGTGTCAATGGTTTTTGAAATCTCAACCATCATTTTGGCAGCTGGATGTTGTGCATCAATTTCTTTTAGAATTGTTGCACCATCATTTGTAATTGTAACATCACCTAGAGAATCAACTAGCATTTTGTCTAGTCCACGTGGGCCTAAACTGGATTTTACAATATCAGCAACAAGTTTTGCAGCCATGATATTGTTTTTTTGAGCATCTTTACCTTTTTCCTGTAAAGCGCTTTCCTTTAGGACTAAAACAGGTCCATTTGGTGTTTGTTGTATTGAGGCCACGGATTTTTTTCCTTAAAATCCCCTTATTATCATTTCGTCTGGATCGCAGGTAGATATTCTCTAGACTTTACATCAACTATACCACTATACAATATTCGTATATCAGGCAATGCAAGAAAAGGCAGAAACAAAGGAATCAGATGAGGTTTTTTGAATTTACAACCAGCATCTACCAGAACATTGTTAATTTTTTCAAAGTTCTTTGTCACCTTATCAATTGGATCAGTCGAAATTATACCTGCCATTTGGAAGGGCAATGATGCCAAGGTCTTACCGTTTTTAACAACAATTATTCCACCTTGAGATTTTGTTAGTTTGTTTACTGCATCAGCCATATCCTTTTCATTAGAACCAATAACAATCATATCATTTTCATGAAAACTCCAGGTAGATGCAAAGGCACCTACATCTGCACCAAAGTTCTCCAAGAATCCTACAGTCTTGGTTTTACTTCCAAAAGTTCTATCAAGAGCAGCAACTTTCCATACATCTTTATCATATGAGGCAACAACGTTGGAATTTTCTACATTCAAGTCTGTGTTAGATTTTTTTGTAACAATTTCAGTTTTCATTGATATAAGATTTACAGATTCAGTGTTGTTTTTTGATCCTATTTCAAAAGTTTTTGGAGTAACTTTAGGAAGTTTGACCGTTTTTGTAATCCAAGTAGGAATTTTTGGTGAAGAAATTTTTGCTAAAATTTTTCCGTCTGAAACAACAATCTTTCCACCAAGAATAACTTTGTTAATTTTAATTTTTTTATAATCATCAAGAATTAACATATCAGCAATTTTTCCAGGTCCTATTCCTCCAATTTCATTTCCCATTTTATAATAATCAAAACAATTTTTTGATGCCATAGATATTGCATCAATTGGATTCATACCAAGTTTGATTGATTCTCTTACACAATGATCAATGTGACCAATGTTAGATATGTCAGAAGGATCTAATCCATCAGAACAAAACATTAAACGATTTTTGTATGTTCCATGTGACAATACAAGAGGAACTATTTCTTTCAAATCTCGTCTAATTGAACCTTCACGAATCATTATCCACATTCCAAGACGTAATCTTTCTAAAACTTGATCAAAGTTTATTGGTTCATGGCAAGAAAATATTCCTGATGAGATGTATGAGTTTAGTTTTTTGCCACTAGCCCCAGCAGTATGTCCGTTAATTATGCAATGATTTTCATGCATTTGTTTTAATGATTTTATAGTCTTAGTATCACGTTTGGTAACTTTTGTCCAAGCAAAGACTTCACCTAATCCTACTATTGATGGTAATCCAATTGCCTGTTTTTCTTCTTGAAGTGTAAGAGTTTTTCCGTGGCTAAATTTTCTATCAACGGGTAGACCACCAGGAATTGTATGGAAAAATCGCATCGGGAGATTTTCTGTTTGTTTTAAAAATTCTCTAAATCCTTTGTAACCGCCTACACTTACAATATCAATAGAATCTGGAAAAAGTGATGTCACCCCACAAAGTAATGATTTTTTTATAAATTCCACAGGCGTTAGAAAATGATCAATGTGTATGTGAGGATCAACAAAACTAGGACAAACATGCTTGTTTTTTACATCTAAAATTTTGGTTTTTGGACCACGTGTATGAGATGCATCTTGGCCGACAAATGCAATCCGATCATTCTTTATTGATATCTGAATTTTTTCTTGAATTTCATTTGTATAGACATTGATTAAAGAACAATTTTCTAATATTAGATCTGCATGATTGTCACCAATAGCAACGGAGTTTATTTCAGCAAATACTGATGAAAATTTTGAATGCATATGACACGATAGCCTCAGATATTATTATACATTGAAGCGATGTTTAAATTACGGTCAGCGAGGCAAAATACTATGAATTTGCCGAAAGAAAAAAGAGCATATTGTCCAAAATGTAAAAGTCACCAGACAATGAAAGTCTCAATTTACAAGGCAGGAAAAAGAAGAGGTTCGGCAGCAGGAGAAAGAAGACATGCTTTAAGAAAAAAGGGATATGGTGGACAGAAATTCCCAAAACTTGCAAAACCTGCTAAAACTACTAAGAAAGTTACACTAATTGAAACATGCACTACATGTAAAAAGAAAATGATGAATAAAGGAATAAGAATTAGGAAATTCGAGTTGGTTGCAGTATGAAAAAAGATCACGTATTGGTTCCAGAACCAAATAGTAAATTTAACAAAGTAAAATGTCACGAATGTGAAGAAGAACAAATAGTTTATTCTCACAGTTCAACACAAGTAATCTGTAATTCCTGCGGAAATGTTTTATCAAAAGCAACTGGTTCAATTGCTCAGATAAATGGAAAAATATTAGATACTACCGAGTAAGTCATATTCATTTTTTGTATTGATATTGAAACATACACGTTTATCATCAATGATAAGATAATCTTCTTCTATAGTATCCAGATTACTAATTTTGCTTGCATTAACAATTGATATTCCAGTATGTGCATAATCTTCATCATTTAATGTACTAATGCATTCAGGTTCTAGATTTAATGAATTTTGAAAAGATTTTGTGGTTACTATGCTAGTCCACGTTTTATCATGATTAACATTATCAATAATTTGTTTTATAATATCTCCATCCAACAAAGGTAGATCCCCAGAAGAAACTAAAACAAAATCGTCCAATTGTTTTAAAATATTATTTAGATCTGTGACAAAACCTTCACCAGAAGTTTCAATTATTGTGATATTATTTTCAACTAAAATGTTCTTAGTTTGAGGTGAATTAGGACTTGTTGCTGCAATTATCTTTTCAAAACAATTTGAATTTTTTAATGCATCAATGACATGTAAGACCAGAGGTTGTTTGTAAGGTAGTAATAGTTTTTCTTCATTACTTTTCATTCTGGTTCCTTTACCACCAGCCATTACTAGACCAATCATAATGAAACAAAGATCAATAATGAAGAGAGTCTTGTTAATTCATTACTAGCACCCATTACATCACCTGTAATTCCTCCAAAGCTACGAGTAGACAATCCAACCAAAAACATTGTGAGTACTATGCCTGCTGCAAAAACAATGAATCCATTCATTTCACCTATTATGATAAATGGAATAATTGTGATTATTCCAGCTACCAACAAACGTTTTTTGTCCTTCATCGAGTCCATGAAAGGAGAGTTTGAGCCTATAGCAGCAGAATTTCCTAATCCTGCCATCAAAACCATTGAAAATTTTGCCATAATTTCACTGAGTAAGATTATCTTGAAAAGTTCCATTCCACTACTAAGCGATAATGCAATGATAACACCAATTGCATACAATACTATTGAGAAAATACCTGCAGAACCTACAGAGAGGTCTTTCATTGCTTTGCGTTTCTTTTCTTTTGAACCTTTAGTCATTAAACCATCTGCAAAATCAGCAAGACCATCAGTATGATGAATTCCCGTAATCACTGCCAAAGAAGCAACTACTACTAAAGATACAACAAGTGGTTCAAGATATAGAGATAATCCATAACCTAAACTTCCAATGACAAGACCAATTACAATTCCGACAATTGGAAAAAGATACATGTTTTTTGCAATAGAATCGAGATTAGAATTTGACGTTGGAATTATTGTCAGAAATGAAAAGATAGAACCAATTTGTTTAAGCAATTAAAATCGACTCCAGTAGTGAAATGAACAAGATGATAGGAATTGAAACAATTCCAAAGAATAGTAATGATGTTACTTTCATCAAAGTGATTGCTTCTTTTACTTTTTGTGAAGTGATTTCTTGGATATCAGTGCCCAAGGAATAATGTTCAATTTTTTCAAGTTTGGTTCCTAATGCACCTGCAAGGGCAGCCATAGGATATCCTGCATTTGGGCTATCAGTTTTTTTACCATCTCGTTTGAATATTGTATAACAATTTCTCCAATCATGACCTAGCATCATAGAACCAAGTACCATAGTTAGACCTGTCAATCTTGAGGGAATATAATTTAGAATGTTATCACAGTTTGCACCAAACCAGCCTAGATTGTTGAACATTTCTGTCTTGTAACCAACCATAGAATCAATAGTATTCACAATACGATATACAAATGCACCAGGTAAACCAAATAAAGCAAAATAAAACATTGGTCCAGTTATTCCATCTACAATATTTTCACTTAGACTTTCTAGTGTTCCTGACAAAATATGCTTCTTATCTAGATCTTTTGTATTTCTTTTAACTATCATTGAAAGATTTTTTCTTGCTAAAGTGAGATCATCTTTTTGAACAGCATCTAGAATATCTAATGCATGAGTTTGCATTCCTCTAATTGCAATCGTTAATTTGAATAAAATAGCAAATGCTACTACTGAAAGAATAATGTATAACAATTCAAAATTAATTAAATCAATACTTGATTGTAAACCAGTCAAAATAATACAAGATATAGAAACAGGAATTAAAACAATAAAAATCCCACCTAATTTTTCTAGTGAATTATTTTGATTTTTCATACGGGGGGTTATAATTCCAATAAGATTTCCAATCCATGCAGTAGGATGATAACGATTTCTTGGATCACCAAAAACTAGATCTAGTAGAATTGCAAAGCCAATAACAGCAATTGATTCTAGAATCATTTCAAAAGTTTCTCCACTTTACGAATATTAAGACTTGACTTTACAACTTTGGCAATTTTGTTTATTTCCTTATCTAATTTTTTTACATTGGACGGAGTCCAATTCAGGTTTTTAGAAGAGTTACCTATGGAATCCTCATCTGGGATTTCAAATTTTGTCATGGGAATTGTGCCCAATACAGGTAATCCGGTTTTTTCTCGTAATTTTTTGTATCCAGGTTTCAAAATTTCAATGTCACCTCGAAATTTGTTTATGATAAATCCCTGAACAAGTTCAACATATTTTTTTTCTATTAATTCCATCGTGCCAACAATACTTGCAAATGAACCACCTCTTTCAATGTCTGTTACAAGCAATACAGGAGATTTTGTTTTCTTTGCCATTTTCATGTTAGTAATATCATATTTTTGTAAATTAATTTCAGCAGGAGATCCTGCACCCTCTAAAAATATGATTTCATGAGACTCAGATAATTTCTTAAACGAACTCATGGATTTTTCAAGGCCGTCTTTTAGGACAAAATTCTCATAATAATCACTAGCATGCATTTTTTTGAAGAATTTTCCATCAATAAACACAGAACTACGATAGTTTCCTAGAGGTTTTAGTAATATTGGGTTTTGTAATGGAGTTATTTCTGTTCGTGCAGCGACTGCTTGAATTGCTTGAGCTCTAGATATTTCAAAATTTTTTCCAGTATAAGAAAAATTTGACATATTTTGAGCTTTGAATGGAGAAACAGTATAACCCATATCAGAAAAAATTCTACAAAGAGCAGTAACAAGAATTGTTTTACCTGCACCAGATGAGGTTCCTTGTATCATCAATGATTTTACCATTTTATCTCACCTAATGCTTTTAGCAATAATTTGTTTTGAGCTCTATTTTTTACTGCAATTCGTATAAAATTTTCATTTAATCCACAAAATGTACTACAATCTCTAATCAGAATATTTTTTTTAAGAAGTTTTTTTTGTAAAAGCTTTGAATTAATTTTTGTTTTAATCAATATGAAATTTGTTGATGATTGAAAACAAGTCAACCATTGAAATTTTGACAGAGAATTCATCAAAAATGAGTTTTCTTTTTTAATATTTTGTCTTGATTTTTCTAGAAAATCAGAATAACACAAAGCTGTACTTGCAGCAGATTGTGCTATATAATTTACATTCCATGGAATTTTCACTCTTTGTAATATTTCAATAATTTTTTTACTTCCTAAACCATAACCAATACGTAATCCAGCTAAACCAAATGATTTTGTGAATGAACGTAGGATGAATAAATTTTCATATGATTTTATATTTTTTACAAGAGATGGATTTGAATCAGGTACAAGTTCGATAAATGTCTCATCAACAAATACCAGTGTTGATTTTTTTTGTGCAGTTTTGACAATGTGTTCAATAGATTTTTTTGATAATAATTCACCTGTAGGATTATTTGGATTGCAAACAAATACTATTCCATTAGAAGGTATTTTGGATAAAAATTGTGGTAGATCATCATTAAGATTTAGAGATTTGAAGAGTGAGGTTTTTCCTCCATAGAATTTTACAGCTTTTTCATATTCAGAAAACGTAGGACAAGGAATCAAGACTTTGGTTTTTTTACTTACAAACACGCTACAGAAATTATAGATGATTTCGGTGGCACCATTTCCGACCAATATTTGTGATGTATTAAGTCCAGTAAACCATTTTAGATTTGAGCGTAGTTTTGTTGATTCAGAATCAGGATAAATATCAATTTGATCAAGATGTTTTTTGAGATATTTTTTCACACCTGGATGACACCCTAATGGATTAACGTTAGAACTAAAATCAATTGTTTTCTCAGTGTTATTTTTGACAGAAAATAGTCCACCATGAGATGCTGGAAAATGAGATTTGGCGTTTGGGTTTGGATTAATTTTCAATATATGAAATAAAGTAATTCAGTATAGTATTCTTTTGGTTTTTTCTAAAGGAATATTAACTGAAAATTGCCTGATTTAATCTATGAAAAAAAGAGTAGCCATAATTGGAGT
>LUMU01000564.1_pt1 | contig 12396 bp, 11 predicted proteins | sample 729751 | NCBI WGS metagenome assembly LUMU01 (sample SAMN03860300, study PRJNA289734) | marine metagenome | biome: seawater column; feature: ocean; material: water; isolation source: Red Sea water column Station 192 - depth 100m | place: Saudi Arabia: Red Sea | collected 2011-10-15 | depth 100 m
TAATTACTCTATTAAGCACTGATACTACCAGGTTAATCGGTTTGATTTCCAAATACACCATTTGAATTATTTTCTTCATCAGGATGAGACCCATGTAAAACAACTCCTAATGGGTTTAGAAGAGCCGCAGAAGGGTACTTAATTATTTGATCAGAAACCATTGCTGCCCTTAAGCTTATATCATCAATATTTGAGGTAATCACAAGGCCTAATTCAACATTTGTAGAATCAAGTGGTGCTTCAAATGCATACACTAAAGGTGATTGGTTCCAAACACTTGGAAACAAAATCCAATCAGTATCTAACGCTATTCATCAGAAAACACTAAGAGGTGGAGCAAACTTCATCGTTGTAAGTCCTGAGACTGCAACAATCTTAGAGTCAATTCCTGGATACGCTACAGGTGCTGACGGCGACGCTAACACAAATCAATTTGCGATGGGTGTTCAGAAAGTCGGAGCAATTAACAACAGATACACTGTGTACAAAAACCCATATATGTTAGAAAATAGCATACTTGTCGGTTTCAGAGGAAGTAATTTCTTAGAAACAGGCGCGGTTTATGCACCATATGTACCGTTAATTATGACACCATTAGTGTACGACCCTAAAAACTTCACGCCAAGAAAAGGTGTGATGACAAGATACGCTAAGAAGATGGTTCGTCCTGAATTCTATGGTAAGGTCGTAGTTGCAGATGTTAACTATGTTTAATAGTTAGTATTTAAGAACTAATATCACATAACATTAACCCCCAATTTATTTTGGGGGTTTTTGTTTTTTTTTATATAAAAGTTTGATACTTATTACTGAAGATTAATTTCCAGCCTTGGCGACGGATGTCGTAGGTATTGTAATCTAACAATTAAAGAATGAGGGAAGCAGGAAATCCCCTTATTGCATGGAGAATAAAAAAATGGCAAGTACAGCAAGAGCAACATTAAAAAGCAAGCTAAGACAGTCAAACGCTAACTATATGGATAACTTAACTGATTCAATAGTAACATTTGCAGACGGAATGGACAGCATGGTAGAACCTACCACTGCCCTTAAAGGTATCGCAAATGGTGCGGCAGGTGTATCTGGTTTAACAGCAGTAGTCCTTGATGATGACACAACCTTAGCATTAAACACTCACTCAGTTCAAGTCGGTAAATATGTTGAAATAGCAACAGATGCTAAAACATTAACATTACCAGCAGTTGTAGTTGGTGCGTCTTTCATTATCGTTAACACAGCAGCAGACGGCGGAGCACTATTAACAATATCACCTAATTCAAGTGATAAGTTCTTAGTAGACATCGCAGGTGCAGCAGGAACAAATAATAAAGATATTATCAACACAAAAGCTACACAAATTAAATACGACTATGTTAAATTAGTTGGTTTAAGTGCAGACGGATGGTTAATTGACGACATTCGTGGAACTTGGGTAGATGAATCAAAATTTTAATTAGTCCTGAAACTAATTACAATTTTAAAGAAAAAGCCCCCTATTTTATAGGGGGTTTTTTTTATACAAAAGTTTAGTAATTGATATTTATTAATGTATATACAAATTACTATTAATAGGAGATTTTAATGGCTACAGAAGCAGTATGGCCAGGTTCTGGTTCCGCAGTAAGTGGAACTACACCTTTTGGGTTATATGATACAGATTCAGACTTTCAAACAGAAGCTCCACAATTCGCAACTTGGTGTGCAAGACGATTAGGTTATCCAATAACTGCCGTTGAACTTCAAGATTCGCAATTTTATGCTTGTTTAGAGGAAAGTGTGTCTGAATATAGTTCACAAGTTAATCAATTTAACATTCGTGACAACTTATTACACCTAAAAGGACAAGCTACAGGTTCAAACTTCACACATAAACGAGTAAAACCAACTTTATCGGAAACTATATTCATTTCAGAAGAATATGGACAAGAAGCAAATGTTGGTGGTACATTAGAAGTAAAAAGAACAGCAGTTTCAATCAATTCAGGTAGTCAAGACTACGATTTGAACGCTTTAGTTAGTGAAGCAAGTGAATCAGGAGCATCAATAGAAGTTAAAAGAGTTCATTACGAAGCAAGTCCAGCAATAAATCGTTATTTCGACCCGTATGCTGGAACAGGTTTTGGAACATATAATATGTTGGACGGATTTGGATTCGGAAATCACTCACCAGCGATTACATTCGTATTACAACCAATCTATGCAGATTTGTTAAGAATACAAGCCATTGAGTTTAATGACCAAATAAGAAAGTCAGCATACTCATTTGAAGTTCGTAATAATAAACACAAACAAATTAATGATGTGGGTAAACAATGGATTCGTAAGTATGGATTTGCTTTATCAAAAGAGTTATTAGGTATCGTTCGTAGTAAATACGGAACAATTCCTATTCCAGGTGCAGAGGTTTCATTAGATGGTGACACATTGAGAGCAGAAGCAACAGCCGAAAAAGAACAATTAGTAGAACAATTAAGAGAAACACTTGAACAAACAAGTCGTAAGGCATTAATGGAAGCTTCAAAAGACGAAAGTGAATTCGAACAAGAGAAGTTAAAGAAAGTGCCTTATCCACTTTACATAGGATAAGTAAATGCCAAGATATTATCCAAAAAAGGATTTAGACACGATAGAAAAATTTAATCGAGAACTAATCGGTGAACCAAATCTATCCAAAGACGGAATTATAGACCAATTTGTTATTCTATACAGAGTATCAGTTTATGAAACAGAAACTAATATGTATGGAGAAGCATCTGAAGGTAAAACATATCAAACACCAGTAAAACTACCTTGTATTGTTACTGCAGGAGATTTTGATTTTAACTATGATGATTTTGGTCCAGACAATAGACAAACCGTAACATTTGCATTTCAACGAGCATATCTTGTTGAAATAGATTTAAAACCAGACATTGGTGATATATTAAAATGGAACGATGGTTTTTTTGAAGTAAAATCATACAATGAAAATCAATTAATAGGTGGACAACCAGACAATAATCACTCAGTTATCGTTGAAGGTGACTTAGTGAGAAGACCAACAACAAATATAGAAGAATATAGAGGATTTTAATGCCAAGAAGAGAGAAACCAATACCAAGAAGTCAACGAATTAGTTTCAATCGTGGGACAAAGATTAGCCGTAATTCACCTGCCGTAAAAGATGATGTTAAAAACTTTACGGTTGGTCTTATGGATATGGATAGTTCTATCTTGTATTATTTCAATGAAGTCATCAAACCTGAAGTAGATGTCAATAAAGAAAAAGTAAAAGTCCCTTGTTTATACGCATCACCAGAACGATGGGCAGCTATGCAAAGAGATGGATATCTTAGAGATAAGAAAAGACAAATCATCACACCATTGATTGTTTATAAAAGAACAGCAATGGCAAAAAATACAGACATAGCTATTGATAAATTAGACGCAAACAAACCAAATATTTTTTATTCATTTGAAAAAAAATACACACAACACAATCGTTATGACAAATTTAGTGTATTACAAAATATAAGTCCTGGAAAAGAATACTACAATGTAGCTATGCCAGATTATGTAACTTTAACATACGAGTTTACAATTTTTACATCTTACATTGAACAAATGAATAAGATTGTTGAGAAGATTAATTACTCTGATGGTGCTTATTGGGGTGAGCCAGGTAAAATGAGATTTAGAACTCAAATAGAGAGTTTCTCAGACGCTACAGAAATAGAAGGTGAAAAGTTAGTCAAGACTACATTTGGAGTTACATTGTATGGATATATTTTACCTGAACAATATAACGACCAAAACACAACACAAAAGTATTTAACACCAAAGAAAATTATAATAAGAGAAGATGTAGATACACAATTCGAAGATGGAGATACTTCAAGTGCAACTTCCGCTACTGATGTAAATTTCAAAGATATATTTGGTATATCGGTTGGTAATTCATTTATACTAACACAAGGAACAGGTGTAACAATATCTGGCACGGGAGAAGCTTTTGATGGTTCAAGCGCACTAACTCAAAATATATCTATTGGTCAAGCAGTTGGAGTAACAGACGATGTAGTATTTAATCAAGTAACTGCAAGTGGTGCGATACAAATAGGTGATTCATCCACAAAATATACTTCAACAGGTATAAGTGGTAGTATTGATATCACAGGTTCATTTGAAACCACGGGTGATTTAACGGTTCAAGGTGATACAACAATTACAGGAACATTAACAGCTAATGAATTCCACACCACATTTACTTCAGCATCAATCATACTTGCGAGTGGTTCTACAAGATTTGGTGATACTCTTGATGATACTCACGAGTTTACAGGTAGTGTAGACGCTACAGGTTCATTCGTATTGAACGGATATAGTGTAAACGAGATATCAAACGATACAAGTTTAACAGACGGAAGTGCAACATCACTACCAACAGAAAATGCAGTAAAATCATTTATTGACGCAGAAGTGGGAGATGTTCAAACTTATTTAAGAAAACAATTTGTAAAATCATCAGCGAGTATAACGAATGCTACGACAGCGAGTTTTACGGCAGTGACAGCATCCGCTCCAAGTGGATACACCGCAACAGGTGAAAATGATTTTGTATTCTTTATCAATGGTCAATATATGGAACATAACGCTTTAGCGATTCAACAGAAAGGGAGTTCATTAGAATTACACGTCCATACAGGAAGTATTGGATATATTTTAGAAAGTGATGATGAGATATTAAGTATTGGTAAATTTAATTCATAGGATTTACAATGAGTGTAGAATTAAAATATAAAAATCCACTAACATTAGAGTTAGGAACAGGAGTAACAGGTAGTATTAATGGAGAAAGTTTCTCAGTTCGTGAAATACAAGGACTTGTAGATGAAAATGTTACTCTTAACATAGGACAAGAAGTAGAGACAACTTCTAACACCACATTTAATGATGTGACAAGTTCTGATACTATTAATGTAGGTAATATATTTTTAGGTGACGGATTTATAAGTAGTTCAAATAGTGTGGTAGCACATACAGGTAGTGTTGTTGTTACAGAAAATACAACAGCAACATCTATGACTTTAAATGGACAAGTAAATTATGGTAAGCTTGAAGTAAGTGTAACGGGTTCAACAACTATATTTGAAAGTGGTTCAAGTAGATTTGGTGATAGTTTAGATGATGTTCATAGTATTTCTGGTAGTTCAAATGTATCAGGTTCATTTGGACTTAATGGAACAAGTGTAAGTGAGATATCAAATGATATAACACTTGGAGATTCAAATGCCAGTTCATTAGTAACTGAAAATGCAACAAAAGAGTATCTAAACACAACATTAGGTTCTGCAGCTAAGTTAGCATATTTGAGAAAATCTTTTACACACACAGGAAGTTTTACAAGTGCTAATACTTCAAGTTTTACAGCGGTGACCGCATCTGCACCAAGTGGAGTTACGGGCACAACTGAGAATGATTTTATATTTTTTGTAAATGGTATGATGATTGAAAATGATGCTTTGGAAATAGTTCAAAAGACATCAACAAATTTAGAGTTAAGGTTAAACACAAGTGAATTAGGATACACATTAGAATCAGATGACGAGGTCATAGGATTTGGTAAATTTAATTCTTAGATATTTATAAGTAGGAAAAATAAAAGAGAAATATGGCTAATATTAAGGGAAAACAGTTAACGGATAGTTTATCGGTTACAAATGTAACGGGTTCGAATGTCAGTGCGAGTGGATTAATCATTGGTAATAGTGGTTCATTACAACACATAGATGTAAGTGGAGATATAAGTTCAAGTGCTAACATAACAGGTAATATTCTAAATGTAAACACAAGAGTTAAAGCTATTGGCTCTTCTTTAGAGTTTGCAGGTAATACATTAGATTTTGTAGATGGTAGTTCCGCCGGCCGATTGTTTAAAGGAACAGCAGGTGGTAGTTTTGAAGCATACTACAATGGTCAGAAAAAAATAGAAACAACAGCAGGTGGTATTCTTGTAGGTTCTGGAAGTATATCAGGTAATATAACTGCAAGTGGAGATATCAGTTCAAGCGCAACAGCTTCATTTGGAGAATTAGAAATTGGTAATGGTGGTGATATTGTATTAACCGAAGACCAAAGAATATATTTTGAAGCAGATAAAGCAACTTACATAGAATCACACGCTGCAGATTCATTTAGAGTAGTTGTTAATGACAAACAAATGTTATTATTAGATGAGGATACTGGCGATAGAGCAGTATTTGGTAATGGAACAAAAGTTTTTATAGGTGCTAATAATAATTTCACACCATCAGCATCATTACATATTGCAGGAATTCTATGGGTAAGTGGTTCAGACGCTCAAGGTGGAGCACACGTTACCGCAAGTGGAAACATCAGTTCAAGCGCAACAATAACTTCTGAAAATTCGATTGTTAAGAATGACTTAACGGTTGGTGGTAATTTAGATATTGCTGATACAATATTTCACACAGGAGATTCAAATACAAAGATAAGATTTCCTGATGTTGATACGATTAGTTTTCATACTTCTGGTGAAGAAAGATTAAGAATTTCCACAGGTGGACATATAACTGCGAGTGGAAATATTAGTTCAAGCGCTACTATAACAGCAAATGAATTTAATGGAATTTTCAATGGTGCATTATCAGGTTCAGCTCAAATAGCTACTGATATAAGTGGGTCTTTTGTAGCACCAAGTGCAAGTTTTTCAACAAGAGTAACAACTGCAGAAACAGAATTAGAAAATACTTTAGTATCAAGTTCAGCACAAATATCTACCGATATTAGTGGGTCTTTCGTGGCACCAAGTTCAAGTTTTTCAACAAGAATTACGACAGCAGAGTCAGAATTAGGAAATACCTTATTATCAGGTTCAGCTCAGATAGCTACTGATATTAGTGGTTCTTTATCAGCAGCAGCGATTGTTGGATTAGGAGCAGGTGTAATATCAGCTTCCGCAATGGTTGACCACGACTCTACGACAAATTTTGTAGCAAACGAACACATTAATCACACGAGTGTTGACATAACAGCTGGAGCAGGTCTAACAGGTGGTGGAGATATATCATCAACAAGAACATTAGCAGTAGGTCAAGGAACAGGTGTTACGGTAAATGCTAACGATGTGGCAATTGGTCAAGCAGTAGCAACGGATTCTAATGTACAATTTGCAAATATTACAGGTTCAAACATTAGTGGTAGTGCAAGTGGTTCATTTGCAAATATTGATGCTGCACATATCAAAGCAACAAATGTTCACGGAACAATTTTAACAGCAACTCAAGCAACGATTGACCACGATAGTCTGGCTAATTTTGTAGCAAATGAGCACATTGACCATAGTGGAGTAACAATCACAGCAGGAGCAGGTCGATTGGACAAGATGTTGCAACAAATGCAAATGTACAATTTGCCACAATCACAACAACAGGAAATATTACCGCACAAGGTGATATTATAGCAGAAAATTATATTGTTAGTTCATCAGTAACACATATGACTTCATCTGCAATTAGTGGTTCAAGTATATTTGGAGATACACAAGACGATACACACCAATTTACAGGTTCGATGTTCGTAAGTGGTTCTACATACAACATAGATTCAATTGGTAGTGTAAGTTCAAGTGCGAGTGGTTCATTTTTAAACATAGATGTTACAGACAATTTAACAGTTGAAAGACTAAAAGCTGGTTCAGCAGACATTGATGGTGGAGTAACAATAGACAACATCACAATCGACGGAACAGAAATAGATTTATCATCAGGTAATTTAACACTTGATGTTGAAGGAAACATCATACTTGACGCCAATGGAGCCCAAATTAGATTAGAGGATGATGGAACAGAATTTGGTAGATTTAGTAGGGTTTCTTCTGACTTAGTTATCAAGTCAATGGGTAACAATAATGATATTATATTTAAAGGTATAGATGATTCATCAACCATAACTGCATTAACATTAGATATGTCAGACGCAGGTAAAGCGATATTTGAATCAAGTATATCATCAAGTGCAAGTGGTTCTTTCTTAAATGTAGATGTTACGGATAATTTAGGAGTTACAGGTAAACTTACACTACCTAACATTACAGACGTATCGGCATCCATTGCGGCAGCAGTCGCTGGTGGTGATGATATGGGTAATCACACAGCCACACAAGACTTGGATATGGACGGAAATGATATATTTGATGTCCAACATATTAGTGGTAGTGGAAACATAAGTGGTAGTTTAGGAAATATTTTAGGATACAAATCTGGTTCGTTTAATTATCTGAACACAGACGGAAATATAAGTGCAAGTGGTAATGTATCAGCTAACAATGTAGCAGGTACAATTACAACCGCAACTCAAGGTACAATAGACCACGATAGTTTAGCAAACTTCGTAGCAAATGAACACGTAGACCATAGCGCTGTGTCTATAACTGCAGGTGATGGTTTAACTGGTGGTGGTACAATAGCATCAACAAGGACTTTGAATGTCGTTGGTGGTGATGGAATCACAGCTAACGCAAATGACATCGCAATCACAGCCGCTCAAACAACTATTGAATCCATATACAAAGCAGACTTGGCAATTGGTGAAGACAACCAAACTCAAATTGACTTTGAAACCGTAAATGAAATACACTTTGATGTTAATAATTCAGAACTACTTAACTTAACAGGTAATAAAATTAGTGGTTCACAAGCATCAACAGGTTCGTTTGGTAGTTTAGTAACTGATGCCAATGTTGGTATTGGTGAGTCAAATCCAAGTGTTCCATTAGAGATTATTGGTGATGTAAGTGCAAGTGCGAGTGGTTCATTCTTAAATGTGGATGTAGATAAAAATGTAAATGCTACAAACTTATATGGTACGGTATTAACAGCAACTCAAGCAACGATTGACCACGACTCATTAGCAAACTTTGTAGCAAACGAGCATGTAGACCATACTTCAGTAAGTGTTGTAGCAGGGGACGGACTAACAGGTGGTGGAACGATAGCAGCTAATAGAACACTAAATGTAGTGGGTGGAGACGGAATCACTGCAAATGCAAACGATATAGCAATTACTGCAGCTCAAACAACTATCGACTCTATATTCAAGACTGATTTTAAATTAGGTGAAGATGATGAAACAAAAATTGACTTTGAAACAGCAAATGAGATTCATTTCTACGCAGATAATGCGGAACAAGTTTTTGTTTCCGATGGTGTATTCGGACCTGAAACAGATAGTGATGTTGATTTAGGTACTACAAGTGTTAAATTTAAAACAGCATTTATAGATTCTGGTTCATTTGATTATATGAATGTAACAGGATTTGTGACAGCTTCAACAATCGAAACAAGTGGTGATATCGTAGCGTTTGGTTCATCAGATAGAAATCTAAAAGACAATATTCAACCAATTGAAAATCCATTAGAAAAGATGAAAGAAATTGGTGGTTACTCATTTGTATGGAATGATAATCAGTCAGTATATGAAGGAAAAGACATTGGTGTTATAGCACAAGAAATACAATCAGTTTTACCTGAAATCGTAGCAACTCGTGACAACGGATACTTAGGTGTTAAGTATGAAAAGATTGTTCCACTATTGATAGAAAGTATTAAAGAATTACAGAAAAAAATTGAACATATCGAAGAAAATTGCGATTGTTTGAACAAATAGTTATATATTTATATACAACAAGGAGTTATAATGGCAAAGAAAAAAGAAATTAAATTCACACAAGAGGAGTTAGATTCATTATCAAATTTAAGAAATTCGTTTGCTCAACTTGAATTAGGATTCGGTAAATTAGAAGTAGCCCGTATTCAAGCAGAACAAAGAATGGAACAGATTGAAGATGAAAAACTTCGTTTAGAAACTCAATATAGTGAAGTAAAAAAACAAGAACAAAATCTTGTAGTAACACTAAATGAGAAGTACGGAGATGGAAATTTAAATCCTGAAACTGGTGTGTTTACACCAAATGAAAAATAATTACCCTTGTAGGTGAGTTTTGAGAAAATTATATGATATTTATTCTTACCATATAATTTTAATTTAGGAGAAAAATAATGGCCGAGAGAATAGTAAGTCCTGGTGTTTTTACCAGAGAAAAGGATTTAACATTCTTACCACAAGGGATTGAGGAAATTGGAGCGGCATTGATTGGGCCAACGGAAAGAGGACCAGCATTTGTTCCAACAACAATCAGAAACTTTGGTGAGTTTGAAACAATCTTTGGTAGTGAAAACCAAGATTTTTATGTTCCTTTTACTGCGAAGCAATATCTTCGTAGTGCAGGTACAGTAACAATAGTAAGAGTTTTAGGATTAGGCGGATATGCAAATGACACTATTACATTATCAATTAGTAGTTCAGCAGGAAATAAAGTAGCAGCAGTTCTAAAACCTTCACGAGGCGCGACAGACCCCGACGCAACAGAATTAGCAGGGCCACTAAGTGCTTCAATCGTAATGGGAACACCTTCAGCAAGTTCATTTACATTGAACCTTGATACAAATAACAATGGAAGCACATCAGCTTTTGCATTGTCATTTGATTCAAGTTCAGCTGATTACATTACAAAAGTGTTTAGTGAGAATCCACAAGACTCAAATCAAGCAGTTTATGTATATTCAAACTTCCAAAACACACAAAATGCAGCACCGGAAACTGGCAAAGTAGCGGTTAATAGTGGTAGTGATGAAGGATTTTCGTTTGACTACAATGTAGCAACCACACCTTTCATACAATCACAATTAGTTGGTGGTTCAAGAACAAACTTATTTAAAGTTAACACTCGTTCACACGGAAGTAATATGAACTCGAAGTATAAAGTTGGTATTTCTAATGTTAAAAGAGCGGTGGATGTTCCAGGTTCAGACTTTGGGCAATTTGATTTACAAGTGATTGTAAATAACCCAGGTGATTTAGAAGACGGAACTATCTTAGAAAACTTTACAGCTTTAAATTTTGATGAAGATAGTATAAATTATTTACCAAGAGCAATTGGTGATAGAAACACTACAATAGATTCAAGCGGTAAGTTAACTCACAATGGTGATTATCCAAACCAATCACAATACATTTACATTAGTAATTTTGATAATCTTGAAGGAATAGCAGAAGAGTTAGTTCCTATGGGATTCGCAAAACTATTACAACCACACAACACTACATTAACAACACCTTCAGGTAGTACGGTAGCGATGACATTCCCTTCTTGTTCTTTTGTTGGAGCAACAAGTGGTAATGGACAAAAAAATAATCGTGAATCGTTTGACCAAAATGTTATTTAGCACCACTACCAACAAGTGCTGCAGTAGGAAATAATGTAACAATGAGTTTAGAGGACGCATTTGGTAATGATGACGCATCAACATTGGGTTCACAATACTCAGCAGGTGATAATCAATTATCATTAAGTGGTTCTGATTACAGACAGCTAAAATTTGTTGTTCCTTTCCAAGGCGGATTCGATGGTTCAAATCCAGCCATAGACAGAAAAACAGGAACAAATATTACAGCAGCTAATACATTAGGTTTTGATTTAAGTTCATCAACAGCAACAGGTTCATTGGCATTCAAGAGAGCGATTAATGCGGTGTCTAATCCTGACGAGTTTGATATTAACTTATTAGCATTACCAGGTGTTATTCATCAATTACACCCAAGTGTAACAAATCATGCGATAGATAAAGTTGAAGATAGAGCAGATTGTTTCTTTATCTTGGATGGTTCATCTTACGGAAGAACAATTCAAGGAGCAAAAGATGACATTAAAGCAATCGATTCTAACTATGTAGCAACTTACTATCCTTGGATTAAGATACTTGATAGTGGGTTCCACCTTCAGTAGTTTTACCAGGAGTATTTTCAAATTCTGATAGAATTGGACAAGAGTGGTTCGCACCAGCAGGTTTAAATCGTGGTGGATTAACAGAGGTATTAGAAGCACAAACAAGACTAACCAACTTAGAAAGAGATGATTTATACGAAAATCGTATCAATCCAATCGCAACTTTCCCTGGTCAAGGTGTAGTCGTGTTTGGTCAGAAAACACTTCAAGGTAAACCAAGTGCTTTAGACAGAATAAATGTAAGAAGATTATTGATTAACTTGAGAAAGTTTATCGCATCATCTTCAAGATTCTTAGTGTTCGAACAAAACAATAGTGCTTTAAGAAGTCGTTTCTTGAACATTGTAAATCCATATATGGAACAAGTTCAAGCAAATGCCGGACTAACAGCATTCAGAGTAGTAATGGATGAATCAAACAACACACCAGATGTTGTAGATAGAAACCAATTAGTTGGTCAAATCTTTATCCAACCTACAAGAACAGCTGAGTTCATTGTATTGGACTTTGTGGTTCAACCAACAGGAGCAACTTTTCCTGAGTAATATAAT
>LUMU01000209.1_pt1 | contig 12393 bp, 8 predicted proteins | sample 729751 | NCBI WGS metagenome assembly LUMU01 (sample SAMN03860300, study PRJNA289734) | marine metagenome | biome: seawater column; feature: ocean; material: water; isolation source: Red Sea water column Station 192 - depth 100m | place: Saudi Arabia: Red Sea | collected 2011-10-15 | depth 100 m
GAATAGAAGTCTTAACTCTTTCAATTTCTGATTTAATAACTGATGCTTCAGTTGTTGAAACTACATTAGTATCAATAAATACTGTAATATCTGTATCTGTATTTTGAACAGTAGACGCATCTACTATAGGAATAGTTATAGTATTAATTGTTCTATTTCCAGCATTTCCTTTAGTGCAATCTGTTTCTGCATACACATCTATAGAATCAATTCCACCAGAAGGTCTCACTGTATTAGGTGTATATTCTAGTTGTACAGTACCTCCTAAAGCAGTATCATATCCAGAATTACTAGGTAATACAAAATCAGTTGTACCTCCCAATGTAGATGTAGCACTCCATTGTATAGGATTTACTTGTTCTGAATATCCTATAATATCAATAGGTATTCTTAATTTTTTACCTGTAACTACATACCAAGCATGTCTATCTGGAGAATATGCTTCAGAAGTAGATTTAGTTGCAGTATTACCATATTTAGGTCTTACATAAGATGGTTTACAATCACAACAAAAAACAACTTGATCTATACTTTTATTAGCTGTATTTGCTAATGCATAAATATAATATGTAGTATTACCATTAGATTTTAATGAATCAACATATTGCCAACCATTTTCATTTGAATTCATTAATGTAGTCATACCTGTTGCAGGATATGCTACATTTGCACAATTTATACTAGTTGTAGGATTATCACTAATAGGAGTTGTATTAAGAACAAATTCTAAATTTGTTCCTGTTTCATCACTATCTGTTCCTTTATAAACTTCCGGTGATCCTAAAGAATTAAATCCAACTATCCATGCTGTAGTTGTACCTCCACTTTTATATGTAGCTACAGTTACTTTTGTAGTTCCTAAGTCAGCTATTGCTGTTTTATAATCTGTTGATGTCTTAGAAACTGTAGCACAAACAGGAGCTGTAGTTGTAAAAGATGAAGCATCACAAGTTGTTATACTTCCCACTAAAGGTGTTACTTTTGCATAAATGTTGTATGAGGTTCCCGCAGCCAAACCAGCTGCTTTTCCAGTTGTTGTTCCTACTGAAGGATGTTTGATGGTTTGTTTAGAAATCATACTGCCATTTGTATCAGAAACAATTATCTCATAAGTAGATTTTGAAGATACATTCATACCAGTAATAGAATATTCTATAGAATTTTCTCCTATATTAGTTAATGCAATTGTAGGACATGCAGAAGTATTATCTAATGTATACTCTTGAATAGATTCACATTGATTACTTCCATCAGTAAAACAAAAATATATTTTTATTTTAAAATTACTACCTGTATCTAAACCATATGAAGCTAAATTATTAATACTAGTTCCAGTTGTACTACTTGTTAAAGCGGTTACATTAGCATAATGTGTATGAGAATTTAAAGAAGAATCTTCTACAGTTATTCTGGTACCTCTTCCTTTATCACAATCATAAAATCCTTGAGGAACTATACAATCACTAAATAGAATATTTATACCATTTACAGCTCCTGCTCCATTTTTAGTTAAATTTAATTTTGGTTTATATGTAAATCCTGCACATCCACTTGGTGTAACTTGATTTTGTAAATTGGAAACTGCTGTTCTTATATCACATATAGTATTCCATGCATTACTAAATGATTGACTTAAGTTTGATGGAGCATTATACCAACCTGGCATAGTAGACATCACACCTTCTCCACTTAAACGTTTTTCAGAAGCTAGATTAATACATTGAGATCTAGATGCTTTTAAAACTTCAGCACTTCCACCAATTGCACTTCTTAACTTACAATAATCTATTTGAAGAGCATCAAGTAATCTATGTATTTCCATACGTTTTCCTACATCACCTACACATCTTGATAAAATTTTAGGTGGTACATATGAAGTACCTCCTTTTTTCTCTAATTTAATAATTCTATTTTTTAGAGAATTGAATGCTGTCATGTCTGGTTGTCCTTCTGGATCAGCTTCTCCTCCACTTTGACTAGGTCCACATTCAGAATTAAATCTTAATAAACAACACATTTTCTGTTGTACATAATGAGCCCATCCATTATAATAAAGATATGTACCGTCACTAAGTTGTTCTCTATAAAGTTCAGGATCAGGACTTATAAATAGCATATTAGATATCTCCTCTCCAGGTCCTATTTGCACCCAACTTGCTGTATCTGCTTCAGGTGTACTATTTATATATAAACCCCCAGAAATATCATCATTACCAAAACAAGTTAAATCTATTTTAGCCATCTCAAATCCTTCACCCGGTTCTCCATCTAAACCATCTTGTCCATCTTCACCAGGAGGTCCTGTAAGATCATCTGATATCCATTCTCCACCATCAGTATATGTTATTAACCATTCTCCTGTAGGAACACCACTTTCATCATATATAGTTTCAATACTTTCAATTCCAATACCATCTACTCCGTCTACTCCATCTTGACCATTTTGACCACCTTCATTAATAATTAATTGTAAGTCTTCATAATTTTGTATAAGTTGTTCAAGATTGTAAACTATACCATTTTCATTATATATATCACTACTCATATTACATATGTAATTGATCATATATTGAATTAATTCCGTAAAGTTAGTTGCAGTATTAGGTTCTCCGACACATCCTTGAGTCCATTGAGTTATATCAATATCAGCAGTGACATCAGCAATAGCACATAGATATTCAGCAATTTTTGCAATAACAATACTAATCGTATCACCATTACAGACGTTTATACAATTTAAATCTGGTCCTTGCCAAATAATACAATTAGATGATATAGGATTACATCCATTTGTATTTCCAGTACTAAGTGGTAACATAAATATTCTTTTTTATATTTCTTTTGAAATTACTATATATTATAATATACAAAAGATTTAATTAACAACCAAGTTATTAAGATTCTGATATAGGAGTACAATTAGCTTTATTAATTGTAAGATCTTGAGCACTACCATGTCCATCACAATCTGTAACCTTTATTTTTATTAACGTTTGACTACACTGTCCAGCTGTAGTAAAACAATGACATACATTAATATTATGTTCTGTATTTACTGACGCGTTTTCAATAACAGTGTTGAATGTTCCAAGTGAATTAGTAAATCCAATATTTCCACCATCTAATATTATTTCATATCCTTCAACAGGATTACCATTTTGATCTGTAACTTCAATTGTTACAAATTCTAAATCATTAATACATTCAAGAGGTGTAATTGTTGTTGTTCCTAACGTACTTCCTGCAGTACCTCCTCCACAACAGGCACATAAACTAGGATCAATATCATATGTGGTAGTAAAAGATTCATTACACCACATACAATATTCTGTTGTATTCCATCCTATTCCAAATGGATCATTAATATTTTCTTGAATCCAATTTTCATTTAATGCTGTAGGATCTGTACAACCACCAAAAATTATAACATTTGGTCCACCAATAGGTTCAAATCCTGGATATTCACATTGAATTGCATCTACTATTAATCCAGGATTTTCTGTATCCCATATTGTAGTACCAACTAAAGGAATAAAATTACACCTTGGTGTAGCAATAACATCTTCATTCCATATTACAGCACTACCAGTTAGGCAATTCAAATCAGCACAACAATCTATTTCAATTCCATCTTCATCATACCAAGCATCTCCTTGTATAATTGGATCTACATTTGCTCCACATCCACTCCAATAAACATTAGGATCAGGTATTCCATTTGGAAAAATATCCACAAGATTTGAATAAAATAAATCTTGACCATCTTTAATTTCTGCATAGAAAGGTATAGAGCCAGCACCAAAATCATAATATAAACCACCATCTATATTCCAAGCTGCAAAGTCATCAGATGTATTTCCAAAGAAAGTCATCATTGTACCATCAGTGAAAGATGTTTCATAATATAATTCACCTAATTCAGGATGTTGAATTGTAGTATATCCTCCAGCAGCATTAACCATTTGAGGATCTAAATATGAAAAATGAGGTACTGTATAAGTATCTCCATCATCATCTTGAAGGGGTATTAAGTAAAATTGTGCAACAGGGACATTATAAACTGTGGCATTACTATCAGGACTATTTGACGGATCTTGAACACCATAAATATCTGGGGATGTCATGGCGTTATAATTAAAAATATTTGCATCTATTGCACAATAAATAGTTACCTGAGACATCCCAGATGTATTTGGTGTATTATTAAATATTGTAGCTCCCAATCTTATAGAAGAATTAATACCACCATAATTTTTATAATACTGCCCCCCTTTATTACCTAATTGTTTTTCATTAGGTGTAAATGGTGAAGGATATTGACATTGATTTTCACAACTACCTTCTATCCATGGTTCTTCTTCATCACCAGGACTCCAAGATTGTAAACCATATTCAATTCCACAATATGTTTCTAACTTAAGATCTGACCAATCACAAAGTTGTTTTTTTATACTATATTTTGACATTTGTGCAATAGAACAACAAGGTGACAATCCATATCTTTTAGTTCTAAAATCTTTATATATCAGATCCGCAAACTTTTGCTCAATGTCAATTCTCTTCTTTAAGTCTTTATCAAAATTTTGTAAATGTCCCATAGTTAATTAATTAACATGTGGTTGAACAACCTTCAACATCACATGTAATCTTTTTTAATTTAGAAAGTGCAAAATTATATAATTCTGATCCTTCATCAGGACTATTACAATATTCTACTTTAGCTTTAGCAGCATCTATCATAGTTCTTATATAATGCATTTCTTGTAAGACTTTGTTTTTTGATGATGATGGGGTACAAGCATTTATATCTAAATCACATAATTTAGTATAGTACATTGTCATTATACTAGTAGTTCTTAAATGATTATATTCTACATATACTTTTTCATGAGGTTGAACTCTATATCTTATAACATATATACCATCAACAAAAGTTCCTGTAGAAGTATCACAATTAAACGTTGATAAACCTAATGCACAAGGTGTTAAATTTAAATTAAAACCTTGTTGTACTTCTACTATAAGTGGAGTACTAAAACCAGGAGGTAAAATTAATAATTCAGGGCATTCTACAGGTAAATTTTCTGCATACTGACTTGTATCTTTAACACTAAAAATATCACAATTTGATACTGGGGGTAGCTCTAGACTTAATATATGTTTTGCTGCCATAAGATTAATTTAATATAGTACTCATAAATAATATACAAAAAATGAGCCTTATATAAAAATAAAAAGGGCAGGAATAATCCCGCCCTTTTATCAAAAATGTAATCAGTAACGATTAACCAGCTGAATCAAATGCATTAAGATCCGTTACTGCAACACCAGCCCACACACCTAATGCGGTCCATAGAGTGTTTAAATCATCATCTATAGATGCAGGTGCAACATCAGGAGCAACAAACTTTAAAACATATTGATCATTATCAAATGTTCCAGAAGGATTGTTAAACCTTGGTACATGATGTTGTATAACATAAGAATTGTAAGTATTAAGAGTTCTATCAACAAGATCATATAAATCATCTCCTTGCTCTATTTCTCTCATTCTAGAAGCATCTCTATTTCCTACCGGAAAATGAAATTGTCTATATGATTCAGATAGAATCATCTCACGTAAAACTGTTTCACCAGATCCAATTAATTGCTGACCATTTGCAGTGTGTGCAAAAGTTCCACATGTAACACATACGTCACCTGTTTCATCTAATACATCTGCATTAGAAATAATAATTGGCTCCATTTCATGATAGTCTCTAGGATCAAATGAACAATTACCAAATGTAGTGCTAGTAAAGGCAGCAGTTAAAACTAACTGTCCTTGATTAGAAGAAGTAATTGTAGATAATGCAGATCCACTATTGTAACCAGTTACAAATGTACCATCAGTAGCATCTGCAGTTACAGCAGTAAAAGATCCACCACCATCTGTTGATGTATTTAATGTAGCAGTTATAAATTGATTCCAATAAGTATCAGCATTAATTTCATCAGCAATATTAGCTAATACCCAAGTAGGATCTTGATAAGATTCACCTGTAGTACAACACATATTATTACTAGAGAAAACTTTGTACATATTATGGCTCATAAATCTAAGAGCAGGAGATCCTTTAAGATCAACTCTGATCATACCTAATGATCCACATGGAAAACAATTATACTGTGCAGTTAATGTAATTGCATCATTTACTGCAGCTTGAGAATGCATTTTTCCAACAAAATTTGTATATCTTGGATTTAAAACTTTACTTTTTATTGTTTCTTGGTATCCCCCCATTGCTGGGTTATTACCAACGGAATCAGAACCGTAAGGACTCCCTTGTGCAAAATAAAACAAACTAGGTACACCACCATTGTGAGCAACTAATGCCGTAGTGTCTAAAGTTAAATTTGTAGTAGGATTAATTAACCCTAATTTTTTTGTAGTTCCAGTGGGAGCAATAAGTGTATCAGATAAATCTATTGTAGATTGACCTGCAGCGACAACAAGATCACTTGGTACAAAGACCTTTTTGAACGCATGACTAAAATAACTCATAATTAATAATTTTTATAAAAATAAACTTGGGGCCCTTAAGAGGCCCATAAACAAACAAGAAGGTTTATATATTAATATACAAAAAATAAATGATATTATTTATATATTAATTATTTTTTTCTGATGACTCTGTTCCTCTTAACATCTGATTAGAATCACTAATATCACCAGCAAGTATTGACACAGCAGAATCTATTATTACTTCTACTATATCATCTTTAAACTCAGGTACAACATCAGCAGCTACTGCTTGACCTGTATATGGATCAATTGAACCTGCTATTTCAATTCTTCTAGGAGTTCTATAATAATGAAGCTTTGGCTCCATTATATAGAAATCTTTTCTCCAAATTCTTAATGCAGGTAAATTACCAGCTCTTGATTGAAAAGTACAAAATGTTTCACACCATTCAAAACTTGGATTTTTTAATTCATCTCTCAAAATAACATCTGTATTAGCAACCTCTGATAAATATACAGTCATTGTTCTTGCGTTAGTACAAAAATTTTCTTGATCAGCACCAGGTGCACAATGACATTTAACTTCTGGAGTTTCATGTGTATCATACACTGCATCTTGTCCTTCTTGTATAATAGTTGTAACTTCTTCTGTAATTTCTGGAGTTGGTGGTTCATACTCTTGTATTACTACCCAATTTCCAGTTTGATCAAAAGTTTGCATATATGCATGAATTGGAGCAAACCAACAATTACCAGTTGTAACACATGTAGCTGTATAATTAACACTACCCACATTATTTCCAGTCCAATTAGGATTATTATCTATTACACCCCACATATTATACCAACCCATATTAGGATTCCAATAATTTGATGTTCCTGTATAAGCATAATTATCAAGAGGTAATCCATTTTGATCTGTCAAATATTGCATTTCAGCTGATTGAATTACACCATTTTCAATCCACATATATTCATTATTAGGACCACCTACTATATAACCTGATGGAGAAGCATTTATAATATTTGCTACAGTTTCAGTATCCCATGCTTGTAATTCTGCAGCTGTAGAATTACATGTATTACTTAATATATAACAATCTTCGTCAAAATCTCCATCTGGCATAGCAAATGCAAATCCTCCAGATGCTCCAATAGGTAATATAATATCAGGATTAGGAAAATCTGGTACCTCCCACATTCCTGCTACACCTTCTTCAGGAACAAATGTAAATGAAAAATTGTCTCCATATTGCCATTCAGGAGCATCAACTATAAGTTCATTACTATTAACTTGATAATTAAAATTTGAATTTACATAAGAATTCCATAACCAAGGTTCTTGAACATATAAGCCATCAGTAGTTAATGCATTATATTCACCTGTATAACCTGGTGAACCTACAACAGCATCAGTATCAAGTGCTTGACTATAATAAGTTATCCAATTCCCTAATACATTTCCCCATTCTCCAGGTATAGTTAAAACAATCTCTATTTGAGATGGATTTTGAAATCCATTTGAAACAAATTCAAATTAATGATCTATAATTTTGGAGTAATCCCCATATTTTTCCAAATAAACCCAAACACATCTGCTGAAAGCTCAATTCGTTGATCAAGAGATACACTACCATGTCCGGCATTAGTTTGAATTCTAATTAATACAGGATCTGATCCAACATGGTATTTTTGTAATCCTGAAATAAACTTAAACGAATGTGCAGGAACAACACGATCGTCATGGTCAGAAGTTGTAACTAAAGTAGCTGGATAAGACTTGCTATTCCTAACAGCATGCACAGGTGAATATCGATATAAATATTCAAACATTTCTTTGGAATCTTGTGCAGTACCATAATCATATGACCAGCCGGCACCTGCTGTAAATTGATGATATCGTAACATATCTAGAACGCCTACTGCTGGAATTGCAACTTTAAAAAGATCTGGTCTTTGGGTCATAGATGCACCAACAAGTAGTCCGCCATTCGACCCACCTCTTATGGCAAGATAATCACTAGATGTATAGTTTTCATTTATTAAATATTCAGCAGCTGCAATAAAATCATCAAAAACATTTTGTTTATTCATCTTTATTCCAGCATTATGCCATTTCTCACCATATTCACCTCCGCCTCTCAAATTTGGGACTGCATAAATTCCGCCATTCTCCATCCAAGCAATATTTGTTGAATTAAACCTTGGGGTTATACTGATATTAAATCCTCCATATCCGTATAGAATAGTTGGGTTTTTACCATTCATTTCAATATTTTTATTATATGTTATAAACATTGGAACAGTTGTACCGTCTTTACTCTCATAAAAAACTTGTTTCGATACATAATCCTCCGATTGAAAATCAATTTCTGGTTTTTCATATAAGATTGATTCACCTGATCCAATATTATATTTATAAATAGTATTTGGATAAACATAGGATGAAAAAGAATAATATAGTTCTTCATCATCTTTTTTTGCGTAAAAGCCACCAGCAGATCCAAGAGCCGGAAGTTTAACTTCCCTTACAAATTTCCCTTTAGTGTTATATTGTTCAATTTTAGATTTCGCATCCACTAAATAATTAGCAAAAAAGTATCCCCCACCTACACTGACGTTTAAAACATTTTCTTTTTCCTTAATAACATCCTTCCACCTTTTTGGATTTGATAGATTTACCGATACTAAACGAAAATTGGGAGCTCCGATATTTGTATATAAATAAAATGTTGAACCTTCATTATAAACAAAGTTACATGGTGCAAAATAATCATTTTGTAATTGAATAAATTGACTCTTATTATTTCTTAGATCAGTTACATAAATCTGATTACCAGCAGTATTTTTTGCGGCAGAAATAACTAAATAGTTTTGATCTTCAGTAACAGAACCAGATATATAACGATTTGGTTGATTCTCACCACCAAAAATCAATTTATCAGATGATTGTGAAGTACCTAGTTTATGATAATAGAGCTTGTGCAGCTGAGTTTTACCTGATAGGGCACTATTATCTTTAGGTTTATCATAACTGCTGTAATAAAATCCATCATTTCCTCTCCATGAGACTCCACTAAATTTTACATCCTTTAAAGTATCTTCCAAAATCTCTTTGGTCTCAGTATCTATAACAATAATTTTTCTCCAATCTGATCCACCTTCAGTAATCATATATGCACCAATAGATGCATCCTTACTAAAAAATAAACCTCTTAACGCTACAGTTCCATCATTAGAAAATGTATTGGGATCTAAAAATACTTCTGGGCTCTCATCTGAACCAAAGACCTTACGATAGACTACGGAGTGATTTTGCAACCCATCATTTCTATAAAAATATTCATAATTACCTTCTTTAAATGGCGCACCAAGCTGTTTCATCTGACATATCATCTTCTAGCCAACGATATGGGTCAGAGACTGAAACACCATGGTAGGTATCAACATGATCAGATTCTCTAGTTTGCGGATAGTTTAATTCATAACTATTGTTTTGGCAGCCAACTATAAAAACAATGGTTATAAGTGTTATTAATCGTTTCATATTATCCTCCTCAATTAATAATATGTAATTAAATAAACAAAATTTGTATCATCAATTTAGTTTTGCAATGCATTCAATTTCAACTCTTGCACCTCTAGCTAAACCTGTACCTGCAAAAGCACTCCTAGCGGGTCTGTTATCAGGAAAAAATTTTACATATTCTTCGCTCATCGCTGCCCATTCCGATATATCAGCTAACATACATGTACATTTGATTATATCACTCATTTTTGAACTATTTATAAATCATTTAGATTTAGAATGATTAATTCCATTTGATCAGTTTTGATTTTCTACTATTAAAATTATAAATAAAATTTATCTTATATTAGTAGGTATGAAAATCTACAAACCATCAATCCTTGAATCTTACTTTATAAAATGAGTTCTTAAATGCTAAAATCAACAATTAAACTATTTTTTTTATGTAACGTTCTAATTGCTCAAGGAGATACAGAAGTTTACTTATTTGATCTAATCTCAAATGCAAATAATTATTCTATTAAAAATCCTATCAATATTTCAAATAACGACGGATATGATAATCAGCCGTCTTTTATGAAAAATGGTAGATCAATATTATTTTCATCTACACGAAACGGTCAAACTGATATTGTAAGTTATAATGTTCGTAATGGTAAAAAGACTTGGCTTACTGATACTGATGGTAGTGAATACTCTCCACAACAAATTGGAAATAGTAAAACATTTTCTGCTATTCGTTTAGATAAAGATGGAACTCAATTACTATATAAATATAGTATGTATTCAAATAAATCAAGTGTGTTAATTCCTAAATTGAAAGTTGGTTATTATGCCTGGGCAAACAAAAATGAAATTTATTGTTTTATCTTGGGGAATCCTCCTACACTTGAAATATTTGATCTAAAGACAAAAGACAAAATATATATTGATGATCAAATTGGTAGATCAATTCATGATAATAATAAAAATAACTTTGTTAGTTATATCAGCAAACAGAATAAAGATTGGACAATCAATACAGTTAATAAAAAGTCACGCGAAACTCAAATATTAACGAATACATTATCAAGATCTGAGGATTTAAACTGGATAACTTCTAAAACAATTATTATGGGAAAAGAAAATAAATTATATCAGTATGAATTATCTAGAAATTCAGGTTGGACAGAAATAGCTGACCTTTCAAAATATGGATTAAACAAAATTAGTAGAATTGCCGTTAGTCCCAAAAAGGATAAAGTAGCTATTGTAGTAGAAGAAAATTAATTTAGCTTTTTAGCTATCTCATACCTTTCAGCAATATTATCCCAATTAATTATATTCATCAGAGCATCAACAAAATCTCCCCGCCTATTTTTATACTTTAAATAATATGCATGCTCCCATACATCGATGACTAATAATGGAACTGCTCCCCATATTGTTAGCTTATGATGATTTTCACATTGTAGAATAACTAACGTATCTGATTGTGGTTGATAGGCTAAAACTCCCCAACCACTACCTTCAATTGATTTAGATAATTTAGAAAGCAATCCCTGCATTTTATCTAATGAACCAAAATCTTTCTCGATCTTTTTTAATAATGCGCCAGATGGAGTAGAGCTTCTTTTTGTTAAGTTTGTCCAAAAAATACTGTGCAAAATATGGCTAGACAGATGAAATGAAAGCTTCTTTGTCCAATGATCAACCATATTCAAATCATTTTGTTTAATTGAGCGCTTTATCATTTCTATATCTTTATTTGCACCTTTAACAGCACCACCATGATGAAAAGAATGATGTAAATCTAAAGTTTCAGAATCCATAAATGGCTCAAGATGGTCTATATTGTAAGGTAAAGACTGTTGAATAAAATTACCCTTATCATCAGTTATCTTTTCAATACCATTCTTATTGATGTTATTAGCAAAAATTGAATTTGAAGGTAAAATTGTTGTACCTGCTAGGATAGCACTCGTTTTTAAGAATTTTTTTCGATCCATTACTTAATATTATTTAAATGTTCGCGTGCATTTTTGAAGTGAGCTTTTAAATTTGGAATTGGATTATCTTTATACCCTTCAATCATTCTTTGCTCAGATACATCTAACAATTTTAGCAATCTATTTGCCGAGAGTTTTTTTGTTTCAGGATCTGTACTTCCAATTGAACCTATCCATATGGGGGCAGTATGAGCAAATATATAGCTATCCATTACAGGCCACACAATTTTACCACCAAAAGCTCTAGAGGCAATCCAGCCACCTGAAGGTAAATCAATTGAGCCCTTATATGAAATACGTCCTGGTTTATCTAACCCTTCACTGGCCCAAACTACTTTGCCATTAACAATAATTTCAACGCTATCTACATT
>LUMU01000611.1_pt1 | contig 12378 bp, 16 predicted proteins | sample 729751 | NCBI WGS metagenome assembly LUMU01 (sample SAMN03860300, study PRJNA289734) | marine metagenome | biome: seawater column; feature: ocean; material: water; isolation source: Red Sea water column Station 192 - depth 100m | place: Saudi Arabia: Red Sea | collected 2011-10-15 | depth 100 m
GAAGATAACGGAAAATCTTGGAGAAATTCTGATGATGGTTTTGTAAGAGACGTTCATGTAAGTAAATTAATAATTGACCCAAACAACAATAATGTCTTTTATGCAACTACTCAGGGGGCTACGGAGTATACAGATAAGGTTGGTGACGGAGCAGGAGTGTTTAAAAGTAATGATCGTGGTAATAGCTGGACTCAAATTAACAATGGGCTCGATAGCCTCGAAACCAATATATTAACTGTAGATCCTAATGATTCTGAGACACTCTATCTTGGAACAGATGACGACGGAGTTTACAAAAGTACAGATGGCGGAGAAAGTTGGAAAAAATTAACTGTCTCATCTCTTTCAAAATCTTTTGGTGTAGGAGATATTATTGTTGATCCGCAAAATAGTAACAATATCTATATAGGGACTGTAGATTATTTTAGACTCTCAGAAAGTAGAGGCGTCTTAGGAGATTTTGGAGTTTACAAAAGTACCGATGGTGGAGCAACATGGGAAGAGTTTAATGTAGGCTTAAATCACCTTGGTGTTTTCTCTCTTGAATTATCAGAAGAGAATAGAATCTTATATGCTGGAACAAGAGCTGGTGGTGTTTACTGGATTAGTTTAGACAATTAGGTTCTTGGAATTTTTTGACCATCTTTATTAGTAAATTGCCCCGTCACAACAAGTAATAAATCAACCAAGAACCAGACTCCTAATCCCCCAAGGGTAATTAGCATAAGAACTCCTGTGCCTATTTTTCCAACATAAAATCTATGGACACCTAAAACACCGACAAAAAATGTTAGTAAAAATAAAGCTAGCCAATCTATTGAGTTTGTTTTTGTGGAAGAATCTAATAACTTCTCTTTTTGTGAATCAAACTCTTCTTGGGTAATAACCCTGTCTCTAAGCAGATCGTTTAACTTTTTTATTTCGTCAGCTGTACTCATATGCTTATTTTAACTTATTTTCTATGCTGGCAACTCTCTCTGCAATTGGAGGATGGGAATAGTAGTAAGAACTATATAAAGGGTCTGGAGTTAGATTAGAAGCATTGTCTTTACTCAGCTTTAACAAACCTGAGATCATATACTCTCCATCAGTAAATTGGAATGAAAAATCATCAGCTTCAAATTCTCGTTTTCTAGACAGTGCTGAAGTGAATGGTTTAGTAAAAAATGTATATGAACCAGCAACTAAATAAAATAGTAAAAACTTAGAATATACAGTCAAAGACTCCAGTCCGTGATCAAGAAAGAAGTTATCGCTTTTAAGTACTTCGCTTAGTATGTAGAAACCAATAAAACCAAACACTAAGGAACTAATTAGTGTCTTCCTTATGTGTCCTAATTTATAGTGTCCTAATTCATGACCAAGAATTGCTTCCATTTCATCTGGAGTAATTGTTTTTAACAGCGTATCAAAAAATACAATTCTTTTATTTTTTCCAAATCCAGTGAAAAAAGCATTGCCGTGAGTGCTACGTAAGCTTGCATTCATTACGAATAAACCTTTTGATTTAAAATCAACTTTTTTCAATAGTTTTTCTATAGGCTTTTTAAATTCTTCATTATCAAGTGGTTCAAATTTATTGAACAGCGGCATTATTAATACTGGATAGAGAAAGAATATAATTGCCTGGAGAATAAAGACAGCTCCAAATGCGTATATCCACCAGTTGTCACCTAGATTTACGACTATATATATAACAGTTGCGTAAATAACTGATGAGATAGTGGCAGAAATTAACAAACTTTTAAACATGTCTGTCACAAATGTTTTTGTTGTTGTTTTGTTAAAGCCGTGTCTTTCCTCTATTACAAATGTTGAGTATATAGATATTGGAATTGAAATTACTTGCTCAACTATCAACAGTAAGAGTCCTAATAAAACTGCTCCGAGAACATCTGATGAAGTTGTAGAGACAACTATTTCAGCTAGAAAATTAAATAATCCTCCCAAAGTAAAAATTATCAATACTATAGCCCCAAAGAGAGCTGTAAAGATTTGAAATCTGATTCGATCAATATTGTAGACTATTGATTTCTTGTACTCTTCCTCAGTAACTACACCAACAAACCTTTCAGGAATAGCGTTTTTGTTTAATTCAATAGATTTAAGGTTTCTTAGCTTTAAATATGTTTCTAACAAAAACTTGACTGCTATTAAAGATATGAAGACAACAGTAAAGTAATAATTAAATCAATATCTGGAGTTTCCGGGGAATATAAATGTTTTCGTAATTGCTCATCAGTTACATTCTCAAGTAATTCGTCAAAATCATTGTGATCGTTTCTGTTTTGGTCAATCAATCCCTTAATGGCATCTAGAATTTCTTGTCGACCTCCGTAACCCAAAGCAATTGTTAAAGTTTTTTGCCCTCCACCTCTAACTTCTTTAAGCTGTTTAATAGTTTCTTGTAAAAAATCTGGTAAAAGATCTGTGGACCCAATAAATTCAATTTTAAAGTTATCAACTACGTCATCAATTAATAGCTCTTCAAAGAGTTCATTCAGTACTTGAAAGTACGGTTCAAGTTCTTCTTGTGGTCTTGATAGATTTTCTCTTGATAAAAGCCAACTTGTGATGAAATCAATCCCCACCTCATCACACCATCCGATGCACTCCTTAAGTCTTGTCATGCCGATTTTATATGAAACTTCAAAACTTAGTAATCCTTCTTTCCTTGCGTACCTTCTGTGACCATCATGAATTAATCCGATGTGTTTAGGTAAGTTTTCATTAACTAATTTATTACGTAAACGATTTTCATAAATTGAGTAAATTAATCTTGGAGAGGACATTTTTTAGGCTGTTACTGCTTCTATTTCTTCGATTGTTTTTGGAGCATTCTCTGTGAGGTTCATTGGTCCGTTGTTTGTACAAACAATATCATCTTCAATTCTTACACCAATACCCAAGAGATCTTTAGGGATTTCATGTTTTACCTCTGATTTCATTTGGGTCTCTTTCAAGTAATGGGAATTCTATTACAGGCTTTGTTGGTCTTACATAGATTCCTGGCTCTATGGTTGTCACCATTCCATGTTCAAATGCTCTTGGTTGTCCATTAACTTCATTGCTACCAGCATCATGAACATCAAGACCTAGCCAGTGCCCAGTTCCATGCATAAAGAATTCGAAAAAATGCATCATTGAGATTGTTTCTTCTACACCAAGTGGCACTAGTTTTAAATTAACCAATGATTCAGATAACGTTTTTATAGTTTGTTGGTGTACCTCCTTCATTGAGTTGCCTACAACTACTCCTTCTATGCCTTCATTTTGTACCTTTAACACTTCTTGATATACATCTTTTTGAGGTGACGTAAACTTTCCAGATACAGGAAAAGTACGGGTTACATCTGAAGAGTACATTCCATACTCTGCTGCTGCATCAATTAGAAGTAGACTTCCTTCATCAAGCTGATCTCTATTTGTTGAGTAGTGAAGTATGCAAGCATTGTGACCCCCAGCAACTATTGAGGGGTAGCCTAATCTTTCTGCACCTCTATCATAAAATATCCTTTCCATCTCTGCACCAACTTGATACTCGTACATTCCAGTATTTGCAGTTTTCATTGCATGAATATGACCTTCGACGGTTATATCACAGGCTTTTGTTAGTAGCTCAATCTCTCCATCACTTTTAATTAATCTAAGTTCTGAAATTAGTGGTTGTAGTGAATACAGTGTTGCGTTACTGAAATCAGTACCTCGTTGGTCATACGGAACTGCATGGGTTAGTACTTTCTTATCGTATTTTTCGAAATTATTTGAAGAGTAATCACAATAAATATCATTGAAACCTCTAAGCAGGTTCGGAAGTATTTTTTCGTAGTCTTGAAATGAGTAAGCTTTTGAAGCTTCATAATCATCAACGGCACCAGACTGACCTAAACGTTTACCTTCCCACGTCTCCATTTCCTCATTCCTATCTTGAACAAACAGGTGCAACTCAGGTTTTGAGTCTTTGATGAGGATTACAGCATGGGCATCAGGTTCAGGCCATTCTGTTAAATAATAAAAATTTGAATCTTGTCGAAATGGATACCAAGTGTCATTATTTCTGTAAACAATGCTTCCACTATGTAGAATGACAGCACCATTTTTTACTTGTTTTGCCAATGTTTCTCTGGCAATTTTTGAATTACCCATCACTGAATAAGAATAATCTATCAAGCAATAAAAAAGCTAGTGGTTTTTATATTGACACTAGAAATTCACGAAGAATTGGATTCCAGTGTGTTTCGTTGTGCTGGCCTTTTTCTTTGAAAACGAAATTAGTTTTAATGTTGTTCAACTTAAGTTCCTCTTCAATTTTTTTAACACCAGAAACATAGAAATCATTATTATTTGAAAAATCTAAATCCCATTCTTTAGGAAATATGTTTTTTACTTGGTCACCAAAAATATCTCCCTCTTTTGTTCCAACTGATAAATTGCAAATAGATTTTTTACTTAAGTTATTTAGATCGTTAACTATCCCTGGAAATCCAAACCAAAATGCTGGAGAAAGAGAGATTATGTTCTCAAAAGATGGATTTAGAATACCTGTCTTTATTGACATTAACCCTCCCATCGATGCTCCCATGACAATTTTTTTTAAATTAGCTACATCTATGTCGTAATCACCATAAATCTGTGGTAAGTGATCTTCTAATATGGACTCTATGTGCATAGTTGCAAAGTTTTCTTGTTCGCCTCTTGGGTAGGGGTTGTATTGTTTTTGTCTGCTAGAGTTTGAGGTCACAGCAACAACAAAATAACCTCTGTTTTCTTTTTCTTCTAAATCAGTCAATAGTGATTCTAAATTAAAAAAATAACCGTATGAACTCTTTGATTTTAAGAATAAATTTTCCGCATCAAACGCAAGAATCATGTGGGTAACTCTCTTGAACTTTGGAAACCTGACTAAATAGTTATTTGTGTCTCCAAGGTTTATATCTACAACCGGTTGGCTTATGTAGATGTTTTCTAAACTTTTATCGTATTCTGAAAATAGCAGCATTAAGTTATTTTATATTATCCTCAATCGTCTTTGCTACTTCTCTTGCTTTTGATTCATCAGTAGAAATTATTAATACAATATTGTCGCCTGCAATTGAAGCAACAATATTGTCGATATATAAATTATCAATGGACTCTGCAATCACTTGTGCGGCTGCTGTTGTGGTTTTAACAACAACTTGGTTTGAAACTGGTTCTACATCGAGTACAAAATCTTCTAATGCTTTTTTCGCAATTTTAACCTGTGCATTATTGTCTTGGTTTTTTGGAAGCACATAAATTAGTCTTCCATTTTTTAATCTTTTCTTGATTGCTCCAAGTTCATTTAGATCTCTAGATAGTGTTGCTTGAGTAATTTGAATGTGATTCTTCTTAAGAAGTCCTTTGAGTTGATTTTGTGAAGAGACATTTTCTGAATCTATAAAATCTGCAATTAATCTTTGTCTTTGAATAGTTGATTTCTTCATTGTATAAATATACATGTAAATGAATATTTATACAATTATAAATTATTGAAAGTTTCCTTAGCTAGTTTTATCGCTTCCTCTTTAGAAACTTCACCCTCGTTAATTCTTTGCTCATATAAAGCCTTCATAATCACGCCGACTTTTGGGCCTGGTTCTAAATCAAAAAGACTCATGATTTCATCTCCGCTAATTGGTGGTCTAAGTTTTGACATTTCTTCTTTTTCTAAAACTTCTTTTATTCTTGTTTCCATCTCATCTAGTTTTTCAAAAATTTCTTGAGCTTTTTGTTTATTTTTAGTTGTTACATCAGCTCTAACTAAGTTATTGAGATCTTCCAAAACTTCACCGGCATCAACAATATATCTTCTAACTGCAGAATCTGTCCAACCCATTTTAAATGTGTGCGGTCTTAGGTGCAGCTCAACTAAGCTCGCTACATTTTTAATAGTTTTTTTATCGTACTTTAAGTTTTGTAAAATCTTTTTTGTCATTTTTGCACCAACGACTTCATGGTGTCGAAAATGAACTTTTCCGTTTTCAATACCTTTTGTGTTTGGTTTAGCAATATCATGAAACAAAGCTCCGAGTCTTCGAATTAGTGTGGGCGATACATTGTCAACTACCTGGAGCGTATGTTCATAAACATCTTTATGGTGATGATTAGGATCGACCTCAATTTTAAGTTCGTTTAATTCAGGAAGGATATAGGAACTTAAACCACTTTCAACAAAAGTTCTTAGACCAAGTGAGGGATTTTTACCAACAAGCAGTTTAGATATTTCATCCCTTATTCTTTCAACAGATACTATTTTGATTCTTTCAACGTTATCTCTCATTGCTACATAAGTATCGTTATCAGGCGAAAATCCGTGAGTACTTATAAACCTACAAACCCTTAACATTCTTAAAGGGTCATCTGAAAAAGAAATAATTGGATCATCAGGGGTTCTGATTGTTCCTGAAGCTAGGTCTTTTAGGCCTAAAAATGGGTCAACAAGTTCATTTTCTTTAATCGAATAGGCTATTGAGTTAATTGTAAAGTCTCTTCTGGAGAGATCTGTATTTAAGTCTGCTGCTGATTCAATAGATGGGTTTCGTGAAGTGTTTTCATATGTGTCTTTCCTGTATGTGGTTATGTGAACTGAGTTATCATCAATCTGTAGTTCAATAGTTCCAAACTCTCTACCAATTTCTGTTGTTTTATATCCACTACTGTTTAACAAACTTATGGACTCTTCTGGGGATGCGTTGGTTGTAAAATCAAAATCTTTTGTATCGATATCTAATATGCCATCTCGAACAGCTCCTCCGACAAGGTAGAACTCAAAACCATTTGATATGTAAAGATCGGAAACGATTTTTAAATATTCGTTTTTGTCAATTAGGTTTAATAAGGTTCTTGGTACCATATGGATAGCTTAGAAGAAGAATGGAAACAATAGAAGTATGAATTCAGGAGTAGATTTTGCAGCGGGTGGGATTGTTTTTTTTGAGCAGAAAATTCTAATTGTAAAAAACAAAAGAGGTGACTCACTAGAAGATGGCCTGTCTTGGTGGGGTTATCCAAAAGGTCATATGGAAGAAGGCGAAAAGCCTGCAGATGCAGCTGTAAGAGAAGTGTTTGAGGAAACAGGATTCGAAGTAAAGTTAAAAAGCAACAAACCAATCGCTGAGTCCAGATACGAAATAAGTCGTGATGGAGAAAAGGTTCAAAAAACTGTTTGGTTCTATGAAATGGAAGTTATTGAGTCTTTCAAAAATGAACCTGATGATGAAATTGAGGAAATTGCACTAGTTGATTTTGATAGCGCTTTTGATTTACTAACCCACAAAGAAGACAAGAAAATTTTAAAATATGTTTTTAACAAATGAAAAAAAGAAACATAGCACCTGGCAAGGAACTTTTTATACTCGAAAATGGAATGATCAAACACCTGTTGTTTATTTTGAAAAACTATATGGTGGAAGACCTTTATTAAAAAAGATTAATCAACTTGCATTACAGGATAATCTCATCTTTAACTCTTCTATGGTTGATGAGAATAATTCAGCAGTTTGGCAGTCAGCTGGATGGGAGGTTTTAGAAAAATTAAACGTACTGTCTTTAAATCTAAAAAACATTAAGCAGTCTGATAAAAACATAGAGAATGTTGATGTGTTTACCGATGCAAAAATTCCTGAAGTTCTCAATCTAGATCACGATATTTTTGATCCATACTGGCAAAATTCAAGCGCTGCATTTAAAGAAACAATTGAAAGTTGTGTTCATAATTATTTATTCATCCAAAAAGCTGTTACTCGAAAACATCGTTGCATTCTCAAAACAAAAAAAACTAGTTAATGTTCGCCTAAACACACAAACTCAAAATAAACATGCTCAGAATTTGTATTTAAATAATGGATTTGTTTATACAAAGACCAATTTTTTAATTTTGGCAACTAGCAACCATAAATAGAACTTCATTAATAATCCTCGTTAGCTTAATATAAGTTCTATGGAACAAGAAGATAGCTTTTTAGAATCCTTTGAGAGTTTGCTAGACACTATTAAAAGATTGGTTGTTAAACCAGTAAAAAGAGTGACTGGCTTTGCTTCATTGGGTTTCCTTTTAATTGTTTTGCTGTTCTTGTCGTTAATATTTATATTTATAGGAATAATAAAAATTATGCAGGGTTTGGGGTTGCTCCTTGGTGTTAACCCAACTGGTTTCGCATTTGCTTCTCTGGGTATTCTGTTTTTATTTTTATCAGTTAAGAGTTATTGGAGAAAAAAAGTATGAAAAATGTAGCAATAATTGGTTCTGGACCAGCTGGATATACGGCTGGAATTTATGCAGGTAGAGCAAATCTTGAACCAGTGCTTTTTGAAGGACTTGAATCTGGCGGTCAGCTAATGCTTACTACCGATGTTGAAAATTATCCTGGTTTCGTGGATGGAATAATGGGTCCTGAGCTAATGCAAGTTTTCAAAGGACAGGCTGAAAGATTCGGAACAGAAATTAAGACCGAGATTATTGACTCAATTGAAAATATTGATGGAGGTTTCAAACTAACAAGCAGTAAAGGTGAGTACGAATTTAAATCTGTAATTATTGCATCGGGTGCGTCAGCTAGGTGGCTTGGCGTTGAGGGTGAAAAAGAACTTCAAGGATATGGTGTTTCTGCTTGTGCAACCTGCGATGGATTCTTTTTTAAAGAAAAGGAAGTAGCAGTAGTTGGTGGTGGAGATTCAGCAATGGAAGAGGCTTTGTTTCTAACCAAGTTTGCAACAAAAGTATATGTGATACATAGAAGAGATCAGTTTAGAGCTAGTCAAATAATGCAAGACAGGGTTTTAAATCATGAAAAAATTGAAGTGATCTGGAACAGTACCGTTGATCAGAGTCTGAACTTAACTTAGACGGCGTTTTTGTAGCAATTGGTCATGATCCAAACGTAGAGTTTCTTAACAATTTCGTTGAACTAGATGAAAAGGGATATATAAAAACTGGGTTTACAACAGACACTAGTACTTCTGTTCCTGGAGTCTTTGCAGCGGGTGATGTTGCAGATTCCATATATAGACAAGCAATTACTGCAGCGGGAACCGGGTGTCAGGCAGCTATTGATTCTGAAAGATGGTTAGATCATTAATCAAGAAAACTTGAGTTATATTGATGAATTGTCATCTGATGAACTTTTAGATTTAAGTAACAAAATTCAAGCAGCAGGATATCAGTTTCCTGCTGATTCACTTGAGTGTAAGTCATTAGTAGAGCTTTTTTTAAATGATTACAATATAGAAAAAACTATTTCTAAAGAAAATCTCTGGTTAGAGCTTTTAAATCATGGTTACGATCTGGGTGATCGAATTCTCAATTTTTCAAATCCTGTATTAAAAGGGTCTGATGTAGAAGAGCTTCAAGAAATGTTGTCTCGACTTGGGTTTTATTCTGAGCCAATCAACTCTGAGTACACAAAGGAGCTAATGAAATCTGTTGAAGCATTTCAAGAAAATCGAGGACTAAGTGTAGATGGTGTTGTTGGCTTGAATACGGCCAATGAAATTAAAAAATTGATCAGACCAACTTTAGACAAGTCTCTTAATGAAGCGATTAAAGGCTTTAAGCCCGCTAGCTCAGCGTTGAATGTGTGTATAAACATTGAAAACAACGGCGAGTACAGAGAACAAGTAGTGTTTTATGAATCAATTAAAGGGTCTGGAATAGAAAATGGAATGAATATTACTTTTGTTTCCGAAGCCGGGGAAGAGATGAGTAAAGAAAATATTATTTCTTTTGTAAATAAAATTAACCCTTCACTTTTCTTAACTTTTGAAAACAATGAAACACAGTCCGTAGATTATTTCAAAGGAAAGCACTCTGTAAGTAATATTGGTAAAAAATTAGCTTATGAAATTGGCACAAAATTAAACCTTGATTCAGTTGGTAAAAACAATATGCTACTCAAAAACACTAAAGCCGTGTCTTTAGTAATAAATGGTAATTTTTACCAAATTAATACCAATACAGTTTTTGATATAGTTTCTGAGATTTATTCGGAAATTTTTTGAAACTAATTTAATTTCTCTATAAATTTTTTAAGTGCTTCTATATTTTGAAAGTTCAGATTTACTTTAAATGACTTTCCTGATTTTTTAACTTGAACTTTTGAACCTAGCGTGTTTTCAAGATTGCTCTTAAGGTGTAGAACTTCTTCGCTCACAGAAGACTTTCCATTTAACTCACTTACCTTCTCTTCAACCTGGCGACTATTTAAAGATAAACTAATAATTTCGGAAAGTAATTTGTCTTGTAGGTTTTCATCTAAAACTATTAAAGGTCTTGCTTGTCCAAAGGAAATCTTCTCTTCTTTTAAAGCTTCTTGAACTTTTTGACTCAGGTTTGAAATGCGTAATAAGTTAGCAATAAATGGTCTGCTTTTACCTTAAACCCGCTGCTTTACTTGCTCGGAGTCTTCTTTCACCGGCAATTAATTGATATCTATCATTACCCAACAATTGAACAATAATTGGTTGGAGTACCCCACTTTTTTTAATTGATTCTGAAAGTTCACTTAGCTTTTTTTCATCAAAATATGTCCTTGCCTGTGTTTTGCTTTCAGAAATTTTTTCAACTTCAATATCTACAACTTTAAATTCTCTAACATCTGTGTTTTCTATAAGCGAACTTAAGGATCTCTTCATAAGCCAACCTTTTCTAATAATTCATTGCTTAATGCTTCAAATTCAATTCTAGCTTTACTATATTCACCAAAATCTAATACAGTTTTAGCATAGAACGGACTATCTGCAATTTCAGTTAATTGTGATATATGTGTTGTAAACAACTTATCAGACAGTATTTGTTTTAACTCTGAAACAAAGTCATGGTAGCTTGCTCGTCTTGTATCAACTTGATTAAGAACTACCCCTAGAAAATGAGGATCTGTATGGGGTACTTCAGAAATTGTTTGTTTAGCAAATGACATTGCCTGACCAACACCCTCCACCGCTAAGAACTCTGGTTTACTTGGTATAAAGTAATAATCAGATGTTGAAAGTGCTTCCTGAACTAAAGAACTCATAGTTGGTGGTGTATCAATAAAAACTATATCAAATGTCTTTATGGTCTCATTTTGTCGAATTTTTCTCAGCTTTGATCCACCTACTATTTTTTCTGAATTGTGTTTTTTAATGTCTACATCAGAAGGTATTAGGTATAAATTCTCAAATACTTTTATGGGTTCTATGTTGTTTTCACCTTCTAAAATTTGAGTTGTTGAGGTGTTTAATTCAGAAGTTTTGTTTTGATTAAGGTATGTAGATACATTTCCTTGAGGATCTGTGTCGATAATTAGTGTTTTTAAGCCTTTTCTTGAAAGTACGCTAGCAAGGTTGATTACTGTTGTTGTCTTACCAACTCCACCCTTTTGACAAACTACAGCAATTGTTTTCACTTAACATTTATAACATCAATGTGTCTTATATCATCTTTATTAATTTTAAAATTCTCGTGTTTCACGTGAAACAGGTTTGAATCGTAATCTAAGTCTTCTCCGTTTGATGAGACCAAATATGTGGTGTTTTTATCAGTTTTTAGAGAATTTATTACTTTTTCGCTTGAAATAAAGCATCTAGACACAAAAAAACCGCCTTTTTTTATGTGGTTATACGCATCGTCCTGAGTCGCAAAAATATTATTATTATTGAGTATTTTGATTAGTCGTGAAAGTTCAAAAATTCTTTTTTCTTTTACATCAATTAAATTAACTGTAAGGTTTGTAGTGATTCCTATTGGAATTCCAGGTATTCCTCCACCAGTTCCAAGATCTGAAACTATATCAACCTCTTTAGGGAGTTCAGATAGTATTTTTCCAAAATAAAGAGAGTGTACAACGAATTCATCCCATACAAATTGTTTGCTTTTTGGACTAATGAGTCCCGTTTTTATACCGGTACTACAAAGCCAGTCATGATAAATGATTAGCTGTTCTAAATTATCACCAACAAGTTGTTTACCCCAGTCAGGAACTTGGGGTTCAAAAGTCATTCTTCTTCTTCAGGAGCAAAAACTACTGATCTGTAAGGTTCTCTTCCTTCTGAATATGACTTTATTCCGTCAAAATTTGCTGCTGCGTCATGTAGGGTTTTACGATCTACAGAGTTCATTGGTTCTAACATGACTTCCTGCTTGTCTTCTAGTATTTGTTTACTTAGTCTTTCAGCGTAAATAGTAAGTGCTTCTTTGCGTTTTAGTGCATAGTCTGCAACATCAAGTCTGAGTCTTGTGCCAGCACCTGTTTTTCTTTGAACAACTGTTCTAGTTAGTTCATGTAAAGATCTGATAATAAATCCTTTATTACCAACAAGGGCTTCTGTTTGTTCTCCAGTAACTTTGACTACTAAATTATCATCTTCTAAGCTTCCCTCAAC
>LUMU01000473.1_pt1 | contig 12377 bp, 8 predicted proteins | sample 729751 | NCBI WGS metagenome assembly LUMU01 (sample SAMN03860300, study PRJNA289734) | marine metagenome | biome: seawater column; feature: ocean; material: water; isolation source: Red Sea water column Station 192 - depth 100m | place: Saudi Arabia: Red Sea | collected 2011-10-15 | depth 100 m
GTCAATATTTTCTTGATCCAAGTGACAGTACAAGCAGAGAATACATTCTAAATGTTGCTCTTGAAGCGTGTTTGCTAGGTTTTGATGAGATTCAATTTGATTATATAAGATACCCTGACACAAGTTATCAGGGCTTAGTTTTTGATGAGGAAAGTAATTTTGAAAACAGGACAAAAAATATTAATTCATTTCTTCAAGATGCTACGAACCTGTTGCATGACAATGGATGTCTAGCTTCTGCAGATATATTTGGATATGTTCTAAATGCAAAAAATGATAACGGTATAGGGCAGTACTTAGAAACAATTGTTAATACTGTAGATTTTATTTCTCCTATGGTCTATCCATCTCATTACTCTAAAGGCTCATTTGGATACAGCTATCCCAATAATTTCCCTTATGAAGTTGTTACAGCAGCATTAGATGCTGGACTTTCTAGAGGGGTACGGGAAAAAAGCTTGCGACCTTTTCTTCAAGGGTTTTGGCATTCTTCAGAAGATGTAAGGTTGAATATTAAAGCAGCAGAAGATAAAGGCCTAGATTGGATAATTTGGAACAATTCCAGTGTGTACGATGAAGATTACTTTAGTAGAATCAATTCATGAGCTATAAAAATGAATTTAAAAATTGCTTGGATGGTTTATTTGAAAGCTTATGTGACGTCAGTGATTGGATGTATGAAAACCCAGAATTAGGATTTCAAGAATTCAAAACATCAAAATATTTAGTTGACTATATTCAAAAAAATTCAAAATCTGTAAATTATCCCTCTCATGGTCTTGAAACAGCTTTTGATATTACATTTGGTGAAGAGGGCCCTCTTACAGTTATATGTGTTGAATATGATGCCTTGCCTGAAATTGGCCATGCATGTGGACACAACATTATTGCAACAGCGTCTATAGGTGCGGGATTGGGTTTAAAGGACATAGCTTCAAAATTAGGGATTAGAGTAAAGCTCCTAGGAACTCCTGCTGAAGAAGGTGGAGGTGGAAAAATTATTCTTATTAACGAAGGAGCATTTGAGGACGCTTCATGTTCAATGATGATTCATCCTGGTTATGAAGATGTGGTGAATCCTACGTTTACGACTATTCAACAATACACAGTCGAGTATTTTGGTAAAGACGCACACGCTGCTGGTGCGCCTGATCAAGGAATCAATGCCTTAGATGCACAAATACAACTGTTCGTTAATGCGTCAACCTATCGACAGCAAATGGTACAAAGCAACAGAATGCACGGTGTAATAAGAGATGGGGGTTTTAAACCAAATATAATTCCATCATATACAAAATCAGAATGGTATTTAAGATCGCTAAATGAAGAAGGGTTAGACCAGTTAGAGCAAGACTTTTATAACTTTGCTAATGCTGCTGCATTATCAACAAAGTGTGAAGTAAAAATTACATCACCTGATTACAGATATGAAGAAATTAATAACAATGAAACAATGTATAAGCTCTTCATGGAAAATGCACAAGATGTTGGTAGAGAAATGATATTACAAAAAGATGCCATTAGACCAGGTTTGGGTTCTACTGATATGGGAAATGTATCCCAAATCTTTCCATCAATACACCCAATGCTTGGAATTGGAGAAAAAGAAGCTGTTAATCACCAACCCGAATATGCTGCAGCTACATTAACTGAAGGTGGTCATAAAGCCATATATGATGGTGCATATGCAATGGGTGCTTCCATCATTGATTTAGCTGAAAAAAATCTTTGGGATCAGCTTTAAAGTATTTGGCTTAGGAATAACTTAGTTCTATCACTCTTTGGATTATTAAAGAATTCTTCTGGAGTGTTTTCTTCAACTAACATGCCTTCGTCAAATAACATTACTCTATCTGCAACTTCTTTAGCAAAGCCCATTTCGTGAGTTACAACAATCATAGTCATTCCAGACTTAGCTAGCTCTTTCATAACATCTAATACTTCTTTAATCATTTCCGGGTCTAATGCTGAAGTAGGCTCATCAAAAAGCATAATTTTTGGTTCCATTGCTAGAGCTCTTGCAATTGCAACTCTTTGTTGCTGACCACCAGATAGTTGTCCTGGAAATTTTTGTGCTTGCTCAGGAATTCCAACTCGCTCTAATAATTCCATTGCTTTTTCTTCAGATTCAGCTCTATTCTTTTTTCTAACCCATATCTGTGCAAGGGTAATGTTTTGCATAACAGTTAAGTGTGGGAAAAGATTAAAGCTTTGGAAAACCATTCCAACTTCAGATCTAATTGCTTCGATGTTCTTTAAATCATTTGTAAGCTCAATGCCATCAACAATTATTTGGCCTTCTTGGTGTTGCTCAAGTCTGTTAATGCATCTAATAAATGTAGATTTACCAGAGCCTGAAGGTCCACAAACAACAAGAACTTCTCCTTCTGCTACATCCATAGTGATGCCTTTTAGAGCCTGGAAGTCTCCGAACCATTTTTTGACATCTTTTGTTTGAATTATGCTCATAAGTTATTACCTCTCTCCTAATCCTAACTTCTTTTCAACTTTCATGCTTCTTCTTGAAAGCGTAAATGTAAATATCCAATATACAATTGCTACGAAAATTAAATTTTCTCTATCATGACCAACAAAGTTTACAGGTATAGATTGATTTCCGATAACAGTTTTTCCTATAGTAAGGAAGTCAAATAATCCAATAATTGTCACAAGGCTTGAGTCTTTAAAAGCTGTAATAGCACTGCTCACAAGAGTAGGTATAACTGCTCTTAAGGCCTGCGGCATAATAATTAAAGAAATCTTTTGAAATGGACTCATTCCTATTGCATCAGCAGCTTCATATTGACCTTTTGGAATGGATTGAAGGCCTCCTCTGATATTTTCTGCAAAGTATGCTCCACTGAAGAAAGCTGTCACCATTAGGACTCTTACTATTAAGTTGAATTCAACTCCTGCAGGTAAAAATACTGCTAACGTAACACTTGCAAAAAATAGCCAAGTTATATAAGGCACAGACCTAGTTAATTCAATAATTCCAGTACACACAATTCTAATTATTGGTAGTTTTGAGTTTCTTCCCAGTGCCAACAAAACTCCAAGCGGGAATGAGACATATGTTCCAAATATGGCCAGTAGCCATGTTAATGAAAACCCTCCAAAAATACTTGAACCAGGAACAACTATACCAGTATCTGATGCTCCTCCTCTAAGTAAAAAGGTAAGGGTAACTAATGCAACCGCCCACACAATCAAAAGACTTCTTTTACCCTGTGAGGAAGTTGATACCGCTGGTACTACAACAGAGAACAAAGCTATCAAAAGTAAGCAAGTTTTAGCCAACATTGGTAAACCGGAAAACACTCCAACAAGTGTTAATAAGAAAGTTACTCCTAAGTAAGTTGAGTAATATTTTTTAAATATAGAGTTGTTTACAAAAGTAATTACTAGAAAGCCCCAAAGTAAGAAAACACCAAAAATAGGAAGGTCGCTGCCAAGCACAACTGACATATCAATTTGTGGTTTTTTGAAAATCCAAGAAAAAATTAAAAGAGGTAATAGAAACCAAGACAAAGACATGATTGACTTAATACTTTTTATATTTTTAAGATACATCCCAATAAAATAACTAACTAAAAATGACACAAAAATAACTGTCCAGGGAATTTTTGTAGTATCAGCTATAGGCATAACAGGATCAGGAATAATTCTTTCATTATTTTGATCAAGTTGAATAGTAGGAAGTTTCACAAACCAAAGAAGTGCTACTGGAATAAATAAATAAAAGAAAACCATGTCAGAGCTATTTACAGTAAATTTAACATTTGTAAAGCGAATACTAAAAAATATTACACAGAAAACAGCAACCGGAATTAAGATTCCTAACCTTGTATCCATAGAAAAGACTTCTTCTGTTATGACCGATCCGTCATTTCCCATGAAGCTTGCATTTGTTGGAGCAATAATTGTAAAAAACAGTACACCAAGGCCACCTTTGAAAAATGAATTAAATACCTGTGAACTTTTTACCCTATCATCACTTCTCCAAATGCCAATAGATAATCCTGCAAGAACAAAAGTAAGTCCAACTGATAGCCAAACTCTAATAAAATCTTCCTCGGGATATGCTTGAACCATGTAGAGCTGCATATTATTTAAAGAATAAGCTTTCTTGTAATGACTTTGCGTTCTTTTTAATTAAATCAACCATTACCTCTCCACTATCTTCATTTTTCTATTGTAATAATTGATTATTGTTGAAATAGTCAAGCTTACTGTACTGTAAAACGCCATCCAGATTAAAAATACTGGTAGTGTCTGTCCCTCTTGGTTATATAAAGTTTGACCCACTGCAACAATTTCTGGATATGCTACTGCTATACCTAAAGACGTGTTCTTAGCAAGGTTTAGATACTGATTGCCCATTGGAGGAAGCATTACTCTGATTGCCTGTGGTAAAACTACTAGCCTCAATAGGGCACCACGTCCAAGCCCAAGAGAAAGACCTGCTTCAGATTGTCCTTTTGAAACTGCCATTATTCCAGCTCTTACTACTTCAGAAATAAATATCGCAGTATAGAGAACGACGCCAAGCCAAATAGCAAAATACCCCACAGAAAGGCTCTTGCCGAATCCTTCAGCATATCTTTTAAACTTAGTAGTTCCAATTTGTTCGACTTTTGGTCTTGATAACTCTAGTGGCTTGCTGTCTGTTACTCGAATGTCGTATGTTTTATCGTTAATTTTTATAGTATCTCCGTTAGAGACAAAAACCTCTTCAATTACACCTGTATATTTTGCATTAATGGATATCTCTTGATTTAAATCACCTTTCAAATCTTTTGCAGTAACTATTGCTACCACATCGCCCTTTGTGACTTCTGTTCCTGGAACTGCAATCCAATCAACAATTTCCGCTTTTTTCATACCATCTAATTCAGCTTCTAATACAATTTTTGCTTCAGGGTTCCAATAAAGTTTATTATTTACACCATCAAAAAATTGAGGAACCCCCCAATCTGCTTTGAAAACAATTTCGTCACCAACTAAGAAGTTAGAAAGTCCTAACCCTACAGAAGAAAACATTAAGACAACGACTAGCAATACAACTACTACATTTAATATAATTTTAAAGTAATCGTCATCGCTATAAATTCCCTGTGCTTCTTCTGATTTTTTGCTATCAATAAACTTCTTTGTAGACCTAAAACCAATGAATACTGCAACCGAAGAAAAAAGTATCTGATAAAAAATAGCAGGTAAAAGATCAACGCCAGTTGAAATATATCCAGCTAAGAATCCAATAACGCCCATAACTCGATATCCTCCATACCAGCCAGCAACCAGTAATCCAAAAAAGATTCCAACTGACCAAAGAAAAGGCCTAGTCTCTCTACCTTCTCTTTCAAGAATTTGCACTCTCCACTTATAAATTTTGTTAGCCAAAATTAAAATGGCTATTAAATATACCCAAAATAAATATGCTGTAGGTTGCCTATTTAACCAAGGAAAGGCAATGCCTTTTGCACTTACATGAAGATTGTATGTTCCTACATCAAAAACTTCTAATCTAGGAAAAGTCAACACAAAAGCTTGGAAAAAGAAAATTTGTACTAACAGAGGAACGTTACGAACAACTTCTAATAAACCTGTTGAAGTTTTTTCTACTATATAGTTTTTTGATAAACGAGCAATACCAAGAAACGTACCCAAAAATGTTGCTGCAAATATGCCTGTAACTGTGACCCTTAACATATTCAACATTCCGACTTGAATCATCTGACGACCTGAATTAGGGAGGGTATACATTCCTTCTGCAATTGAAACGCCTGGTGTTTCTCCTAACCATCCCCATGAAAAAGCAATATTAGTTTGTTCAAGATTAACAACTGCATTTTGGATATAGCTCCAGATAATATAAAGAAGACCTACTAAAAATACTATTTGTGAAGCCCACTTAAGAAATACAACGTTCCTAAAAAACGAAAGTGTCTTAAGCACATTTTTCATAAATAAATCCTATCAGATTCAGTTTTGATATTCAAAGTAAAAGGGGCTAAAAGCCCCTTTTACTAATTATAAATAGGTAAAAATTACCTTGCTGGTGGTGCGTAAACTAATCCGCCTTCTGTCCAGCGAGCGTTAGCTCCACCTTCTCTGTAGAGACCTAATGGATTTAGGTTTCGTGAGAAGATTTCGTCGTAGTTACCGATTTGCTTTACAACGTTGTAATACGCATCAGCACTAAGACCCATCTTTGTTTGAAGCTCTCCGTCATTCTTACCAAATAATCTACCCATTTCTGGTGCAGCATCATAGTCAAATGAGTCGATGTTAGCTCTTGTAACTCCATACTCATCAGCAATGATTGTTGCATAAACAACCCAGTTAATGATGTCAGCCCATTGGCTGTCATTTGATCTGTATGTTGGACCTAATGGTTCTTTAGAAATTGGTGATTGTGGGAAAATTGCCCAGTCATTAAGAGCATCGTTAACTGCTCTTCTACCAACTAATCCTGAACCGTCTGTTGTTACAATATCACACTCACCAGCAATGAACTTGTCGATTGCTTCTGAGAATGCTTCAACTGTAACGAGCTCAATAGTAGCTCCTACAAGTCCAGCACCTTCTGTAATATTCTTTTCAGTGGTTGTACCAGCATTTGTACATACTCTTAGTCCATCAATGTCAGCAAGAGTTGAAGATGAAGAAAGTCCATCAGAAACTCTACCCATTAATTGTTGACCGTCAAAGTAAGTTGTTGGTCCAAAATCATTACCAAGCTCAGTGTCTCGGCTTTGAGTCCATGTTGTGTTTCTTATTAACACGTCGATTTCACCAGCGCTAAGTGCTGTGAATCTTTCAGCAGCAGTAAGTTGCTTAAATTCAACTTTACTGTAATCGCCGAAAACAGCAGCAGCAACTGCATAACAGTAGTCAACGTCAAATCCTGAATAAGAACCGTCGTCCCCTACTTCAGTGAATCCAGTTGCACCGGTGCTAACACCGCACTTAAGGAATCCTCTTTCTTGAACTTGTTCAAGAGTTGATTCCCCTTCGTGGTCATGTTCTTCTTCAGTAGTTTCAACAGCAGCTTCTTCGGTTGTGTCTCCACAAGCGACGATTACCATTGCAAATACTAAAAGAAAAACAATTGCTTTTTTATTCAATGTTTATCTCCTTTTAATTAAAAGTAGACAGCTTCATTAGAAGCCGTATGTAATTAATTTAATATAGTTAGGTTTTTGTATCAATGAAAAATTATGTAAATAAACAAACTGTTTGCAATTTAATTTAAATTCGCTAAGAAACCCCTACTGTTTATAAGAAAACTGCATTATTATTTTATGTTGTATCTAAGGAGAAAAAATTGTCCACTACCGTAGTTCTCGGCGCCCAGTGGGGAGATGAAGGTAAGGGTAAAGTCACAGATTTTTTTGCTTCAACAGCTGATTTTGTTGTCAGATTTCAAGGTGGAAACAATGCTGGTCACACAATTGTAGTTGGAGAAGATAAAATTGCTCTGTCTTTAACACCTTCTGGAGTTCTATATCCTGACTGTGTTCCAGTAATCGGTTCAGGGTGTGTAATAGACTTGGGTTTTTTAAAACAAGAACTCAAAATGTTAGAAGATAAGAACATAGATACTGAGAAGTTAGCTATTTCACCAAATGCTCATCTTATAATGCCCTATCACAAATTGCTTGACGAATTAATTGAAGAAAGTTTAGGAGAAAACAAAATAGGAACGACAAAAAAAGGAATTGGACCTTGTTATGCGGACAAAATACAGAGACGTGGCATAAGGGTGCAGGACTTGTTAGACCAAGAAGTATTTGAAAAAAAAGTAAAATCGAATATCGAAGAAACTAACCTCACTCTTACAAAAATTTACGAGCGCCCTCCTTTGGTAGCTGAGGAAATAATTGAAGAATTTAATGGTTATAGAGATATTGTTACTAACCATACAAAAGACACCTCACTTTTAATTGAAAATGCTATTAAAGAGAGTAAAACAATTTTATTTGAAGGGGCCCAAGGTACACTGCTCGACATAGATCATGGAACTTATCCATTTGTAACTAGCTCAAATACATCCGCAGGAAATGCTGCTATTGGATCCGGAGTTGGTCCAAAAAATATAGACCGTATTGTTGGAGTAACAAAAGCCTATATATCTCGAGTTGGAAGTGGACCATTTATTACGGAACAAAAAAATGAGATTGGTGACTACCTAATCGAAAAGGGTGCAGAGTTTGGTGTAGTTACAGGTCGTAGAAGAAGATGTGGTTGGCTTGATTTAATTTCTTTGAAGTATTCAGTAAGAGTTAATTCATTAACTGAGTTATTTATAACTAAACTTGATGTTCTCTCAGGACTAGAAGAAATAAATTTATGCATTGGATATAAGTATGAAAATGAGCTTTTTACAGATTATCCATATAAAGAAAGTATTCATTATAAAGCTGAGCCTGCTTATCAAGCTTTTGATGGATGGACAGAAGATATTTCCTCAGTAAAGAATTTTGAAGACTTACCAAAAAATGCACAAACTTACATAAAAGCAATTGAAGACTTTATTGAAGTACCCATTACGTTCATCTCTGTTGGGCCTGAGAGAACAGAAAATATAATAATTTAAAATGATTGAGAGATATTTAAATCCAGAAATTAATTCTATTTGGGACGATCAAAACAAATTCGATACATGGAAATTGGTTCAAGAAAAATATGTTGAGACACTAGAAGAGTTGGATGTAGCTGAAAATGGAATCGCTAAAAAAATAAATCAATCAGTTGTTCAAAAGGATGAAGTGTATAAACAAGAGGAGATTACAAACCATGACTTAGCTTCATTTGTTGATATATTGCAAAAAAAAGTTGGTGAAGGTTCTAATTGGATACATTATGGATTAACAAGCTCAGACATAGTAGATACTGCAAATAGCGTTTTAATTATGCAGTCACTTGATTATGTTAAGGATTTAATAAACGATTTGCTTTCGACTTTACAGGAGAAAGCTGTGCAAGAAAAAGATACTTCGATTATTGGGAGAACTCATGGTGTTTACGCAGAAGAAACTTTTTTAGGAAATATCTTTGGCAACTGGCATCTAGAAGTTGCTCGAGGATTGAATCGACTTGAGAATTCTAAAAATAATATTTCTTTTGGTAAATTAAGTGGCCCAGTTGGAAACCACTCAGTAGTTACTTCGGAAATGGAGAAGCTTACACTTGAGAAATTAAATTTAAAACCTGAACAGTTTGCAAATCAGATTGTAAGTAGAGACCGGTATGCAGAGGTTGTTAGCTCACTTGGTATACTCGCATCTACTTATGAGAGGATTGCTACAAACATACGTAGCTATCAGCGTTCTGAGATATCTGAAATGTACGAGTCATTTAAAGATGGGCAAAAAGGTTCTTCGGCAATGCCACATAAAAAGAATCCTATTGGTAGCGAAAGAATAACCGGTTTAGCAAGAATAATGAGATCTTATGTGAGCACTAGCTTAGAGAATATGGTTTTGTGGAACGAAAGAGACATTTCTAATTCCTCAGTAGAAAGGATTATGCTCCCAGATGCTTTTCACCTTATTAGTTTTATGAGTATTGAGTTGAATTCAATACTAAAACACCTAGTTATAAATTATGAACAAATAAATGTAAACCTTGAAGATGCAAAAAATAAATCTGTAAGCCAAAAATATCTTTCATATCTTGTGAACAACGGGGTTGATAGAGATACAGCATATAGAAAAATTCAAGAAGAAATTTTTAACAATTTATCTGCTGAAGAATTAAAAAAAGAGCTTGAAAAAGAATTTAAATTAGAATTTCCAGATTTAGAAAATCAAGTTAATAAAATAAAAAACGTAATTGCTCCAGTGTTTTTTGTTGTGTTGGCTAACTTTGTTGATTTAAATACAGCTATCTTAAGTACAGGTGGATTACTAATTGTTTTTCTAATTTACAGAAGACTAAGAAAACAAGACTTAAAGTTTGTTTTTTATGGATTTGTTGGATCTGCTATTGCACTACTTCTAGCAAGACTTCAGGGAAGTGCTTCTGGATTTTTCATTCCTGGAATTATTAGAGATGCAACAATTGCAACCTTTGGATTAATTTCGATACTAATAAGAAAGCCATTTACCATATATAGTTCAAAAGCATTTAGGAATTGGCCTAAAGGATGGTATTTTCACCCCAGAGTACGCCCTGCTTATACAAAAGTTGCTATTATTTGGACCATATATTTGTCTCTAAAGGCTGGGTTGCAAATTTACTTCTTTAACAATCCTGAAATACTGGTTGTAATCAAACTTGCAACATCTAATCAAAGCACTTTGATTCTTTTAGTAATTTCATATATTGTCGGTCAAAGAAGTTTACAAAATTTAAATGGTCCAAGTGTTGACGAATTCTTAAATAATTCACCTGAACCTTGGATAAGCCAACAAAAAGGATTTTAAGGTAAAATTTAATTATGAATAATTTATCAACCTCTGAACTCTCGTCTCTTGCAATAATTTTTGGGATTTTAATCATTACTTATTTTGTATTGAGAAGCATACTCTTTCCTACTTTAAAAAAAATAGCAAAAAGAACATCAACGTTTATTGATGATTTATTTCTAGAAAAAAAATTTCTGAATCGACTTTCATATGTTCTAGTAATTATAGTTTTTACCTTTTTGACTTCATCTCCTAGATTTAATCTTGAAATATTTTCAAATCCAATAATTTCTAGACTTCTTGATTCATTACTGACTTTGTTTGTCGGTCTTACCATTCTTGAAATGCTCACTGTATTTAATAAAGTTTCTGAAAATATAGATGTATTAAAAAATAAACCTATCAAAGGATATATTCAAATAATAAAAATAATTATCGCATCATTCATCGCAATAATTATTTTTGCAATAATAACTGGTCAATCAGTGGCTTACTACATAAGTGGTCTTGGAGCTCTGACTGCAGTATTGTTGTTAGTCTTTCAAGATACAATTCTTTCTTTTGTAGCATCAGTCCAAATTGGTCAAAATGACATAATTAAAATCGGTGACTGGATAGAGGTTCCCGAGTTTGGTGCAGATGGAGATGTTGTAGATATAGCCCTTCACACTGTAAAAGTACAAAATTGGGACAAAACAATTACAACAATACCTACATCAAAAATTGTTAATACTTCTGTGAAAAACTGGAGGGCAATGTCTGAGTATGGAGGAAGGAGGATAAAAANNNTAGAAGAGTTTAATAAATTAAATAGTGAGACTTCTAACCAATTAGAAACCAGAAGATTAACAAATATCGGAACTTATAGAGCGTATGTTGAGAACTATTTGAAACAAAGTCAAAATTTAAACACTGATACCATGACATTTTTAGTTCGTCAATTACCTTCTTCTCCTGAAGGGGTGCCTATAGAAATATATACATTTACGAATACAACAGAGTGGGTTGCTTATGAAAGAATACAATCAGACATTTTTGATCACTTATTTGCAATTCTTCCAAAATTTGGATTACGAGTTTTCCAAAGTGGTGTAATAGAGGCTGTGGCTATGAAAAACTTACCATTTAATCAACTGGACGAATAAGTTTTCTAGCAAACGTAAGGGCTCCAAATATTATAAAAATATAATTTAAATAATTTCCATATTTGCTGTATGGAGTCTCTGTTTGCCTTACCTCAAGTTTTTCATTTAATGTTGTTGTTTCAAATAATTCAGTTTTAGAAATAACTTTTCCATTGTGATCTATGAACGCTGATTTACCTGTAATTGCTGCATGTACAATTGGTCTCTCGTTTGAAATTGCATTTGCCCTGGACATTAATATAAATTGGTCAGACATCCCGCTTTCTCCATAGCTTGCTTGGTTAGTAAGGATTACAACCAACTCTGCACCGTCCAAGACACTGTTCCTAATGTATCTTTGGAAAGAACCTTCAAATGAAATAACAGTTGATATTTTTGTATCATTAACCATAAATATTTTTTGACCATCTCCCCTAATCATGTCACGAGGAACCAATGCTAGTGGGGGAATCCAATCTAAATATTTTCTAAAAGGGATATATTCTCCAAATGGTACTGGATGCTGTTTTAGATATTGATCTACAATCTCTCCCTCTCTGTTAATAAAGATTCCATAGTTTTCGAAATATTCTTTTTGTACAGGTCTGTCTCCCCCAATTAAAAAATTTGAATCTAATCTCAAAGCTTCAGTAGAAATATCATTTTGCACTCTATTATGTACTCCCGGATCATTGTTAAATCCTGTTGAGCTCTCAGGCCAAACTACTAAATCAAAATTCCCTTTGAGAGATTGAGTTTGAGCTAAATGGCTATCATAAATTTTTTGCCTTTCATTGTAGCATTTGTTTTTTGCACCAGGACAAGGACTGTTTCCCTG
>LUMU01000327.1_pt1 | contig 12141 bp, 3 predicted proteins | sample 729751 | NCBI WGS metagenome assembly LUMU01 (sample SAMN03860300, study PRJNA289734) | marine metagenome | biome: seawater column; feature: ocean; material: water; isolation source: Red Sea water column Station 192 - depth 100m | place: Saudi Arabia: Red Sea | collected 2011-10-15 | depth 100 m
TGCTAATACGGCAACAGATCCAACCCATAGGACTCTGTCCGAGACGCCACTCTGATCTCTAAGGATAATGGAGACAGTTACTATAGCCCCAATCGCCGTGAAGAAATGGTAAGACGACACTCCGAGAGACGCATCAACATATTCATCGTTCAACAATACCAGAGTGAGAATTGTAGCAGTAATCAGGAGTGGTTGAGATACCCTCCGTGACTGAACCCCCCTAACCACCAGGTACGAACCACCAAATGCTCCTCCTAGGAAGGTCACCATTCCGAGAGCGTACCCCAAGTCCTCACGATTTGATGCGACAGCTAGAACTGCTCCAACCATGCCCAGCGAAATCGAGACTCCCCATAGTCCTGGTTTTCCAAGACCCAAAGTTTCGAATCCCTTCGAGAACCAGTTCTCATTCTTTGAGAAGACAGTTGCCATGTACGCGTTCATTGAGGTGACTACCATTAGAAGTAGGAACAATAGTAATGGCTTCTCTATAGGCATGACCTGCAGAGGTCCGGCAGAAAATTGCGGTGTTATCGCGTGCATCCCAATCCATAGATTGGAAGACGCAATTCCGAGGGATGCTAGGTTCCCAGATCCCCTGTTTATTGCAATCCCATGTAGGATTATAGTTGCAATCAGGATCATGACTGCCACCCCTAACTCCCCGAATTCTGTCCCCGCAGTAGATCCAATTGCAAGAAGGACCAGCGTCGATTGAGCAGCTATTGCATCATGATCGTGTCTATAGGCGACCAAGATATTGACCACTACAAGTAGTAACAATACAATGCCAAGCAAAAGATCATCCTCGATAACTCCCCAGTTTCTCAACTCTATTGCTAGTCCGTAGAGGACCTTCATGGAGATAATCACCCAGGTTATTCCCAGTAGGCTAAGTCTCTCCTTAGGGATCCATAATTCCCTAAATTACGATCATCGACACCATCAGAATCCAATTTACTCTCTGTTCGCCCTCGGTTGATAGTTGAGAGACAATATCTCTCTCTGGCGGGGAAGAAACACCGCCGTCTCTGCTTACCCTTCCTGGTGAATCTTCATCGAGCTCAGCGAATGGATCGAATAAGTCCCCTATTGCATCGTCCTGTTTCTGATCCTTCTTCGAATCATCGACATTTTCAGATACATCCAGATTTCCTATGTCGATTCCTGATGGAAGCCTGAACTCCCTTTCTCGGATGACCTTGTCTGGTGACTCATCGTGTCCCATTGGCCCCCTAACAGAGGATGTATTGCATAATCACATCCCCTGATGGGACGATAAACGAACACTATTGAAATGAAGAATTAATTTTTCGAGCCGTAACGCTTGAAGTCTTGTTCCCTCTCGGGCTGGTTGGGGGGAGTTGCGATTCAGAGTTCCTCTCAAAGTAGGGCTGTCGATTTGTCACAGCATGGTTTGGAACCCAGTGGAAACGTTCACTGGAATATGGGTCCTGAAGAGCTCCACCAAATGGCGGTTGACTTGAACGAGGCTAAACTCACATCAGACTCTGTATTACTTGCAGTTACTGGAGAGAGAACAGGACGCTCTCCAAATGACAGATTCATCGTGGATGAGGTTGGAATGGCAGAAGAGGTCTGGTGGGGGGAGGTCAATAGACCAACGGCTCCGGCGGTTTTCGATAGACTATTAGTCAAGGTCCAAGAACACCTCAATTCGGTAGAGAATGTATTCGTCAAGGACGCCTTCTGCGGAGCTGACAAGGACTACAGGATGCCAGTTAGGCTAGTGACTGAGAAGGCATGGCATGCAGCATTCATGCACAACATGTTCGTTCGAGCTACGGAAGAGGAGATAGCATCTCACATTCCCGAGTTCACGATTCTCCATGTTCCAGAGATGAAGTCAAGTATGAGCGACGGAGTGAACTCCGACGTTTTCGTAATAATTGCTCTGGACAGAGGAATGGTGATAATCGGAGGGACTCACTATGCTGGCGAGATTAAGAAGGCTATTTTCACAATAATGAATCATATCTTGCCTTCTAAGGGACTTCTCCCAATGCATTGTTCTGCCAATACAGACGGGGAGAACGCAGCTCTATTCTTCGGGCTTTCCGGTACCGGTAAAACGACACTATCTGCAGATTCCAACAGAGCACTTGTCGGAGACGATGAGCATGGCTGGTCAGACAACGGGGTTTTCAATTTCGAGGGAGGGTGCTATGCTAAGCTAATCCGCCTCTCTGAGGAGGACGAACCGGCGATATATGCAACTACAAAGATGCCCGGATCAATTCTAGAGAATGTGGTATTGAATGCAGACGGATCTCCTGACTTCGACAACGGCTCTCTAACTCAGAACACTAGAGGATCGTATCCAATCGAATTCATAGAAAATCGTACTCCGGATTCGATGGCCGGTAACCCGAACAATGTGGTGTTCCTAACTTGTGATGCTTTCGGGGTGCTCCCTCCGCTTTCGAGATTAACTCCCGAACAAGCCGCATATCACTTCATGTCGGGATATACTGCTAAGGTTGCTGGTACCGAGATGGGTGTTACAGAACCCCAGGCCACGTTCTCGACTTGCTTTGGGGCACCATTTATGCCGAGGCATCCGAGCATATACGCAGATTTGCTCTCCAAGAAGATCCGTGAGAATGATGCAAAGTGCTGGCTGATCAACACTGGGTGGATTGCCGGTGGGGCAGATGCAAGTAGTCGAATCAAGATTAGCTGGACTAGAAATCTTCTCAATGCAGCAATCAATGGAAATCTGGATAATGTCGTTTTCGTCAAAGACGAGAGATTCGGGTTTGAGATTCCCACTACCTGCGAGGGAGTGCCCGACCATATCCTACAGCCCAGAGAAACATGGGATGATGAGACTAGGTACGACCGTCTAATCGATTAGTCTCTGACTGGCCGCTCTCTGGGCATCTACTGCACAAATCGCTGCCATATGCACCACGTCTCTAGTACTGTCTCTACGCTGAAGGACGTGAGCAGGCCTGGAGAGACCCTCCAATATGGGGCCGGTCATCTCGGCCCCTGCTACTCTCTGAAGTAACTTGTAGGCAATGTTTGCGGAAGCAAGATTGGGACAAATTAGAACATTGGCCGGGCCGTAGAATGACATGAATGGGTAGTCTTGTTGTATATCAGGAACCAGGGCAGTATCTGCCTGCATGGGCCCGTCAATTACCAAATCAGGCTCGATTTCCCTTACTATCTCAATTGCCTCTTCGATCCTATCTGTCCTCATTTCTGCAGATGTACCGAAATTCGAGAAGGAAAGCATTGCAACCTTAGGCTTCACTCCGAACCTCTTTGCAACTTTAGCTGTCTGAACAGCTATCTCTGCTAACGTTCTAGCATCTGGATAAATATTGATAGTTGCATCCCCGATGAACATCAACTGACCATTCACAGTCATCATGTACATCCCCACTATTCTGTGAGAATTCGGATCAGGTCCGATTACCTGCAAGCAAGGCTTCACTATATCCGGGTACTGGTGGGAAATACCACCAAGATAGCCATCGGCATCGCCCATTCTGACCATCATCGGAGCGAAGAATGTTGTTGACTTCAACTGTCTAATCGCATCCTCCCTCGTCAGTCCCCTCCTGCCTCTTTGCTGATGCAGTTCGTCAGCGTAACTACCTCTCCTCCTTTCATCGTATCTGACATCAATCATTTCGCAATCAATACTCAGCCCTAACTCTTCCTTAACTGCTTCAATCCTCTTCTTCTGTCCTAGAAGAATTGGCTCGCATATTCCTTCTGAAATGCACTGAGATGCCGCCTTTACGATAGTGGGGTCCTCTCCCTCACAGAAAACAATCCTCTTCTTATCCCTCTTGGCTTGGTTAATGACCCTCCTCATTATTGATCTGGTCAGTCCTAGTCGGGACTCCAACTTCTCTCGGTATGAGTCTACGTCGAACTCGTCTGCAGAAAGTCCAGAAACCCCCTCTTTTACAGCCGCTTCAGCCACTGCGCTCGCTTCCCAGATCAGTACCCTCGCATCGAAAGGCTTGGGAATCAAGTAGTCGGTCCCGAATGACATCTGCTCACCCTCATAGGCGGATGAAACGTCATCTGGCACAGGCTCCTTCGCAAGTTGAGCAAGCGCCTTGGTCGCTGCCATCTTCATTCCTTCTGTTATTTCGCTAGCTCGAACATCCAAGGCCCCTCTGAAGATGTATGGGAACCCGAGAACGTTGTTAATCTGGTTAGGATAGTCGGATCTTCCAGTTGCAACTATGGCATCATCCCTCACGCTAGATACTTGCTCGGGGGTAATCTCTGGATCAGGATTGGCCAGTGCGAAAATCAAGGGTCTTTCTTCCATACTTTTGATCATATCAGGAGACACTAATCCTCCTTTGGATAGTCCAAGGAAAACATCTGCTCCATCCAAGGCTTCACGGATTCCGCCTTCAGGTACATCCCTGGCGAACTCAGACTTGTACTCGTTCAATTCACCATTCTCCATCCTCTTGGATGTTACAATCCCCTTCGAGTCGACCATCGTCATATTCTCGGGCTTCACTCCTAGTCTTCGGTAATGCCTCGCGCATGATATGGCAGAGGCCCCGGCTCCGAGTATTACCACGCTAACTTCCCCAATCTCCTTTTCAACGACTTCGAGCCCGTTCAGTAAGGCTGCTCCGGAGATTATTGCGGTTCCATGTTGATCATCGTGCATTATCGGAATGTCCAACTCTTCCACAAGCCTTCTTTCAATCTCGAAGCACTCAGGTGCCCCAATATCCTCGAGATTTATGCCTCCAAAGGTAGGTGCTATTGCCTTGACCGCTTCAACGAATCCATCCACATCGGTTCTATCTACCTCTATGTCGAAAACGTCGATATCTGCGAATGCCTTGAACAGAAGCCCCTTGCCCTCCATTACTGGCTTGCTAGCTAGGGGGCCAATATCTCCCAGCCCTAGGACTGCAGTGCCATTGCTGATAACAGCCACTAGATTCCCCTTTGACGTGTACTTGTATGCCTCTGCGGGGTTATCCCTAATCTCTTCGCAGGGATATGCCACACCAGGAGAGTAAGCAAGAGAGAGCTCCCTCTGTGTACCGTGTGGCTTTGTTGGGACCACTGTGACCTTCCCTCTTGGCTCGGAAGAGTGGTATTCCAATGCGTCTTCGCGCAACTGGTCATTGCTCACAGTGTCACCTCGGATGTCCCGGAACAACCATCTCCTTTGATGCTATCCTATTCATTATCGTATGATTATCGGCCAATATGGCCTTGTTTACGGTTTTTTTACATCTAGTATTTTTTCAGATGATGAGCAAGTCGCGGACGACTACCCCTACCCTTCATAAATTGCACAACGAGGGACTCGCTTCGTTCCATGTACGCTAGTGGCAAGACAACCGGTGAGAGAGCCAAGGCAATTGCCTTGGTTACTCTGATGATTTTACTCCCATGGGGTGCAAATCAGTCCCCTCCATCAGACTTGGAAATGAAGGAATCAGACTACATAGATACTAACTATATCTCCAGCAAGTCATGGGGAGTAAATGGTAGCAATGACACTGGTTGGATCGTCCTAGATGCCACCGATTCAGACCCTGAAAACGGGACTCCCGCACTTTCTGATTTTTTCATGGAGTTCGCACCCGGTGCCGTGATTGACAACCTGACTTTCGAAGTGGCCGTTAACGGAAGCGATGGATATTGGGTGAATCAACCCCAGATTGCAGTTATGGACACTCAGACCAGTGTTTTGGACTGGAGCGGACGCGGTGATCTAGGGAGGCAGAACGCCTTCTCAGACAACTCGCCAAGCCTTGTGGACGGCATTCTCGACTCATCCCTAAAGCCAAACACAATCAGTGACGCATCCTGGCAGATTCCAACCGGAATTGAAATCACAGACTTGGTTATCCAGGCCCTCCGCCCCGTTGATCCAAAGCTATCATTCAGCCCCATAGAGGTCTCAATCCATGGTAGTGCATACAACCCATTCGATGGAAGGCTATACATTCTGGTCGACGACGATCTGCTGGTGTTGGATGATAACGCAAACAAGCGCATCATCGATATAATTCCAGATATATTCGGGAGATCTATCGCCACGGATCCGAACAGGGACATGCTCTACATTGGTGATGAAGGAGGGAACGTAACTGCCATGGGCCTATCCGACTCAGATTATGTTTCAGATTTCCCCGAAGAAATCAACTCATCAATGACGGATCCAATTCTTGCGTTGGCAACGGACATATTCGGAGTATTGTGGGGAGCATCCGAGTGCTCTATCCACTACTTGATGCCCGCAAAGGGATCTCTCTGGAAGTCTCTAGACTTCTGCTCTACCTTCCAGGAAGAAACTCCATTGGAATTGTACATTGATGGCAGGAATCTGTTCTTGGCAACAGAGGACCATGGAATCAGGGTGATAGAGTACAACGTCTCATCGGGCGATCCAACGTCAATAGTAATCGAGAGAAACGTGGTTTGGGACGATTCCAACCTACTCTCCGGGAATTCGATCGCCGACATCGCCGTTTCCGATGACATCCTTTACATAGCGACTTCTGACTCTGGCATAGACAGGTTCGACATCTCGTCTGAGTCGTGGGTTCCATCCTGGACTTCATCTAATTGGCTATCCTCTGACATTACAATCGGTCTGGCTGTCACCCCGGGATGGCTGTACATTCTGGGCGAGCAGCAGGTCCAGACGTACGATACCGATGTCTTGCTCTTCAGCAGCGAAATATCCCTATCCGATTTGGGTCTCTCAGGATCCGGAAACAGCATCAGTCCTTGGCCAGGAGGACAATCCCGTTCCCCCTCAGACTCTTTGGCAATAATAGGCGACTCCTCGGGAACGATGGGTAGAATCCTGGGCGATGTCTCAGACGGATCCTTCCCACTAGTCAGTAGCCCTTCAATCGAGGATGCACAGATAACCGCGATAATAGATGACGGAGAAGCAGGCGAGTTCTGGATTGCCTCTGGAACAATCATCGACATGATGGACAAGAGAGACAATCTCTGGAAGGAGCCAGTGGACATCTCTGACAGCATCCCTTCGATAGAATCGGGAGAGGTTTCAATCACTTCGATAGAACAAGACGAAGACGGTTGGGTCTGGATTGGAACCTCTGGTAGTGGGGTCCACAGGCTCAGTAATGCAGATGGGTCCCACTTCGGAAAAATCCAGGGAACCAATTCGGAATCGATCACCAGTTTGGCTTTCGACTCCAATACTGCAACTCTAGTTATCGGACACTCAGATGCAGGAATCTCCCTCTACTCTACCGATTCGAATAACGTAATCGGGACATTCTCCGAGTCGGAGGGGCTCGACTCTGACAGAATCAGGGACATCGCCACTAGATTTGGAATCGCATACATCGCTACACAGGATGCTGGAGTGATGAGAATCGATCTAAGTACTCCCGAAATAATCGGCTCTTGGCAATCTCTCGGTGTGGACAATCTAGACACGGCTCCCGTTGCAGTCGATGGAGAGGTAATTTACCTAGGCCTTCCAGGACTAGGGATACTCCTAATCGATAGACTGACGAGCGATATAGTAGACCTGTGGACTCCGGACGACCCGAATGGAATTCCGGATGAAGATGTGAACACTCTGGCGTTGGACTTCTTTGGTGGCCTGTTGGTTGGCTCGGAGGTACAGAACACCGGTGCCAACTCAAACGGAGGCTTGGCAAGGTGGGACGGTTCCAATTGGCAACTGCTTCCCACCAGCATTCCCGGCTGGAATAACGATCCCTTCGAGTTCTACGATGTTTCCAGCGATGCCAACGGAGTCTATGCTGGAACTAACAGGGGGGCCTGTATGTGGAACTGGCCTGACCCAAACAACCCCCAATCGCAGTTCACACTCGAGGACTGCTGGACCACTGGAGGAAATGGCGGCGGAGGAGGGGGAGGAGATGGCATGCCTTCTCGCTTCGTAATTGCCGTTGATCCGATTGGTCCTGACCTACTCTATGCCGGAACAACCGAAGGCGCCGCAGTAATCAACACCTCAAATGGGACAGTAGTTGAGGTTTGGACGGCAGGAGACGATACCGAGAGGGCCAGAGTCCACAAGCACCTCGACACTCTTTACCTCGGCTTTGAGAACCTCGGGATAGCTCGCTTCAATCTCACATCTGGAAACTGGCTATCCTCTTGGGACGGATCCCAAGGAATACTAGACGATGACGATGTTACAGTCCTGATAGAGGGAAGGGAAGAGGGTACAATGTGGGCTGGAGGGGACTTTGGCCTTACCCTAATCGACCTGGTCAACGGCACTGTCCTAGTTCAGTGGGATAGGGGGAATAACCAGGACGGACCTACTCTACCGAACTACTCACCGGCTGAGATACTGATTGTTGACAACTTGATGTACTACTCCCCACAAAGGGCGAATCCCTGGAATACTAGGGACGAGGTTTCTAGGATTAACCTAGACAACAATACCTCCCTATCATCCATTGATGCCGGTGCTCGCCTTGGTTTCAACGGAGTAGTCCACGGCATGAATCAGATAGGGGATGAAGTCTGGATAAGCGTAGTTGAGACATCGGGTTGGGGCGGCTCTGGAGACCCAGGAACTATCCTCAGGTGGAATACGACTTCAGGAGATTGGGAGGACGACTTACAGACCATTGGAGACGTAGGCAGGGTAAATGCCCAATACCTAGGGGATTGCTTCCCCCTAAACGCTTCTTGCGAGCTTTGGGTAGCCTATGGGGAGGATATCCTCAGACGTTTCTCTGTCCCGAATATGACTCTGCTCAATCAGTGGGACGACGTCGACGGAAGGATCAGGGGAATGGTCGAATTCCAAGGCGAGTACCTCTTCGCCAGCATGAATGGGGTTCTTAGGTGGGACCCAAGTAACCAGACTTGGCTCTCGTCATGGCTTCCCGGAGACGGCCTCCCTCAAGACTCTGAGTTGGACTTCTACTCCATGAAAGTGGTAGGGAACGACCTCTGGGCCGCCTCTGGATACGGTAATGACGGGCATGTCATGCGACTTTCAGGTAACAACAGTAACTGGACTGTTTGGGACGTGGATACTAATGATATCCCCGATGGGTACGGTGCTGACATCGTGCTCTGCCAAGACATAGTACACATTGCGGTAGGATTCTCCGCTTGGCAATGGTGGGCAGTTGGTGGGGGGATAGCTCGCTTCGATCTTTCGGACCATGATGGCGATGGCGTGACAGAGGAGTGGATTACACCGATTACAGAGGACAACTCGAATATGGTAGACAGGGATGCAAGAGCACTAGCCTGCGACGAACAGAATGAGATTCTGTACGTGGGATTCGATACTGACAACGTAGGGATAGATCGATTCGACTATTCATCCAATAACTTCCTAGATACTCTAACCCCGGAAATGGGTGTCTCGGAGAACCCGGTCTTCCCGGGTGGAATGCTCTTCGACGAGGACCTACTGTTGGTCGCTCACTTCGATGGTGAGGGGGGAATCACTCGTGTGTTAACATCGGGCACATCGGCTACTTCCGGACAGGTAATCGGACAGGGTATGGATTCATGCTCAATAGTCAGAGCACCCACTGCTACGCGTTCTTACGCGATTGGCAGGTCTGGCGACCTTTCTGGGATTAATAGGGTGGACAGACTGGATGCAACCGGCCTCATAGAGGGAGGCTTTGACGAGCTCGTCGGCCTCCCCTCTGGAGTCGTTCACGAGATGATTTCGAACGGGACTCACGTATGGGTGACGGTGGGGTCTTCCGAGTATTCGTACGTGGCTTCTACGGTACTACAGGGGGAAATTCTGGATAATGGTTCAGTCTTCTGGCAATACGGTTTCGACGCATTCACTGAATCAATAAATGAGATCTTGTTAGTGGACGAGGAGATATGGGCCTCCACCGTTGGGAATGGGCTCTTCTCGTTCAACCTCACCCAGAGGTCATTCCAACCAACCCCCCCATCTCTTCACAATCAGATGGATGGGCTTCTCATGGATGGAGAGCAGATGTTCGTAGGCTTGATGGGTTGGGACGGCAGCTCTGCTGGTTTCCAGTCCTTCGATCCGAGCTCTCGCACGTGGGGTCAGGGAAGTCTGTTGGCTGGATTGCCCAGCAACATAGTCACTGACTTCGTTCAGTTCGGTGAGCATGTCCTGATTTCCACTCACGGTGGAATAGGCCTTTGGAACCAGACAAAGTATGACTGGGACGACCCTATCACAACTGTCGACGGCCTGCCGACACCGATTTCTAACCACCTCTTCGTTCCTCCTTCCCCCGTGCTCGGAAACGGCTCTGTCCTTATTGGAGGACCGACTGGCATGATAGACTCGGTCTCCAGGGAAGTGAATGACACATCCACTGGCTCGATGGTGACCATACACCATGACGCCGCCCTCTTCATCTCCCACAATGGTCAGGGATTGACCAGGCCAGGGGTCTCTGCTTGGGACCTAGGAACCGACAGCTCGAACGGGACGTACAATATCGACATGATCCCCAGCAATGACGTAAGCGCAGTGGAGACCGATATATGGGGGGTGCATATCGCTACCTCCATCCAGCCGCTAGTGCACTGGAACGCATCCTCGATGAAAATAGAGGCCGGACCAGGGGGAATAGATCTCCAGGCTTGGCCAATCATGGAACTAACATCGGATGGAAATCACCTAGCTGCTATCTCAGCCAGCAAGATTAGCATTGTAGAGGCTACCGGCGACCACGGAGTCGTCAAGATTGGAGAAATGGCTGGAGCGGTATCTGGGGATGCAGATTTGTGGATGGGATTAGCCGTAATCGGAGAAGACGGACTTCACATATTCAAGCCGATGGAGACCCTCAGGGAGATTCCAAGGGAGAATCAGCGGCGGGCCTTCCCGCTAACGGCTATTTTCGCTGACAGGACCATGGACATCACGGAAAGCACCAGACCAGGGATGCAGACCGTATTCGCGTCCTCCGATAACCCCATCACGATCCCACTGGACCAGAACCAGGACAACTCCTCGGAGATTCTCCTCTATCCAGGGGCGCTCACCTTCTCTTCTCCAGAGAGCGGTTCGTGGGTATGGGCCAGATCGACCAACCTGAACTACACTGGAAGCTGGGACCTGGCTTCTCTTGACCATGGAATAGAGGAGGCATTCCAGACTGCGATATTCGATACACAACCAGGATCGCTATCCTCCACGGTGCACCTCCAGATGCAGTCACCTACCGATGGTAAACTCAAGATCAGGATTACTTACGACTGGGAGAGACTGGAGGCTCCCACAGTGATGACCAGCCTCTATGACAGACCCAATGACGGAGGAGGGGTTCTGCATGCATCCTGGATGCCTGCTCAGGACTCTGCATGGTACGCCTACAGGGTGTATCTTTGGGACTCCACTGACAATCCAGACTGGAATCCAACCAAGGACGACCTCGATGACCTCCCCTCATACCAGAGAATCCCGTATTGGTCTCAGACTACCACCGTGTTCCAAACAGGCAACAGCAATGGCTCTGAGGTACCGCTATCAGACCAGAGGCAGTACAGGGCCGCAATAGCAATCGAGTATCCAGACGGAAGCCTCGGAGACCTAGTTTCATGGGAAGGCAACGCTACTCCGACCGATGAGGTTCCATCTCCGCCAGAATGGCTGGACGTCCAACCAGTGTCAGGAGGGGTTCCCGGAACCGTGACAGCAGAGTGGTCTGCCTGTCAGGAGCTAGACCCACAACTAACCAGAATCTGGGCAGTCCAGCAGGAGATAACCAACGCCCTGGCACTTTCCGAACCGATGGACTTCGCATTCGCTGCTGGCAACTCGACCACCCTTGAGTTAGATGGAAACGTCCCATACTGGTTCGCAGTCGTATGCGTCGACGATTCGGGGCAGTTCGATCCCTCTAACGCCACAGTCGTGGGTCCAGTTGTGACTGCTGGAGGCCTCAATGACGGGATAGCCCCAGCACAGATTACCGGGACATCCGCAAACGACGCCCCCAACGACGAGGGAAGCCGAATCGAGGTAAGCTGGAACCCAAACCAGGAGGCGGACTGTTCCTACCACGTCATCTACATCCTCCCTGCATCTGGATGGACCGCTCCTACCTCCGTAGACGGCTGGCCCGTAGCCGAGATCATTCCCGACTGCACCACCGATGAGGTGATCATAGACTC
>LUMU01000217.1_pt1 | contig 12049 bp, 7 predicted proteins | sample 729751 | NCBI WGS metagenome assembly LUMU01 (sample SAMN03860300, study PRJNA289734) | marine metagenome | biome: seawater column; feature: ocean; material: water; isolation source: Red Sea water column Station 192 - depth 100m | place: Saudi Arabia: Red Sea | collected 2011-10-15 | depth 100 m
GCATCTCAAGTTTTTCGACCATAGAAATTATTGCAGATACCTGTCTTTCTGTTGCAGGACTATTTCTGTCCATATTTAGTAGACTATCAATCAATTCACTGGCACTGCCATCCTTTCCACCAGTAAGTTCTGAAAGATCCGTTAATCCCATCTCGCCAAGAATAGCATCCAATTCTAGACCTAATCTATCTGAGACTCTAATGATTAACGCTATCTGCTTTTCACTCGGTGCGATGTTCGTCTTCCTTTCTTCGCTGATTTCATCAAGAATATTCTTCACATCATCCCCAGAAAGTTGCATTAGTGATTTATTGCCTAATATCTCGGCAGCTTCCTCCTCAGACATATTTGTCAATATTCTTTGAAGATATTCTATCTGCTTTACTGTAGGCTTCTGTTTTCTCTTTTCCAATGCAAGTAGGTGAATCTTACGAAATAGTTGTTCAAATTCGGTCCACTTTGAGTGGGCTTCGGCTAATCCATCTTCAATAGAGTCTAAATCCGACTCCATAATTGCGGTAAAGTCTGCGGAGAATAATTCTCCATCTGCTTGGTTGTAGTGCGGGGCAACGTCTAACCACAAGGGTCTACCGTTTTTTGTTGGAATCAGTGAGCTTCCGTCTTTTTCGATGTATCGCTTCTGTTCGAGGTTCTTGACCATTGAAACATATGTGGATGGCCGTCCAATACCACTTTTCTTCATTTCTTGTATAATCGAGCTTTCGGTGAATCTCCTTGGTGGTTTAGTGAAATCTACAGTCATTTCAGCCTTAGAATCAGTATCCCAGGATTCTCCTATAGAAAATCCGACTTCTGGGGGTTTTGTTTGGACTTCACCAATGGACCACGAGAATACATTTTCCCATCCGTCGTGAGTTCTCCATGAGGCGGTTCCAGTAATTGGCACCTCCACCCCATCGCATGAAAATTTCAGAGCCCTCCTTTCTCTAACGGAATTGGACATTTGGCTGGCTGCAAACCTTGACCAAATCAGTTGATACAATTTCTTTTCATCAGTATCCTTTCCTGCATTCTCAATGGTTGGATCACTGGGCCTAATTGCTTCGTGAGCGTCCTGAACATTACTGCTCTTCTTTCCTGACTCACCTACTCCTTGGCCCAGATATTTTTCTCCTAGTTTAACAGAGATGTGGTCTCTGATACTCTCTCTGGCCTTTGAATTAGTTCTAGTTGAATCGGTGCGAATATAGGTTATGTGTCCTCCATTATACAGGGATGAAGCGACCCCACTGGTCTTTGATATGGACCACCCTAGTGTAGAGTTCGCAGTTTGAAGCATAGTATCCGTTGTGAAAGGTGGTTTTGGTTTCCGATTTACCGTACCCTCCTTAGCTTCTGTTAGTATCAATTTATTTGAGGAGGTTATCTGTTCAACAGTTTGTTCAGCGAATTTAGTATTCGAGGTTCTATTTGGATGATGTTTTCCATCATCATCTAACCAAGCATTGGGATCATCAGATTCGTGGAATCTAACATTCATCTCTATCCCATTAGAAGGAACCGAAACCGAATGGTACTCTTTGGGCACATGGTTATCTCTCTCCAACTCCTTTTCTACAATGAAGCCAAGTGTTGGAGTCTGCACCCTCCCCATTGATTTCAATTTCCACGATTTGCAGAATTTTGAGCATCTCCAGCCCACTAATCTGTCTATCAGCCTTCTAACTATAGCTGCATTGACAAGATCCATATCTACATCTCGTGGTTCGGAAATTGCAGACATTACTGCGTCCTTCGTAATCTCGTTGAACGAGATTCTCTGTATTGAGTCGAAATCGGACAGAATCTCCTTCAGTCTCCATGCGATAAATTCCCCCTCTCTATCAGGATCAGTAGCAATAAATATCTCGTTCACGGAGGATTTGGATGCTTTGCTCATTATTGCGGATAGTTTCCTCTCCGCCTTTTCATCTGTCCAACTCCATGGAGGATTGGGTAACTCTCCATCCTTGTAAGCCCACATTGCTTTGTTGTTAACTGGTAAATCCTGAACATGGCCATTGCAAGCATCTACAATCCACCCCTTTCCGAGGTACTTTTTGATAGTCTTAGCCTTAGCACCGGATTCAAGGATTACTAGTTTCATATGATGCCTCTGGATTTGTTCGGCCGTAACATGCCCTGTATAAACTAGGTGGAGTGTTGAAGCCTTCCACGCACGCGTACGCGCGAGCGCGCGCGAAACCGAAGTTGTTTGACAAAGGCGGTAATAACTGGATTTGAAACCTAACGATTGAAGAATGGATGCGTATGGCGTAAATGATGGGAATAGCGTGGAGTCTTTTGGGAAGTCCTGCACTGAGGCTCATTGACTCCGAGACTGCCCATTCTATTTCTATGAGAGTAATGAGGGGCTTCGGTGAAACTAGTGCGGGTCAGAACATGCTGAACGCCCTTTACAGTTCCACCACCCCCTAGGTTTAGCTGCTGGTTTCGATAAAGGTGCAGAGGCGCTCATGGCCTGGTCTGCTATGGGATTCTCATGGACAGAGTATGGCGGAGTTACAAGATACCCGCAGGATGGGAATCCAAAGCCTCGCATGTTCCGTGCCAATAGGCATAAGGCGCTAGTGAATAAGATGGGTTTCAACAATCCCGGTGCATCTGAAATTCGGAAGAGGTTGATTTCTCGAAAATCCGAAGATAAATGGCCAAAGACACCAGTTGCTGCTAATATTGGTAGGTCTAAGAAGGTCCCAAATGAACATGCAGCAGACGATTATGCTTCTACACTTGATATTCTATGGGATCATGCCGACATGTTCGTACTCAATATCTCTTCACCCAATACTCCAGGCCTTAGAGATCTTCAAGGTCAAGAGTACCTATCTTCGATTCTAATATCATGTAATAAGGTACGGGAAATGAAGGGAGCCAGCAAACCAATATTGCTGAAGCTTTCTCCGGATAATAGTGATGATGAGATACTGGAAACCGTTTCTCTTTGTTTATCATCTGGTGTTGATGGCATTGTTGCCACAAATACTACCATAAAGAGGCCAGCACCACTATCCACTCAGTCTAGAAAGGCTTTCTCAAGTGACGGCGGGTTATCTGGACGCCCTCTGAATTCACGCTCTCTTGAAGTGATAAATTTGGTCTATGGTGAAACTCAGGGCAAAATTCCTATTGTTGGAGTGGGAGGTATCGAATCCAAGGAAACTGCATGGGAGGCAATAATTTCTGGATCATCGCTCATTCAACTTTACTCAGCACTTGTATTCAATGGCCCTACAGTAGTGTCCAGTATAGTCAAAGGAATAAAGAGTAGAGTTAGAGAGTCCGGCTTTTCGTCTTTATCTGAAGCAGTTGGATACAAACACATTTAAAGATTCGCTCCTAGAATACAACGTGCAACTCACTAGGCTGTCGCGTCTGCTGATTGTTTTCGGGACATCGATATCTATTTTTGGCCTAATGATGGTGACTGTGGACCCCCAGGTCCAGTATAGTGTTGACGAGGTAATGAGTGAACCTGAGAGATTCGAACGGGAAAATATCTTCGTACGTGGAATAGTATTGCCCGGATCAATGGATTATGATGAGCTGGTGTTTACCTTGCAAGGAAGCACAGAGGAATTGATTGTCGATTTCAAGGAATCTCCCATTCCAGATGGCTTTGATGAGGGCAGGACTATTGCTGTCAGAGGGATGCTAAAGTCGGAACATTCTTCTGATGGGACACTTATCTGGATAATCGAGTCCTTTGAGATTCAAACAGGCTGCCCGTCAAAGTATGAAGCTTGATTGACTGGGCATATTCATACGTGTCGCCATTACGCGATAATCGGGCTAGAGGGGGAGTTGACGTGCTCTATTTTTCACAAATCGTTGATAATGGTGACTCGAAGTCCGAGGGCGGCGCAAACGAGCCTTTGGGATTACACCAGTTGACTGCGATGTCTCGCCCCCAAGAGATCCAGGTTGGCGTTAGCCGAATCCGGAGGGATTCTGCAAGCGTCTCACGCCCGGGAACCAGGTCAGGCGCGGAAGCGAGCAGCCCGACCGGGGATGCTGGATGCCTTGGGACTTCGGGACGGAGAAGGCTGGTGCTGCACTCTCACTGATGACGAGCGTCCACCGAGGACACGCCCACTACTCGGGTATTCCGGGTAGTCCGCCCATTTTGCATACAATTTCGAAATGTTTTCTATTCACAGGCTGAACTGAAAGTCTCTGACCCCTTTGCAATAGGGGCATTCCCTCGAGATCTCCATTGGATCTAAGATCAGGGAGGCCCACCAGGGTCATTTCTGATACAGGTTCAATATCTACCATGACCCACCTGGGATTTTCTACCGAAGCCTTTGGATCGAAGTATTTTGATTCTGAATCTTGAGCTGTATGATCGGGATACGCCTCCTTGGAAACCTTTGCTACTCCGGCAACATGCGGGGGTTTACAGTTTGAGTGGTAGAACAGTACCATGTCACCAACAACCATATCGTCACGCATGATGTTCCTAGCCTGATAGTTCCTTACTCCGTCCCAATATGTGGATCCATCGGAAACCAGTTGTTTCCAAGGATAGACGTGGGGCTCGCTCTTCATCAGCCAGTAGTTTACCATGAGCGTCCTAGTCAGAACATAGCAATAAATTTGATTCACCAGGCATCGTCTGTTTGAGTGTAGGATATTCTTGTCTCCAAGACATCAATGTTGGTGTTTTGAGATTGGGTGTGCAATCCAGCAGTCTTTACCATTGCTGTCATACCGCCTGTAAGGCCCAAATTGGAAGTTACCATGAAAGAGTAAATCGCTGGTAGTAACAGAAGAGCAGAGAGAGCAGCAACAATAAGGAGGACAATAATGACTGTGACGAAGGGGCCTATTGCGGGGATTTCTATTCCAAAGGCACACGTCATGCCCATGGCAGTTACTGTGGTAGCCTCGAACAGGCTCATTCCGGTACTTGAGCATGCAGTGCGAATTCCATCCAATGTTCCGCCCATCTCCTTGACCCTATTTGCAATGTGTATAGAGAAGTCTATACCAACGCCAACAAGGATTGACCCGATCATAACTGTCACAAGAGATAGTGATAGGCCCCACGCATCCATTACTAACCACTGCATGGCTACGGTGAATCCTACTGGGATTGTAGTAAGGAAAGCGTATCTAATATCTCTGAAAACCAGAGCTAGGGTGATTATCGTGAATCCCAGTGCGAATGCCAGAGAGGTCCATTGCGAGTCCACTATCAAATTATTTACTTCTATCGTTATTGAAGCAACACCGATTAGTGAGTCGCCCAATACGTTGATTGGGTTTTCAGAGTCTCCAGCAGCCTTTGCCCAGTTGTTAATCTGCTCTGTAGTTATTGCCGTACTCTTGACATCCATGAATGGCATATCTATGTAAATCAGAGAACGCTGATAATCCGGAGAAATGAATAGCTCCCTCATTTCTTCTGTCATACTATTGTAGAACACATAGAGTAGGAAATTCTGAGCCTGTCTACCCCCATCATCCTCCTGGGCATCAAGTGTATCCAAAATAGTCCAGAAGGAGACATTTCCCGATTGGTCTCTGTCGAAGATTAGTTCTGCAATCTCCTTGATAGGATCTGGGAGGGGAGTATCTTCGATGAAATCGTTAATTGGGGTACCAGAAACATTGACTCCCACAGCAATCGCCTTCATCAGGAAGACTATCGAGACCGCAGTAGCATTCTCTACATCATTGCATCTGGACTCGAGATTCTCTATGCCCTCAAGATTGGCGTATGGATGATCTGGGTTTATTGACCCTAGGCCGATCTCAGGCTCAGCCTTGATGTTTGCATCAACAAGTAGGAAACCTGGTTGTCCTGCTTCAAACTCATCAGAGTATACACCCATCTTCTGTACCGCTTCCACTTCACTGGGTGCCATTTCTAGTAGGTCGATGTTCTCCTCTACGTTTTGCCTATTGTAACCAGCAGAGATGACCATCAATGCAATGAATAGGGCAAGTGTGATTCGAGACCACTTGACAGGCATGTTTACTGCAGCAACGAAAACCTTCGGAGGTGGATGTGAGGGCTTTTTGAGATCTAGAAGAATTGTAAGATTGGGGACCATTATCATGGTAAGGATGTACACTACGACAATGCCTGCGGCCAACGCCCATCCAACAGTCTGAATGGGCTTCATTGGAGCAAATGTTAGAGAGATGAATCCAATAATCGTCGTCATAGCAGAGAGGAATACCGCGCGTCCTGTTGATTGGAGCGCTGCGGACATCTTCTCTTGGGGGGTTCCCTTAGATTCTGCGTATCTATTCGTAATATGCAGTCCATAGGAAACTCCCAACGAGAGTACGATCGGACCCACTAGTATTACTGTCATAGTTACTTCATAGTCGGTAAGACCGATTAGGCCCAAGGTTACCCAGACCGCACAAAGTGTGGGCAATCCAGAAATTATGACAACCTTAACACCTTGGACAAATCGAATTCTCCCTGTCTGTAGTAAATCGCAATGGAAGAGGAATAGCATCGCTGCTACAATTACAACACCTACTGGAAACACTTGCCAGAATAATTTGAATGACTCTTCAGTAACTGCGTTGGTAAGTGGTGCAGGACCAGTTAGAGTCATCCTTAGGCATAATGATCCATGGTTGGGTTCACACCCTTCTGAACCAGGAGTGCCCCAGTTATTGTCCACTGCAATTTGATCAATAGTGCCTTGGGTTTCTGATACGATATCGCCAACTGTCTTGTTCCCTGTGTCATCAGATATTCCTATGATGATCACGGCTCGACTCCAACCGTATGACGTCTTGATTTCATTACCTGTGCCTATATTCCTGACCAGCTTGTTAAGAGCATTCTGAGGCATCTCCTGTAGAATTTGATCTACCCGCTGTTGCTCATCCGGTATTGCATAATTACCAATGAGGTCGCTTTGCGAGTCTATTGTCTCATTAATTTCATCCGAGAGTTGCTGATTTCCAGTTGCCTCGGCAAGACCAGAGAAGAAGGCCTTTACGACGCGGCCGCCGCTAGAGTTTACTTCCTTGATTACACTTGAGATGGAAAGTACGTATTCCACATCGTCTTCTTCGCCCTTGTCGTTCCTAACATAGTTGATCGCTCGCTCAACGTTGTCTATCTGTTCCAGGATGTTAATCTGGCCGTTTGACCCACACTCAACGCATGTAACATTGTAATCGTAAGACTCTACATAAATGACCATCACATTGGTCGTCCAATCATTCTCAACTTGCGCGATCAGGTTCTTTACACTAAGCGGATCTGAATCCGTTGGAAGGTATACCTCCAGGTCCCCATTCACGTTTAGTGCAGGCTCTTCCTTGCAGTAGCTTGGGTCATCGAAACCTTCTCTACAGTCTAATACACCCGAATGGGGCAAAAGTGATACTGTGAATACCAGTGAAACCAGGACCGCCATAACAGGAAACATGGTTAGGTAACTGGAACCCTCATGATCTCTGACCTTCCTTCGTATTTGGTTGGGGACTCGTGACAACCAGGGAATTAGCTGGAAATCCTTTGGAACTATGTTGGAAAACCTCTCCTTGGCGCCTGACAAAAAGCGGCCAATGGTGTTCTGAGAATCTTCCCTAGCCATGTCCCTCCCGCCATGACGTGAAACGGCATACCTTCAACCCCTCGGCAAAGATGATTGTCTCAAATACGTTTTACAACTGCACGGCAATGGTCAATAACACGACTCTCTGCCAATTATTCGGTGGGGTTCATGGGACAGCCTAAGATTTCAGATAAGCGGTGGAGTGTAGACCTCGAGAAACGAATTCAAGCGGACCACTATGATGAAGAGGCTTATCGAAAAAGATATGCATTCAACAAAGAAACAGACAAGGAAATATTCGTTATTGATACTCCTCCTCCGTATCCCAGTGGAACATGGCACATTGGAGCGGTTGCCCAGTATAGCATGATCGACGTTATTGCGAGGAGCCAGAGGCTGCTGGGTAAAGAAGTGAAGTTCCCCTGGGGAGTGGATAGGAATGGCATCAATATCGAATTCACCGTTGAAAAGAAGACAGGGAGGAAGATGAGGACTTATGATAGGGCTGAATTCCTAGAGCTTTGTTCGGAAACTATTGAGGAATACACCAAGGCTATGCGAAATACTGCAAAGAGAGTCGGGCTATCTTGCGACTATGAGAACGAATATCTCACAGATGCCCCCGACTACAGGGCAGTATCGCAGTCTATTTTCGTTGAGCTTTTCAAGAGTGGCGATATTGTAGAAGACCTTAGGCCCAATATTTACGATCCAGTTGAAGGTACCACGATAGCCGATGCGGAGGTCCAAAGGGTTCAGAGAGAATCCAAACTTTGCAATGTGAAGTGGCACACTGAGGATGGCGAAGAAATCATAATTTCAACTACAAGGCCCGAGATGATTTGTGCTTGTGGAATAGTAGTAGTACATCCTGAGGATGATAGATACGGTCACCTACTAGGTAAGAGGGTGAAACTCCCCATAGAGGTAGCAGAACGAGACCAATATGTCGAGATTGCCCCCCATCCTTCAGTAAAGATGGATTTCGGTAGTGGGATTCTGATGGTTTGCTCTTATGGTGACCAGAATGACGTCTCTATTTTCAGAGAGCTTGGATTAAGGCCATTCGTAGCGATTAATCTTGACGGTGAGATGACAGGAATCGCAGGGCCATTATCTGGGATGAAAGTAATTGAAGCCCGAACAAGAGCAATAGAAATACTACGAACATCAGGAAATCTAGTCTCTACGGAAGACCGTTTACAAGAAGTACCCGTCAGCGAGAGGGGAGGAAACCCAATAGAGATTATTCTACTAAAGGAGTGGTATGTAAGACAGACTCATATTCTGGATAGACTAATGGAACTTTCAAAGGAAAGCAGCTTCATACCCGAGAGGAACCGGCAGTACTTACATGATTGGATAGATGGAATATCCATTGACTGGCCCATCAGCAGACGTAGGTGGTACCATACAGAAGTCCCCATCTGGTACTCTGAGGACCGAACCAAAGTAGTCGTTCCACCAAGAGGTTCCTATGTGCAACCATGGAGGGACTCGCCCCCAAATAACTCTGAAGTGGTTGATAGGGAGAGCAAGGAAACGCTTGGAACCTATCAGGAATTGAGCTTGACACTTGGGAAACTGACAGGCGAGGAGAAGGTGTTTGACACATGGATGGACTCATCAAATTCCAATCTTTACGTCTCTGGTTACTTGACGGAACCGAAATTGTTTGATAGGGCATTTCCGACTTCAATTAGGCCTCAGGGCAAGGAAATTGTCAGAACATGGTTATACTACACACTGCTGAAGAGTGCACTTTTACTCGATCGTCCTGGTTTCCAGAGTATTTGGGTAGACGGACTTGGAATGGATCCATGGGGTAGGAAGATGTCGAAGTCATTAGGAAATGGCATAGATGCAGATAGCGTTCTCGAATGCGGAGCTGGCGGTAGGACCGGTTCATGGAAGATTAGGGGGGCCGATGGCAAGCAAGTAGTGCTGAAGGCAAACAAAATCGGAAGTGAGGGCTTTCGACTTTGGAAGGCCTGCGATGCGCAGGTGGGTGATGACTTCCATATCAATCCAGAAGAGATTGAGACTAAGTATTACGGCGTACTTACTAAGATATTCAACGTAGCTAGGTTCGCAAGCCAATTCGAAGCTCCTGAAGACTTTTCTTCACCTCCCGAATTGAATATAGAGGACATATGGATTCTGTCTGAATTTGATCATTCCATGGCCTCAGTGGAGAATGCATGGAAAGATGTGGATATTTACACTGCAGCGCAGACGCTGAAGTCCTTTGGTACGGGGATTTTCCCCAGTCACTGGCTCGAGATGTCAAAGACTAGGCTCTATGATGGGGATATCTCGGCTACATGGACAATGCACAGAATAGTGCGTGATCTTCTCAGTGCATTTAGCCCAATATGTCCGTTCTTCACACATTATCTAAGTACAACACTTTACGATTCTAGTTCAGTGGATGTCAGAGCATTCCCAAGGCTTCCTTCATTTACTGGTACCGATTTGTTTGTAGAACTTAGAGACAAAACTGAGTCCTTGGAAGAGTTCAATTCAATGGTTTGGAGAGCAAAGAAGGATCGTGGACTTTCTCTTAAGTCTCCAATTTCAGATGTCCAAATTCCTGAATCCCTGACTTTATTCTCCGACGCTTTGGTAAAGATGCACAATCTAGAGTTCTAGTCGGTCAGTTAAGGGAATTATTGCACCTTCCGGTTTCGAAATACTCTATGAGCAGTCCTGCCATTTCAGTTCCAATCCGAGCCTGTGCCTCCAGAGTCGAAGCTGCAATATGTGGGCTACCATGGAAGGAGTCGTGGCGTAGCAGGTCACACTCTGCAAGCGGCTCAACTTCGAAAACATCGAGTGCTAGTGATGTTAGTTGACGTGACTCCAGAGCCATAGAAGCAGCGGACTCATCGACTACACCGCCCCTTGCGCAACTAACTATGTGATTACCGCATTCAATCCCGTCTAGGCCTATTCCAGGCATCATGGATATTCGTTCTGAGTTTACCAGATTCCTTGTTTGTTCGTTCAGATTGCAATGTACAGATATGTGGGTGCAATATCTGAAAATTTCATCCACATCATCATGTAATTGAACGCCCTCAGGTGCTTCATCGACGAAGGGATCGAAAGCATGGACTTCCATGCCGAATGATGAAGCAATCGCAGCAACTCCTCTGGCTATTCTTCCGAACCCAATTAGGCCCAGCCTTTTTCCACCTATCTCAGAGCCTCGCAATTGTTTCTTTGCCCACTCTCCATTTCGAAGCGTCCGATCTGCTGTTGCTATATGCCTTGTAGAGGCTATCAGATGTCCAATGGTTAACTCCACGACACTGCGAGTAGATGCTCCCGGAGTATTGCACACTGTGATGCCTTTTTTCGTCGCTTCGACGATGTCGATATTATCCACTCCCACTCCTGCCCTCCCAATGAATCTAATACCGCCGTTATCATTCACTGAGGCTGAGATTTGCTCTGATGGAAGTTTTGTGGCACTTCTGATTACTACCGCATCAAATTCTAGGAGCGAACCATTTGCGATTTCTTCTGGATCGTGGTGGCGCAAGACTACCTCATGACCTGCATTCTCAAGAATTTCAACTGCTTCATCGGACATCCCATCTGTTACAGCGATACGCGCCATGTGCATACCTGGAACATTACGTGCATCAACATTGTGAGTATCATGCCGGTGGGTTGATATTTAGTACCCCTAATTCAATTACAGATACAATGGGATTTGAATTACCTGAACTTGAATATGCCTATGACTCACTAGAGCCCCATATTGATGCGGAGACAATGGAGCTACACCATTCCAAGCATCATGCTGGATACACCGCTAAACTGAATGCTGCAATCGAGGGTACAGAAATGGACTCTTTGGGTATTGAGGATTTGATGATTAATCACATGGATAACGCTGCAGTTAGGAATAACGGAGGGGGATTCTGGAACCATGGAATTTTCTGGGAGACAATGAGCCCCGATGGCGGTGGAGAACCCGAGGGAGATCTTGCAAATGCAATTTCAGACTCTTTCGGATCTTTCCAATCTATGAAGGATCAGTTCAGCGATGCAGCCATGACAAGATTCGGCAGTGGTTGGGCATGGCTATGCGTTTCAGATGGGCAACTTTCCATATGCTCCACTCCAAATCAGGATAATCCCCTCATGTTGGGCGAAGGTATACCAATTCTAGGTCTAGACGTTTGGGAACATGCCTATTACAAGAATTACGGACCGGGCAGAGGGGACTACATCACCGCTTGGTGGAATGTAGTAAATTGGTCAGCTGTGTCCGATAACTACCATGCCGCAATATAGTCGAATATATGTAATGCCTACCGTTCCATTATAGCGCTCTTTGGACACGCAACAGCGTGGTCGACGATTACGAGGCTATGTTGACAGCGGTATTGATATTGGTATCACCCGTTATTTTTGCACTCCCTGTGTCGTTCGCATGGAGATGGTGGGTCGGCATTGAACCAGAGCATGAGCACTAT
>LUMU01000400.1_pt1 | contig 12045 bp, 10 predicted proteins | sample 729751 | NCBI WGS metagenome assembly LUMU01 (sample SAMN03860300, study PRJNA289734) | marine metagenome | biome: seawater column; feature: ocean; material: water; isolation source: Red Sea water column Station 192 - depth 100m | place: Saudi Arabia: Red Sea | collected 2011-10-15 | depth 100 m
TAGTATGTTACTTTGGGTAGCCGGTGCTGCAATTGGCATATTGGTAGCTTTCATTTTGATATTCAAATATACGAAAACAGGTAAAAATGATGTCATAGGATTTTCAGTGAAATGTCCAAAATGCGGTAGTGTAACAAACGGACTTAAATGTTCGAAATGTGAACCAAATCTAAAGGACTGGCGATAATTATGATGTCAAAACCAGATGCAGATATGGAAGGAACAATTTGTGAAAATTGTGGAAAGCCAATTAATGATCACTTACCTGAAGAATTAGAAGAATGTTTGAGAACCTTACAATTAAAGAAGCTAAAAGACGGGGATTTAACTTAGTTTAATATCGTCAGTAAGTTTTCTGCCGGTTTCATGATAGTATTTGTGCTCAATTTCTTTTAATTTTTCTGAAACATTATGATTTTTTGATTTAATTTTTAGAAGGGTGTAATCAGAAATTAATTTACGCAGTTCAGATTTTTTCAATATAGAGATTATTCTTGTATAAATAATATTAAAACATAGCAAAAATATGTTAAAGATAGTTTTTGTAGTATTACTTTTGATTCCAATATCACAGGTTGCTTTTGCAGAAGATATTCCTGATTATGAAAAACCATATGCACCAATATTTTTCAATAAATCAGTTTACAGTTGGACAGAAAAAGTTGAGATTACAATTGTTGCGCCAAGCTGGAATACAGGAGAATATCTAATTGACAGTATAGGAGGAGATCCAAACTATTCTGTTGATGTTTACACAAATAATCATAGATTAAGTGAATACAAATTGTACGAAACTGATCCTGCTAGTGGAATTTTTACCGGAGAGATTATTCTAACAGGATTCAATCACGATGTGGATGGAGATGGAATAGACGACACAAATCCAAGAACAACAGGTGGGGGACCAAATGGAGGTTATTTACAAATTGATGAAGATTCAGGAATTACAGTTGCATTTGAATTTGCAGACGGGGTAGTTTTGTCCGAATCAGCAAGAATACAATGGAACAAAGGAGATTTACGAATTGTTGATGTTAAAGAAGATTCTGTTAAAATAAAATTATTTGATATGGATATGAATTTGAATCCAGAGAGTGTGGATACAGTAAATATCGATGTATTTTCTGATGACGATAATGCAGGGATAAGCTTGGAAGTAGCAGAAAATACCGAAAATTCAGGAGTTTTTGAAGGAGTGGTCTCGATAACAAAATATGATCAATCAAGTGGTAATCGTTTGTATGCATTGCCAGATTCTGAAATTACTGCAAAATATTCAGATAGAACGTTACCAAATCCATACAATACAAAAGATGATCTAGATATTTTTGCATCAGATATTATTGTTTCAGATATACCTTCAACTGAAAGATTAACCATGGAAAAATTACAAATTTTAGGACAAACAGGAGATACTATTGAAGAGTTGAGTGTTGGACAAACTGGAATGATTTTCTCTAAAATTAAGAATTCAATAGATTTTTCTCAGGATTTTGCATACATAGTTCAGATAAAAAATGAAAATGAGGATGTGGTTTCATTATCATGGGTAACAGGCCAGGCAATTCCATCTCAAGAATTAGGAATGTCAGTTTCATGGATGCCAGAAAAATCAGGTAAATATTTGCTAGAACGATTTGTTTGGAATTCAGTTAAGGGAGCAATTCCATTAACTGATGCAGATTCAGAAGAGATTATAATAAAATAATTTAGTCAGAAGTAATTTCACAATACTTGTTTGTTCCTTCATAGAATTTTACAGAGTGTAGAGGAACCTTATCTTTTAGATTTTCAAAAATCCAGGCGGTGATGTTTTCAGATGTAGGAAAATCAAATAATTCATTTAGATTCCTATGATCTAATTGTTCAATTGTTTCCCAACATAATTTTTTCATTTTATCAAATTCAATAACCATATTATCTTCGTACGATTCACCTTTTTTGACTTCGCCTTGAACTTCAACAATTATTCGTGAAGTGTGACCATGAGGTTTTCCACATTTTGGATGACCTCGTAAAGTGTGAGCAAAATCTATCTCAAATGAACATCCCAATCTGGTTTTCATAATATCTCATAAATTATTGATAATTAATACCTAAAGGAATTAATCGAAATAATCAACAGTTTGTTGGATGTTTTTTGAGTCAACATCATTAGGAGAAATTTCTCCATTTTGGATATTTACAAACCAACTGTAAACCAATGGCTGATTACTTTCGGTGTTAAACGTAAAAACTACCTGATGAGTAAATTCATCATTAGCTTCTAAAAATGGCGGGATAGGTTCTACAATGAATTCGGCACTAGTGCTTTCATCATCAAATATTTTGATACCTTCAAATTTTTCATTAATTTTTTCTTCTATCACTTCTATCATTGAAATTCCAGTATCATTAGGTCCCGTGTAGAATTTTACCATGTCTAAAGCAATTCTTTCATCACCTTCAAAAGAATCATCTAGTAAAGAATCAAGATTTTTTTCTGTAATTGCAGGGTATGCAAAAACAAAAAACAGACCTAATAAACCAAGATATATCGGTGCACGTTTTTTAAGAAAAGCTGCAAAACTTTTTGGTTCTTGCGGTTTTTTTGATTCAGAATTTTTTTTGACCAATGTCTGTCTAGAAATTTTAATGATTAAAAGTCTTAGTGACTTTCTGGTAGGACTGAAGAATGATGAGAGAGTATTTTCCAGTCATCTCCAGTTTTTATGAAGACAAATGAGAATCGTGCATTTACAGTTTTACCATCAACTATGAAATTATACAAACCAGAATTTGCAATGATTGAGTCAGTTTCATGTTTATGTTGTGTAACTACCTCAACATCAACTTTAGATTTTAGTAAATTCTCAAAATATGCTAAGATAAGATCATGTCCTTTGCGTTCTATATCAGAGAATGTTCCTAGTAATAGTCCATCATCATGATATAATGACGCAACTTGTTTTGGATCGTTTGTTCGAATTTTTTCAACCCAAGTTTCTATCATAATCATCACAGTTTTTTATTGTTAATATTTTTTAGGATTTATCAGAACCACGTTTCTTTGCAACCTGCATGTACAAATCTACAGTTCCACTTCCAATTGGGATTTGACTTCCAACAATTACATTTTCTGTAATTCCTCTTAATTGTTCAATTTCACCAGTTCTTGCTGCTCCAGCAATGGTTGGTACAGTAATTTCAAATGCTGCACGTGCCAAAACACTATCTTTAGTACCTGCAATTCCATGACGACCAATCTGTTGCATGTAACCACGGTGACACATCAAATCAGCTACTAACATGAGATATCTTTGATCAACTTCAAGACCTGCATCCTCAAGAGTAGTACTTAGTTCATTAATGAGAGCATTTCTTGCAGCTTCAATTCCTAGTGTTTCTGCAATTTCAGATACATTATTTGTTCTAACATTATTTTTGTCAATTCCTTCAACTTCCAAGACTTTAGCAAGATTTGAACCAGTTGTTTGAATAACATACTCATCTCCTTTCTTAACAATTGTTACACGTGCAATGTCTGGAACACCTTTTACAGTTGTTTTTAGAACTTTGTTTCTAATTGTAATTACAGCAGGTGCATCAGCATCTTCATCTACAAGATTAAGAACAACAGAGTTTCCCATTGTTTCCAATTTGAATTTTTTATTGGATTCTAGTGAAGTGGTGACATCATCTAATGTGCATCCACGATCAGATAGCTTTCTCTCATTTAGATTTAGAGTGATTTTTGTTTTATAATCAGTATCAACATCCAAAATAAGATCATTTACTGTAGTTTGTAAGATATTACGTGCAACTTGTACAGTCTTTGTTTGGTCTGTTTTTGCATCACCAGTTAGATAAATGTCCATAGTTGGAGTTACTGGCTTTTTTCGTGCATCTACTAATTCAATTAGTCTTGGAAGACCCAGAGTTACGTTTCGTTCTGCGATTCCTGCAAAGTGGAATGTTCTTAATGTCATTTGAGTTCCTGGTTCACCAATGGATTGTGCAGTTACAATTCCCACTGCTTGACCAGGTTCAGCTTGTGCATTATTGTATAGCATGAGACCTTTCTTTGCAACTTTTTCAATTCCATCTTTACTTAATTTTGCACTTTCTAGTGCTTTAGTAACAGCATCTGTTAGACGTGGATTAAATGTGGAAGTATATTTTTTGATGAGTGATGCAGATTCATCTTTTGTTGCTGCTTTTCCAGAGTCAACGATACTTTCAGATTCAATTAGTCTGTCAATATTAAATGCCTCACCATGATCACTTTTTGCCACATCAATTCCATCTTCACCATACAAGAATTGTATGATATGACCGTGAGGATCCCTAACTGTACCATCATACTCAAGTTTAATGTGTTCTAATGCATTGATCAGTCTTCTTTGCATGTATCCACTTTGTTGTGTTCTTACAGCAGTATCTACAAGACCTTCTCTACCACCCATTGCATGGAAGAAAAATTCTAGTGTGGATAATCCATCACGATAATTTGATTTTACAAATCCGTGTGCATCAGGATCGTTTTCATGTTCTTCAAAGTGTGTTAAGACACGATTATTGTAACCTTTGTTAAGACGATTTCCTCTTCGTGCTTGTTGACCCAAGGCACCAGCCATCTGACCTACATTTAGTGCAGAACCTCTGGCACCAGTAGTAGCCATAATCTTTCCTGCATTATCATCATCCAATGAAAGATTTGCAGTAGATGCAGCACTGTCTCTTAATTTACTTAGATTTCTCATGATGTATGCCTCAAGTGTCTCTTTTGTGGTCATACCTCTAATTGCTTTTAGAGTTCCTTTCTTTTCTTGAGAAATAAGATCATGAATTTCATCATAGGTTTTTTGTGTTTCATCCTTAATTGATTCTCGGCCTTTATCTGGTACTTCCAAGTCTCCATATCCATAACTAAATCCATAATGGGTGATGAATTGTTTAATTATAACTAATTCAGAATTTAAGAAAACTTTGGCCTTTTCATTACCATAATCTTTTGCAATTCTGTGTAAGACACTCTCAGGTTCTTCAGCACCAATTGATGATTTATCTATTACACCACTGATTAATTGACCATTTTTAATTACAACATCTTTTTGTTGTCCCTTTGTTCCTTTAGACCATTTTGATGTCATAACATAATTGAAATCTTCAGGTAAGAAAAGAGAAAAGAGTTGTTTTCCGGTGTAGAGGTTTTCTTTTTTATTTTCTGGTTCAGGTAATTGTCCAGTATAACCACCTAACATTGCAAGGTTTGCAAATTCTTGACTAGACAAAGTTGTTCCATCTTTTGTAAGTAGGTATGCGCCAGTAATGAAATCACGAAGACCACCAATAATTGGACCGCCAAACCTTGGAGAGATTAATTGATCTTGAACCCTCATTAAGAGAATTGCTTCTGAACGTGCTTCTTCACTTTGTGGTACATGAAGATTCATTTCATCTCCATCAAAGTCAGCATTGTAAGGTGGACAAACAGATGGATGTAATCTGAAAGTTTTTCCAGGTAATACCCTTACATAATGAGCCATGATTGACATTTGGTGAAGTGATGGTTGTCTATTGGTGATGGTTGTCTATTGAATAATACAATGTCACCATCCATAAGATGTCTTTCAACTAAGAAACCAATTTCTAACGAGTCAGCTATTAGAGAACGATCCTCAACAAAGTCTAATCTAATTTTTACACCATCAGGACGAGTGATATAATTTACACCTGGGAATGTTGAAGGTCCATTAATTACTAATTTCTTTAATTTTTCAATATTCCAATCAGTTACAATTTCAGGAATTGTTAATTTTTTTGCAACAGTTTCTGGTACACCAACTTCAGACAAGTCCAAGTTTGGATCTGGGGAGATGACAGTTCTGCTTGAAAAGTCTACACGTTTTCCAGATAGTGATCCTCTAAATCTTCCTTCTTTTCCTTTCAATCTCTGTGTAAGAGTTTTCAATGGACGTCCAGAACGATGGTGTGCTTGTGGGATTCCACTTACTTCATTATCAAAGTATGTTGTAACATGATACTGTAATAGATCAACCAAGTCTTGTACGATGAGTGGAGGAGTACCAGCCTCCTTACTTTCTTTTAGTCTTTGATTAACACGAATGATATCTACAAGTTTGTGCGTAAGATCATCTTCAGAACGTATTCCGGTTTCCAGAATAATTGATGGTCTAACAGTTACAGGAGGAACAGGTAGTGCTTGTAAAACAAACCATTCAGGTCTAGCAGTTTTTGGGTCATAGCCCAATAACGAAAGATCTTCATCAGGAATTATTGATAAACGCTCTCTAATTGTTATTGGAAGTAATCTGTTTTCACCAATTTCTGTTTTTTCTACAAAGGTTGTTGGTTTTGTAAAGATTAATTCGTATTGTGATTTTCCACAATGTGGGCAATCTTTTTGTTTTTTTGCTTTCTCTTGAATTTGGTCAGGAATTCTTTTTTGAGATAAAACAGTGTACGATGCTTGACGTTCTTTAATTTTAGAAAATTCTGCAATGTCTTCAGGGGACATCTTGATACGTCCACAAGTTCTACATGTGGATTGTAATAATTTGTAGATATTATCAACAAATGCAATGTGTAAAACTGGCTCTGCCAATTCAATATGACCAAAGTGACCTGGGCTTCTTGCAGCAGTATTTCCATCAGTAAGACATTTTTGTCCAGGTTCTAAAACACCTAATCGACCATCCATTAAACCTCCTTGTACAGCCATTCCATCTTCATCGTATGTTTCAGGTTGTGTAATTTCACAAACAGAATATTTTCTAATTTCTTGTGGAGACCAAACTGCAAATGTAATACCTTCAATTGATTTTGTAGATGTTGCAGACATTATACTCTCTCCTTTAATTTTAGACGTGGTGCAATGTTTAGACTAAGTATTTCTTGTAAGAGTAATTTGAAAGCATAAGCAACAGATACAGAAGATATTGGTGCATTTTCACCACATTGTGCACAAACAAATTTCCGTTTTCGTGCATCATGGTAACCGGTTAAGCCACATTTTTCACATAGTAAAATGTCAGTTTTATCAGATTCATCTAATAGCCTGTCTTTGAGAAGCATGGATGCACCATAAGCAATCAAACAATCACGTTCCATCTCACCAAATCTTAGACCTCCACCACGAGCACGTCCCTCTGTTGGTTGTTTTGTGAGCATTTGTACTTGACCTCTTGCCCTAGCATGAATTTTATCAGAAACCATATGGTGAAGTTTTTGATAATATACTACACCAACAAATGTATCAACTTCAAATGCCTTACCAGTTCTACCGTCATACATTTTTTCTTTGCCAGAATACTTGAAACCTTCTTTATCCAAAATATCTTTTACAATATCCATTTTTTCTCCAACAAATGCAGAACCATCAAATTGTTTTCCTCTGAGAGCAGCTGCTTTTCCACATACAGATTCCATCATCATTCCAACAGTCATTCTAGATGGGAATGCGTGTGGATTAATCAATACATCAGGTTGTGTTCCTTGTTCAGTGTAAGGAAGATCTTCTTGTTTTGCTAAAATTCCAAGAACTCCTTTTTGTCCATGTCTTGATGCAAACTTGTCACCAATTTCTGGAATTCTCATATCACGAACACGAATCTTGTACATTTTTCCACCTTCATTAGATTGAGTCATAACAACTGTATCAACAACACCATGTTCAGATGGTCTTACACCAATTGATGTATCACGTCTGTATGGTCCACTTGTTTCAAATTCTTTATACTCTTCCATGAATCGTGGTGGACTAGTTTTTCCAATTAAAATATCACCACCGTCAACACCAGATTCTGTTGCAACAATACCATCATCTTCAAGCATTCGATATGCTTTTTCTCCTTTGTAGCCTCTAACATTATCATCTGCATTTGGTATCTCAAAATTATCTCTCATTCCACCAGGATATTGTTTTGCTTCAGTATCGTAAATTCTATAGAAGAAAGTTCTGAATAGACCTCTATCAACAGATGAACGGTTTAGTACAATTGCATCTTCGATGTTGTAACCATCGAATGGCAATACAGCAACTACACAGTTTACACCAGCAGGTCTTTCTTCCATGCCAAGTAAGTTCATTGCACGAGTTGAGACAATAGGTGTTTGTGGATATAACATGAAATGTTGACGAACATATGTACTAGTATTCATCATAGGAGTTGAAAATCCAAGACTTTGTTTTGCCATTGCAGATTCATATGTGTTTCTTGGAGATTGATTGTGTTCAGGATATGGAATGATTGAAGCACCAGCACCTAAAATGGCGGATGGGAAAATTTCCATGTGTGTGAATTTTTTTGTATTTTTATCATCAAATGTGACATAGCAGTTTTCTTCTTCATTTGCATCAAGTAGTTCGATAACACCCATTCGTACAAGATCATTCCAGGAGATTAATTTCTTGGAAATTTTTTCAAGGATATCTTGGGAGAGTAATGTTTTTCCATCTTTAATGATTACAAGAGGTCTTAGAACTCTTCCAGCATTACAGTTAACGTATAGACGTTGAGTAGCACCTTCTTCTTCAGGTTTATGGATAGATACACCAACGTGAGGATGAATTTTTGAACTTCTCCTTAGATCACGTAATTGTTCTACCAGATTTTGACCATCTTTATGGAATCCAATTAATTTACCATCAACAAATATTCGGGTACCATCTTTTTTGACATCGTTTGAAGTTGATACCAAATCAGATACTCCAATATCAAATAGTTTTTCAACAATTTCTTCGGATGGAACATTTTGTGAGATAATTGCAGATAAGGCTAAGTTTTTGACTAGACCACAGTTTGAACCTTCAGGAGTTTCGCTAGGACAAATTCGTCCAAAGTGGGTTGAGTGAAGATCTCTTGCTTCAAAGTTTGGTTGAGTTCTACTAAGAGGAGATTGTACACGTCTTAAGTGGCTAATTGTTGAAAGGTAGTTAGTTCTATCTAATAATTGGGTCACACCAACACGTCCTCGACCCCAATTTCCAGTTGCAATTGCATTGTTTAATTTATCAGAAACAATTCCAGGTCTAATTGCTGCAGCAACTGCATTAATACCACGTTTTTGACCTGAGCGTTCTAACTGATATTTCATATCACGAACAAGATTTCTAAATGCAGTTCTGAATAAATCAGCTAACATTTGTCCTGCAAATTTAATGACTTTATTTCCATAGTGGTCTTTATCGTCAGGTTCAATCCAACCAAGTTTTAATTCTAATAATTTACATGCAGCTTCTCCCATAAAGTGTGCTTTTTCTTTTCTATTTTCAGGATGTTTTCCTAAGTGAGGTAACAATCCCCAATCAAGAAGTGTTTCAGCTCGTTTAATTTGGAACTCTTCTAACATTCCAGGTGCAATTCTTTTACTAATGTATACAATTGCATCTTTTGAAGTTGGAACATCACCTGCTTTTTCAAATGAACCTTCCAAATGATCTTGTATTTCGTCTACTAATGATACAGCACCTGCAATATCTTTGTCAGACTCTAAACCTAATGCACGCATTAAAGTTACAACAGGAATGTCTACAGGAGAACCAGGAATCTTTGCAACTATCATTCCATCATCTTTCATGATAAGTTCTAGTTTTGCACGATAACCAATGATTGAAGAATAAACTTTAGCTTTGTGAACTATTTTTCCACCAATTTTTTCTGCATCAACTATAATTTTGTTGTATGAAAGATCTTCTAGACCAACTACAACTCTTTCAGAGCCATTAATGATAAAATATCCTCCAGGATCTCGTGGGTCTTCTTGATGATCAATTAATTTTTGATTTGTAAAAGTATGTAGGATACATGCATGGGATTTTACCATTACCGGCATGTCTCCAATATGAACAAAACGAGTTTCAAGGGTTTTTCCATCTTCTACAACACTTGCTTCCATCATGATTGGTGCAACATATGAAATATTTCGTAATCTAGCTTCTGCAGGAGTTACATGAGTAATAGAACCATCTAATTCCATCATTCGTGGTTGTTGTAATTTTATTTTACCAAGTTGAATTTTGTATGGATATTCAGCATTTTCGATTTCAATTTGTCCAACTTCTTGAATGATACTTTGTAAACCATTGTCTAGAAATTCATCAAATGATGTAAGATGTTGTCTTGCAATTCCTTCTCTTTTTAGAATATCTTCAATTACAGGCCAACGGCGAATATAATTATCTGACATTAAGTTTCCACCACATATCGATAATAGATGCTTTCGCCTGCAGTTCCACTTTTTCTTGTGATTTTTATCATGTCACCTGGTTTAACACCAAGTCCAAGAATTGCAGGATCTGTTACAAAGATTAATGGTAATTCTGTTGGTTTACAATTGAATTGATCTAAAACTTTCTGAGCATCTTTTTTGTTCATAATTTCATGTTTTGGAACATATGCATGATCTGGTACTAAAATTGGATTTTTCTTTGTGGCCATTAGTTTAATCCCCCATGCATAACATTAGTTATAGAAAAGAAGTCTTGATACAAACTGAACAAAGTCTCTATGAGCGCAATATATATTTAATTAGAATTTTTTCAAGAATTTCAAAAATTTTCTATTCTAATTGGTTTTTTTTACACAAACTGGTTAAATATGATCTTGAGAGTATAGAATTGTTGAAATCAAAAGAGATTTCCATTCTGGTTTTATCTAGTCTGATTTTATTTCCATTTGTTGGAGGAGATGTATTTGCTCAATCAGATCAAGTTTTGACAGTAACAACTGAGAAAGAAGCATACGCTGCCGGAGAATCTGTTGTCATTTTAGGATTAGTTGAGATCAAGCTGCCAGATACGCAAGCAATTATTCAAGTAATGAATCCAGTTGGAAATAGAGTTGATATTGCACAAGTTGCTGTAACTGACGATGGTGCTTTTTCCCATACAGCTAAAACAGAAATCGGGGGATTGTGGAGTAAAGATGGAACTTATACGATTCAAGTAAACTATGGAGATAATTCTACACAAATAGAATTTGAATATGGAGGAATGATGTCTGCAGGAGTACAAACAACACCAGAGTATTCAGTTGTAGAAGAAGAAAAACTATCACAAACAATCGCAATAGAAGATAATGCAGTAGATTATGACATCACATGTGCAGAAATTCTTGGAATGACACCAGATACAGAAATGAAATCAATGATAATAGAAATTAAAACAGATTGTGATGGAGAATTAAAAATCACACTTCCAAAAGAAGTCATCGATACTGACGAAAATGGATTTTTTGTTTTAGTTGACGGAGACGAAACAAATCATAATGCAGTGTCAGTTTCAGAATATTGGACTTTGACAATTCCATTCTCATATGGTTCTGAAGAAATTGAAATTATTGGAACATATGTGATTCCAGAATTTGGTACTATTGCAATATTAGTATTAGTGGCAGCAATTACAACAATTGTAATGATTTCAGCTAAGAATAAGCAAATTTTCTATCCAAAGATATAGTTCAGAGATAAAAGTTCGAATATACATAAATAATCAGCATAAAAACAATTTTCAAGATGAACGTTCAATCTATCGTACTTTTGATGTCCATTGTGGCATTAGGAAGTATGGGAGCCGCATCACAGGCTTTTGCAGAACATGGACAACAACATGGTGACGCCCCAATACCAATCTCAATAGAGGTTAATGGCGACACATTCGATCATGAATCTACAATTGTAGTAAATGGTCAAGTTGGAAACATGAGAGCTGGAACACCGGTTGCATTAATTGTAACAGGAGCTAATGGAGTTGTAACAATAGATCAAGTTACACCAGCAGCTGACGGTAGCTTCTCATTCAGCATTAACACTGCAAGCCCATTGATGAAATATGACGGCGAATACAAAATAAAAGCAACATACGGTGATGCAAACATCAACGATGTAGCAGTTGTAACATTGGAAGGTGGACTTGTTAAACAAGAAAGCCACAGTGGTCATGAAGAAGGACATCACAGTGAAGCAGCTGACTTAACCGATGCACTAAACTACAACATTAGTGGCGGTATGGTCGAAAGCATTACTTCAACAAATGATGATTCT
>LUMU01000784.1_pt1 | contig 11968 bp, 13 predicted proteins | sample 729751 | NCBI WGS metagenome assembly LUMU01 (sample SAMN03860300, study PRJNA289734) | marine metagenome | biome: seawater column; feature: ocean; material: water; isolation source: Red Sea water column Station 192 - depth 100m | place: Saudi Arabia: Red Sea | collected 2011-10-15 | depth 100 m
CATATATTGTTTATTCTTTTTTACTAGAACTAGCATCACTTCTTTATCTCGCTGGTCTTGTTTGGGCTTTTTATAGAAGAATTTTTGGTACTGAAGACAGAATTAAAACTAAGACAAAAATGGACGATTATTTAACTCTGTCCCTTTTAGCTTTTATGGGTGTTTCGGGTCTTACAACTGAAGCAGGAAGGATAATTGTTGAAGGATTTCCTAACTATGAGAAGTGGAGTTTTGTAGGCTATTTTATTGCCACCCTTTTACCTCTTGAAAGTGGTGTGTTATTTCACAGAATCTCGTGGATTCTTCATACTGTAAGCTTTTTTGTATTTTTACTAGTACTTCCACAATCAAAATTAAGACACATAATCACATCTCCAGTAAATATGTATTTGAGTCCAAAAGAAAGACCAAAAGGTGCGATGAGAGATATTGGAAATCTAATGGAGGCGGAAGATATTGAAACTGTGGGTGCTGAATTAATTGAAAATTTTACATGGAAGCAACTTTTAGATCTTGATGCATGTACTGTATGTGGTCGCTGTACTTCTGTTTGTCCAGCTAACCTTACAGGAAAACCATTGGATCCCCGAGAGATTATCTTGAAAGTTGGACAGGTTATGTCAGAAACCGGAAATCCTGCTGTACCTACAACCGTATCAACTCCTATAGACTTAAAAGTGAAATCATCAAGTGTATTTGAGCGAATTACACCAGAAGAACTTTGGGCCTGTACTTCTTGTAAAGCATGTGATGAAATTTGTCCTGTAAACATTGAAATTCTAGACAAGATACTTGATATGCGTAGATACTTAGCATTGATGGCTTCCGATTTTCCTTCTGAGTTAGGAAAGGCATATGTTGCAATGGAAAATTCTTCAAATCCTTGGGGTGCATCTCAAGAAGATAGAATGAAATGGTCAGAAGATTTAGATTTTGAAGTTCCTTTGCTTGATGAAAAAAATAAAGAGGAAATTGATTACCTGTACTGGATAGGTTGTGCAGGAGCTTTTGATGATAGAAATGTTCCTGTAACAAGAGCTGTTGCAACACTTCTCAGAAGAGCAAATGTATCATATGCAGTCCTGGGTCCTAAAGAAGTTTGTACAGGTGATTCTGCAAGAAGAACTGGAAATGAATTTGTATTTCAGCAGTTAGCAATTCAAAATATTGAGACGATGAATAACCTTGATGTTAAAAAAGTTATCACTCAGTGTCCGCACTGTTTTAATACGATTAAAAATGAATATCCCCAATTAGGCGGAAATTTTGAGGTCATACATCACAGTCAATTGTTGACTGAACTTGTCCAATCAGGACATATTGAAGTAGGAACAAGTGACAAACCACATGTCATTACATATCATGATTCCTGTTACCTAGGTAGACATAATGATATTTATACTGCTCCAAGAGAGATAGTTGGATCTATTGGCGGTATTGAAATTCGAGAAATGAAAAGACAAGGAACAACAAGCTTCTGCTGTGGTGCTGGTGGTGGACGAATGTGGATGGAAGAAGCAACCGGTAAAAAAGTTAATATCGAAAGAGTAGAGGAAGCTGTTGAAACTGGTGCCGATGAGGTCGCTGTTGCCTGTCCATTTTGTTACATAATGATGGATGATGGAATGAAAGAGATTGGCCAAGGAGATAATGTCAGAGTAAGAGACGTTTCTCTTATATTGCTTGATAATTTAAGAAAAGATTAACTATTTTTACCCATAAAGAATTTAGTGATATTTCCTTTTGACTTATTAAGGCTATAAATCACATATATTGCTGTAGTCAGATTGCCTAAAGTCATTAAGAAAAAAATCCAAACTAATGCAGATACCGTTTTTTCTTTATAAAATATCCAAATTCCTACAAGAATAAATCCAGCATACAGATCGACAAGCGAAACGACACCCCAAGGAAGAGATGGAATTATCGAATCGAATACTGAGACTTGGTTCTGAGCCCAAAATATTGTTGATACCATAGCTATAGTTATTAAATAAGCTATTACTTTTGTTATAGTCATACATTAGATTTTAAAGAAGAAGAAAAGTATATGGGAAACAATAGACAAGTAATTTTAAAAATATTTAGATTGGATAAAAATATTTACAATGAACTTGCGTCAGAGGTTAGCAATTTCCAAATTGCTATTGCAATCTACATTTCTGGCTTCTTGTTTAGTGGTCTTGCTGCCTTAAACTTTTTAAGAAACTCACTTGTTTATCTTGAGGAAAATCTTGGATTAATTGTTGGAACCCTTCCGGCACAAACAGTCAATTAATTAAACAATTTAATAAGAGAGTTCGAGAATGTATTCGATTCTCAACAATTTATTGGATTACTTACAAGTTATTTAATTTCTAGCTTTGTATCAGGGTTTGTTGGTTTAGGCCTTGTTTATTTATTGTTGACACGTTTTTTTAGAAAAGAAACAGATTTTAGGCAAGTAGGAATAATTTATGGACACTTTTTTCACAAGTAATATAAATGAAAGCAGCAATTATTTTAGCCGCCGGAGAATCGTCTAGGATGGGATTCCCAAAACAATTGGCTGAATATAAAGGTAAAACAATTTTGGAAACTGTTGTAGAAACCGTTTCGAATAGTATTGAAAATTCAATTGTTGTATTAGGGCATGAAAACGAAACCCTTACTGAAAAGATTGATTTTAAAAACAGCACAATTCTTATCAATGAAAGTTGGGAGGAAGGAATTATTTCATCTATTAGAACCGGTTTATTCTATTTGAGCTCGGATAAAAATATCGATGGAGTATTGATATTCATGGGAGATCAACCAGCAATTAATTCAGAAGTAATTGAAAAATTACTATTAACAAAGCATGATGATGATGAGGTTGTAGTCCCTCAATACCGATACGAAACAGGATACCCAATCTTGATACCTAGATATTTCTGGAACAAACTTGAACTCATTACTCAAGATGATATTGATGGTGATGATTCAGTATTTAAAAATTTTGATTTGATTGACTTCTTTGAATCATCTGAATCAAAAAAGAAAATTCTAAATTTTAATTTTCTTAAACCTACAGATTTTGACAAACAGTCTGATTTTTAAGAGTGGGAAAATCTCCCTAAAAATTTTCTTAGTTTTTAAAAAAAATTTTGTAAACTTTAAACATGAATTCAATTGACTCAATAAATGGAATGACGCATACAGAAGCTACAAAATTAAGAAGAGCTAGAGTCAGAACTACAGTAACGTTTCTCCAAATCGCATCAACTCGATCTGGAAGAGCCTTGCTTACAAAAGAGACTGGAATAACATCACCAAAACTTTTGCATTGGGCCAAACGCGCCGAACTGATGAAAATTAAGAACCTTGGTAGAGATTATGCAGATCTCTTAGAAGCTGTTGGTGTTGAAAGTGTAGCTGATCTTAAAAGAAGAAATCCTGAAAGCCTTCATGAGATGATGCATAATGCAAATCAGGCAAAAAAAATTGTTGATAGAATGCCTTCACTTAAAAGAGTAACTAATTGGATTGATGATTCAAAAGATATTGTCATAACGGTATCTTCTTAGTTAATCATTTAATTATCATTATTGTGTGAATACAAAAACACTAAGAATATCTTGTGCACAATTATCTTTTCCTGTTGGTGCGATCCAAGAAAATAAAGATAAAATAATCAACACATTAAAAGAGGCTGAAAAAGTACATTCTGATATTGTCTTATTTCCAGAACTTGCACTAACAGGCTATCCTCCTGAAGATTTGCTACTAAGAGAAAGTTTTGTCGGAAAAAATTTTGCGGTTATGGAAGAGATTGCAGAGTTTTCTGGAAAAACAAGTGGTGTAATCGGGTTTGTTGATCGTAGCTTAAAGAAAGAAAAAAATGATAATGTTGACAGAGATATAGCCAATGCAGCTGCGATTGTTCAAAATGGTGATGTAAAAGGAATTTATCATAAATGTTTCCTACCTAATTATTCCGTTTTTGATGAAGCAAGATATTTTGACAAAGGTACAAATCCTTCAACTCTTTTTTGGTACGAAGATATTGCTGTAGGGATAAATATATGTGAAGATATTTGGATCGAAGATGGTCCAGCCGAAGAACAAGTAAAAAAAGGAGCTTCAATCATATTAAATATAAATGCATCCCCATTTGATTTAAACAAAATTAACCAAAGGAAAGACAAAGTAAAGAATAAAGCAAAAAAACTAGGTGTACCAATTGTTTATCTAAATATGGTTGGTGGCCAAGATGAACTTGTTTTTGATGGTGGTTCATTTGTGGTTGATAAAAATGGAGAAATTATATACATGGCTCCACAATTTGAAGAAGACTTTTTTACTTTAGACGTTGAACTCGATGTAAAAGATATTATTTCAGAGTCAAATTTATATTTGAATGATAAGAATGTTGAGCCAGAACCATTAGTTAGTACAAAAGAGCTTGATAAAATCGAGTCAATGTATGCTGCTTTGAAATTAGGTCTATCTGACTATGTAACAAAAAACAAATTCAACAAAGTACTTGTTGGACTATCTGGTGGAATTGATTCAGCTTTAACGGCAACTATAGCTTGTGATGCGTTAACTCCAGAACGTGTCATAGGTGTTGCAATGCCATCAAAATACAATCCAGAATCATCCTTAGATGATGCAAAACAACTTGCTAAAAACTTAGGTATAAACATTAAAGAAATCACTATTGAGGATACTGTTGAAAATATAAGAACATTAGTTTCTGCAAATATTGAAGAACAATTGAAAAGTGTCGTAGATGAAAATATTCAGTCGAGGGTTAGAGGTAACCTCCTTATGGCACTATCAAATCAGTTAAATGCAATGGTTGTCTCTACAGGCAACAAATCAGAAATGGCCGTAGGCTATGCTACTTTGTATGGAGACCTAGTTGGAGGATTTGCGCTCCTTAAAGATGTTTACAAAGCAGATGTATATAATCTGGCAAAATTTAGAAATTCAATATCTGAGGTTATTCCACAAAACACGATAGACAAAGAACCAAGTGCAGAGCTTAGCGAAAATCAGTTTGATTCAGACTCTCTTCCTGATTACGACACTTTAGATAAAATAATAAAACTTTATATTGAAGAAGATTTTTCCTCTGAGAAAATTATAAATTCTGGAATTGATAAGAATGTTGTATACGATGTGCTCGAAAAAATTGACAGAAATGAATATAAGAGAAATCAAGTCGCTCCTGGTGTAAAATTGACAAACAGAGCTTTTGGAAAAGATAGAAGAATGCCAATTACAAATACATATAAAAGGGAAAGAAATTAAATGTATCTTATTAATGGGGTTGAGGTATCAAAAGAAGAATTTAATATACCTGTAGAAAACCTAGCTATTTGGAGAGGTGATGGAATTTTTGAAGCAATAGCCATACATAAAGGCTATTTATTTGGAATCGACAAGCACATGGAAAGATTCGCCCAATCTGCAGAAAAAATGTTTTTCAACAATATTAATTTTCAAGAAATAAAAGATAATCTTATTTCAATTGCTTCAAATTATGATGATGGCTACATGAGGGTAATTATTGGAAGAGGCTCGGATAAAGATAAAAGTGATGTCTATATTTTTTATCAAGAACTTATAAACTTCCCTGAGAGCTTCACATTGCAATCTCATTTTGCGCACTGGCATGCTGGAGGTGATTTTGATTTAAATGAAGTAAAAAATATTGGTTCAAAATCAATTTCCTACGCAATGAATCTTAATCAGACAAGATTAGCTGAAAAAAACGGGTACACAGATTCATTGTTATTGAACAAAGATGGAATAGTACTAGAGGGTCCAACATTTTGTGTAAGTTGGATAATTGATAACAAAATTTATGTACCTGATTTAGAACTTGGGATATTGGATTCCATTACTCGCCGCTCTCTCATCGACATAGCAAACGAGACAGATTTAGATTTAGAAATTTCCAGAATTCATATTAATGATATTTATAATGTCGATACAGTTTTTGCCCTATCAACAGCTAAACATGCAATTTTTGTAAGTAAAATTGATGACCAAGTTTATACTCAATCGCCTCTTTTAGAGAGAATCCGACATTCATTTACTGAATTTATTGAAAAAGAAAGACAATTAAACAAGTAATTAAAGGAGGTTCAATTGAGATTAACTGAATACTCTCATGGCGCTGGTTGAGCTTGTAAACTCTCACCTGGTGAGCTTGCTCAAGTTTTGACGCAATTTAAAAATCATAAAGCTACTGAATCTCCAAATTTATTAGTTGGACTTAAAAATCCTGATGATGGAGGAGTTATTCAAGTTGGTGATCAAAAAATAATTCAAACTGTTGATTTTTTTACTCCCATTCTTGATAATCCTTACGATTGGGGAAGAGTAGCAGCCGCAAATGCGCTATCAGATGTATATGCAATGGGAGGAGAACTCACAGTATCGATGACAAAGAACCAAAATATGGTTTCTCCATCACTGGTGTTATAAAAGATAAGATATTTAAAAATAATGAAATTAAGGATGGAGATAGACTTTTTTTAACAAAACCAATAGGAACTGGGATTATTACAACTGCAATTAAAAGAGGAGTTGCTTCTGACGAAAGCGTAAAAATTGTAACTGACATTATGACTGAACTAAATAAAAAATCTTTAAATTTTTCACTGGATAATAATGCAAATGCAATTACAGATATAACTGGTTTTGGATTGTTGGGGCATTTGTATGAAATGCTGAATGATTCCAAATTATCAGCAACAATCAAATTTGATTCTGTTCCTTTGATTGAAAATATTTATGATTATCTGGATAAAGAAATATTTCCTTCTGGAAGCTTGAGAAATTATGAATACCTATCAGACAAACTTATTTCTGATCTGGATGAGCAATCTTTAAAAATACTATGTGATGCACAAACTAATGGTGGCTTTCTCATTTCAATACCTAAGAACCAAAATATTAAACTTCAAAAAGATATGGAGCTCAACAAAAATATTTGGGAAATAGGTGAAATTAATTCTAAATATAATGAAAAGATAAATATTATTTAAAAGATGATAAAAACAATTGCTAAAGTTTTCGCTTTCACTTCCATATTTAAGAATTTGGTTTTGACTCAAAAAAGTAAAACAGAGGGAATAACCCAATTACATCCTATAAAGATTCCTGGAAGAACTGTCTTTGTGAGAGAAAAAGAATATTTTATTAGAGAAAACATTTTATAACTATTGATTTTAAAAATCATGGAAGATCGGATGCCAGTTGGGAAAGATGGAGTGTTGATGAGAATGCAGACATAGTAATAAGCATTCTAGATGAATTAAATGTATCAGAATGCCATTTAGTAGGTTGGTCCATGGGAAGTGCAGTTGCACTAACAATATCCAAAAAAATTCCGGAAAGAATAAATAAAATGGTTTTGGTTACACCATTTAGTTGGATCGAGGGAGAGAGGTATAAAGATAACTTTCTTTTCAAATTACTTGTTGGTGGTGTAAGGATTAGAGAAAGACTTTTTCCCAACAAAAATCCACAATCTAAATATTCTTTTCTTAAAAAATCTAGTGCTCTAAAAAATGAGTTTACTGATTGGGCGTGGAACAATCTTCATCGCTCTAAAGATGATTTTATCTATGGAGATGGTGGAAGACACGTAGTAGCTTTTGATTCAAGAGACTGGCTAGGTGATATTGAAACTGAAACCTTGGCGCTAATTGGTGGTAAAGACAGTCTTGTACCTCAAAAAGCATCGCAAGAAGTGACTACAAAAATGCAAAATATTACACCAATAACATTTACTAATGCACTTCATGGAATACCATGGACACATGATGAAGAACTTGTTGAAGAACTCACTAAATTTTTAAATTTATGAAAAATGTTCTATTTATTGCACCCACTACATATCAACTTCCTTTAACTGAAAACTTAAAAAAAAAGTTCATTACATTAAGTGAAGTTTGTAATGTTTCTGTTCTAGCTTTTGCAAACAGTAAAACTTTTTTTAACGAGACGTATGGAAACTTCTACTTAAATAAGAAAATAAAAAATCGTTTAATAAATTATTTTAGAATTATTCAAATTTCAATCTTTACCACCCACAAAATTATTAAAAAGGAAAATATAGATATTGTATGTTTTCAAGATCCAGTATCTTCTTTTTTTTCAATTCTATTTTTAAAGGTAAGAAGAGCTGAAGTAAAAATAGTTGTTGAAACTCATGGTGATTTCATTGAGACCTTGAGTTTAGAGAAAAATTTAGTTTTACCAAGGTTGTACAAAAAACTATTTTACATAATGGCAAAATACTCTATTGGTAAATCAAATATTATAAGAGCAGTTTCATCTTCGACTGAACAACAAGTTTTAGATATAGATTCATCAAAAAGTGTTGTAAGGTTTCCTGCTTGGATTGATTTTAAGGATTTTCAAAATATTGAACCTAAGCCACTTTCTAAAGACAAATTTAATATTCTATTTATTGGAAGTGTGACAGATAGAAAAAAACCTCATATGATTATTGAGGCAATTCAAAGAATCAATGACAAAAGTTATCACTTATCAATTGTTGGACCCGCTCCTAATGAAAAATATTTTAAAGAGGTCAAAGACTTAATAGATGAATCAGACCTTCAAAATCAAGTTTCATTGATAGGGCCTGTTGATAGGGAAAGTGTTAAAGATTATTATTCATCTTCAAATTTAATGATTCTACCTTCAATATCAGAGGGGCTTGCACGGGTAATTTTTGAATCACAAGTAGCAATGTGTCCAGTACTTGTTACAGATGCTCCAGGAATGAGTGATATTGTTATTGATGGTCAAACAGGATATGTATTTGAAAGTAATAATCTAGATAGCCTCTCCTTAAAGATTGAATATATTAATAATAATTATGATGAGGCATCTTTAGTTGCTAAGAATGCAAAGGGATTTATTTTATCTAATTATTCTGAAGATAATTTTAAATTTAGTTTCAAAAAACTTTTTGATACGGTTTAATTTCAAAACTGTCCACGCAACTTGCTATTCTTGTAACATGGAAATTTTATTTTTAGGGATAATTTCAGCGCTTTTAATCGCAATTTTATATTTTGTTACAAAAAAAGATAATTCTGAAGAACAAAATAAGGACGAATATTTGATTAAAGGAATTGTTAGTGAAATTATTGAAAATGAAGAATCTCAAATTTATAAATTATTAAACAAATCAGATCAAACTGTAAAAGAATTTCTTGAAAAAACTGGTGAAATAAAAAGTTCTATATCAGGAGTAGATCAACAAACTCGAAATTTAATATCAGTATTAAACAATAATCAAAGCAGGGGTCAGTGGGCTGAGTTTCAAGTTGAAGATCTTCTAGGAATTATGGATTATAAAGAAGGAATCCATTATGAAACTCAAAAAATAATGAAGAGTGGTACAAAACCTGACTTTACTTTTTACCTTCCAGATGATAAATCGATCAATATGGATTCAAAATTCCCGCTTACGATATATATGGAAATTTCAAAACTTAATAGAGATTTAGAAGATGAAACTTTAGATGAAATAGCAAGACGAGAAATAACAGACTCTATTAAGGCCAAAACTAAAGAATTTTTAGATAAAGCAATTAAAACAAAAATAGATGATACTGCTTCGAGGGAGGGCTACATTGCTCCTGATGAAGATACCGTAGACTTTGTTTTAATGTATGCTTTTTCAAGGAAAGTTATATTAGTAAGCCCACAAACACTAATGGCCTATCTCGAAACAATAAGACATTCAATGAAATTATTTAGTTTACAAACCGATACTAAGAATATTCTTACTACTCATGAAAAAATAAAAAATGAAATTAGGAAATTTATTGATTCATTTGATGATGTAACAAAGAGATTAGACCAAACTGTTCAATCGTTTGAATCTTTAAAGACTACAAGAGTCAATAAACTTGAAAAATCATTTGAAGAACTTGATCAGGTAAATAAACAACTTGAAGATTAATAATTAGAAGATAATCTTGTTACCACCATAATGCATTTGTCATCTATGTAATTTTTTTTGTTAATTTTTAAGAATTTTGAGATTTCATCACTTTCTGCACCTGGTTGGTACCAAAAATTGTCATATCCCTTCTCAACCAAATCCCTTGTAACAACTAATCCTTCATCTGGAGGTATTACAAAATTGATTATCGAGGGGATTTCTTCAAGCATTTCTATATTTTTATATGCTTTAAGTCCTTCAATTTCTTTTTCTTTCTTGTTAACCGGATAAACAGTGTATCCCTTTTTTGTTAAATCTAATAAAATTTTATTTCCATATTTTCTGGGATCATTTGATGATCCAATCAGAGCAATAGAGTTACTTTTATTCTTTAAAGATTCAATCAATTAGAAATTATCAGCCTTCATGGCATAAAGATCATCTTTACCTGCTGTAACAGCTGAAGCATAACCAGATGTCAATGGAAGTAGTTGTTCCATGTAAAATTTTGAAAGGGTTAATTTATCGGTATAAAACTCATCATTAGTTTCTTTAAATTTTTTGTTTGCCAAAATAGCAGCTTTACCCATATAGTATCCACCAAGAACTTGTCCAAACATTTTCAAATAAGGTGTAGCAGCAGCACTTGCGTCAACAAGTTCTCCTTCTAACATTCTTCCACCAAGCCACAATGTAACCTCGGACAATGTAGAGACTTCTTTTTCAAGCTTTTCTGCCATAGATGAAATTACTTCATCATCTTTCTTCATTTCCTCGATAAGTTCATTTACATCACCCAATAATCTTTGCATTGCTTGACCATTGTCTAATGGGAGTTTTCTAAACATTAAATCTAAGGCTTGAATTCCATTTGTTCCTTCATAAATTGGTGCAATTCTTGAATCCCTCAGATATTGAGCTACTCCAGTCTCTTCGACATAACCCATTCCACCATAAACTTGTATAGCCATAGAAGAAAGCTCAACTCCTAAATCTGATATCCATGCTTTAGTAATTGGAGTCAAGATTCCACATCTTTCCTCACCAAACGCCTTCATTTCCTCATCTTCTGCAAAGTATTCTACATCCAGCATTAATTGATTGTCATACATCATATATCTCATTGCATCAACGTATGATTTAATTGTCATAAGCATTCTTCTAACATCTGCATGATCAATAATTGTTGAATTTTTAGCATCCTCTTTTGACATTCCAACAGGACGACCTTGGACTCTATCCCTAGCATATTGAGCAGCACCCTGAAGAGATCCTGATGCGCAAGCAAGACCTTGTCCACCTACCCATACTCTTGCCTCATTCATCATTGTGAACATGTAATTAAGGCCTCTGTTTTCCTCTCCAACTAAATAGCCAACTGACTCGTTATATTCCATAACACATGTTGGACTTGCGTGAATACCTAATTTTTCCTCAATAGAGATACATGTTACATTGTTGCTTTCTCCAGAAGAGCCATCTTCATTGACCATCATTTTTGGAACTATAAACATAGAAATACCTTTTGTTCCTTCAGGTGAACCAGGTACTTTCGCAAGTACTAAATGAATGATGTTGTCAGTCATATCATGTTCTCCAAAAGTAATCCAAACTTTTGTTCCAGTTATTTTATAAGTTCCATCATCTTGAGGCTCTGCTTTTGTAGTGATTGTTCCAAGATCAGATCCTGATTGTGGCTCACTTAGGTTCATAGTCCCTGTCCACTCACCTGAAACTAATTTAGGTAAAAACTTTTCTTTTTGTTCTTCACTTCCATGAAAATTAATTGCTGAAATTGCTCCGGCACTTAAACCTGGTGCTAGTCCAAAAGCGAGATTTGCACTACTTAAAATTTCAAGAGTTCCTCCCGAGAGCGCAATTGGCATTCCTCCTCCACCAATTTCTGATGGTAACGAAATTGAAGCCCACCCAGCTTCGGCAAATCTTTTATAAGCGTCGACAAATTCAGGTGGCATCGATACTTTTCCATTATCAATAGTCGCCCCTTGTTGGTCACCAATTGCA
>LUMU01000684.1_pt1 | contig 11914 bp, 14 predicted proteins | sample 729751 | NCBI WGS metagenome assembly LUMU01 (sample SAMN03860300, study PRJNA289734) | marine metagenome | biome: seawater column; feature: ocean; material: water; isolation source: Red Sea water column Station 192 - depth 100m | place: Saudi Arabia: Red Sea | collected 2011-10-15 | depth 100 m
TTAATATCAAATTATAATGAATACCTCTACATTTCATTGGTCTTGTAGACATACCTGGAAAAGAAGCGCAAAAAATACAGCTTGGTGTGTACTTGGTTGCGCTATTGGAGACTTTGGAACAATATTATTTTTTCAATTAACTCAAATTCCTTTTCCAGTTTTAGGAATAATGATTTTAGCAATAATCAACGGATTGATTACAAGCATTATTCTAGAAACAATAATTTTAATGACGCAAAATTTTAATTTTGTTAACGCATTCAAAACAGCTTGTGGTATGAGTTTAATTTCAATGATTAGCATGGAAATAATGATGAATTTAACTGACTATGTTTTAACTGGAGGCGCAATTTTAACATGGTGGGTGGTACCAATAATGCTGATTGTAGGTTTTTTAACTCCTTGGCCTTATAATTATTGGAGATTAAAAAAGTTTGGAATTGCTTGTCATTAAGATTAAAGAATTCTTTTTAATAAATTGTCCCCAAAAAATAGTTTGTGAATAATGACAGCAGTTATATGAAGCAATATTAAACCGATAAGGGTATAATTAGAAAGAATATGAATTTCATAAAACTGATCTGCTAAATCAAAATTTTCATTAATTTGAATTTCTCTGAATAATATTGTTAATGTTTCTCCGTTAAATAATTTTTTTAATATTCCTGAAATTGTTATTGCTAAAATAGCAACATATAAAAGTACATGATTCATCTTTGCAAGAAACCTTTGTCCTTTAAAAATACTTGGATCTAATTTTGGAGTTGGATTAAGTATATTATTTATTAACCTTATTATTATTATATAAAAAACAGTTAAACCTAACGTAACGTGAATATCTTCAATAGTTATTCTTTGATCACCAAAATCTAAATCAACTAGATAAAAACCCAAAGGTATTTGTATGAATAGAATAGCTGCGCTGAGCCAATGTAACACCTTTGAGATAATGCCATACTCTGTTAGGGTATTTGTTACATGCATAATTTATTTAATCACATAAAAAAATATATTAAAATAATTTTATTCTCAATTTTAAGCGTATTTTTCGTCTCATCTTCCAATGCTGAGTTGACAGTTGAAGATATTATTAAAAGTAGACAAGCATTATTTAGTAAAAACTATAGTACAGCTAAAAGGGTTCAAGCTCTCTCTTCAAAAGGAGACTTTAAAAAAGCAAAAAAACTAATGATAGAAATGAGTGAAAATTATAAAGTTTTAATAGATCTATTTCCTGAAAATACTCAAGAGGGTTTTGATACTGAAGCTTTACTGACAATTTGGGATGAAAAAGATGATTTTAATGCATTAATGCAAAAAGCCTCTGATGATATGATAAAACTTACATCTGTAATTGAAGATGCTGAAGATATAAGAGGCACTCTGAAACAATTTATGTGGAGTAATTGTAAGGCTTGTCACAGCAGGTACAGAGAAGAACATTAGTTATTAAGTAAGAATGATACCTCAAAAAGTTAAAGATCATATTGAAGAATATATTAGCCAGGAAGTATATGTTCAGATAGCTATTATTAAGGGCAAAGAGAAGGTTTCAACAGAAACAGCTATTGATAAATATTTTAACACAAATCATTTTAGAGATTTTTCAGAGGGTAAACCTTATTTTCATTTTATTGATGGATTAAGAGATAAATGCCTTGGGAAACTTAAGAATTCTCCCATGAGAGATAAAGTAACAGAGGACGAAACTATTAAATTATTACAGAAAAAATTAAATGATTTAACTGATGATGAGCTTGAAGACACTTATTGGGAAATAGAAACAGGAGAATTTTTTTCAGGAGAGCAAATAAAAGAATTAGAAAAAAATTGCAGTGAATTAATTAAAGAGCTTAATCTTTCAAATAAAAATAAAAAAGAAGTTCAAAAAACTATCATGAGTTTTTGTGAAAACTATGAAAAGTTGTGTCAAAAAAAATACCCAGAAGCTCCACTTCCACTAGAAATATTAAAATCTGTAAATTAGTTTTTAAAGGGTTCGCTCTTTAAGTGTATACCTAAAGAGCTCCCTTGTATCGCCTCTTTGGCATTATAATTCCGAGAGGAATTTATTTTTCGTTATATTTTTGAAATATGAGCTGTTCAGCTAAGTATCAGGTGGTGAAAGTATTAACATAAACCTCCTTCTATAAAAAAGGTAATTATAAATAAAACAATTTCAATTAATTTATTTTAATTTTGAGCAAATATATTTATTGAATACAACCTAGTGCTTTAGTAGATTCCCGCTAACTTAAGTTACTTCCAAAATTATTTTTTATTTATTAATTCACTAATAAAATTTTCACCGTAACCGTCATCAACAGCTTTTTGAAAATAATTTTTATTTACTTCAGCAACTTTTTCAGCTTCAGGAAAATCTTTTAACAAGTCTTGAATATAAGTTAAATCTTTTACAGAATTACTTGCCGTAAATTTAAATCCAGTAAAATCACCTTTTAAAAGATTGTCAAAAACTCTATTGAGTGCTGCAGAATTTCCAGAACCAAGTTTTGCAACATCAAATACTTTTTTTAAATCTAAACCCATTTCTGTAGCACTTTTAGCCAAATGATTAACTAATGCAGCATTTCCAAGGGATAAAAAATTATTTAAAAGCTTAGATTTTGCTCCCATACCAACAGGTCCAAAATGAAAATATTCTTTACAGAAAAAATTAAAGTATGGTTCAGCAATTTTAAAATTTTCATCTGACGCTCCAACAATTCCTCCCAATACACCTTCCTCTGCTTGAACAGGTCCTCCCATTACAGGACATTCAACATAATTAATATTTTTTGCTTTGAATATTTTCTCAGTTTCCATTGAGCCAGTTTTGTTGTGAGTAGTGATATCAATAATTAAAGTTTTACTATCTAACACCGTAGAAATTTTTTCAGAAATTAATTTTGCTATAGGAGTGTTAGTAACACATTTTTATGTTTTAAAATATTTTTAGCTATTCCATAGCCCATATACCCAACACCAATAAAACCAATATTTTTCATTTAAACCTCACTATTTAACTTTTCTTTTTACCCTCTGTTCTTATGAACATTATACCAAAAACAATAATTCCTATTACACCGACAATTTTATTATAATCAAACGGTACACCAAAAATTAAGAAATTAATAATTGTAGACCAAACTAATTGAGAATATTGAAAATTAGTTACAAATGACAAGTTAGAAAGTTGTATTGCATATATAATTAAAGAATGACTTACAAAACCTGCCACACCTAGAATTACCAAATAAAGCCAAAAGATATTTTTCTCTAATGGCACCCAATTAAAAAATATAAAAATACTAAAAATTATTGCACCTAAAATTGAAGTATAAAATATAGCAGCAAATGGATCGTTATCGCCTGATACAACTTTGGTAAAAAATTGATAAAGAGCCCAGCAAATTGGAGGAACAATAGGGAATATTAAATCTAAACTAAATATTCTCATACTTGGACCTAGTGAATAAACAATCGAGCCAAAGCTCAATAACATTAAAAGTATACCTTTTGTACTCAATATATCTTTTAGGAAGTATGCTGAAAGTAGTGAAACGATTAAAGGAGCTGTAAAGAAAACAACATAAATATCTACCAAGTCAAATTTCTGTAAAGAATAAAACATAAACGAGGAGGCAGTGACCATTAATATCGATCTAATTATTTGGACTTTAAAATTTTTTTTTAAATTTACTTTTGGCTTAAAAATTAAAAAAAATATAATTAAAGATACCAAGTGAAAAAAAAATCTTCCCCAAATTGCCTGAGTAACTGGCATTACCGTTCCAAGATATTTTGCTGTAGAGTCCATACAAACAAACATAAAAAAACCACCAGCAGCTAATAAAATTACTTTAATTAAGGATGTTTGTTGAGGCACAGGAAAAATAAATTACATTACAACGCCAACTTGCCAAGGATTAAACTCCTCGTCACCGTAGCCGTTGATTTCACTTTTTGATTTATTCCCTGAAGCAGTATTTACAACTAATTCAAATATTTTTTGACCAACTTCTTCAACTTTTTCTTTTCCTTCAGCAATTGTCCCTAACCAGGAGAGTCCATAAAATTAAAACCTTTATTTTTTAAAGGTTCAGCATAATGCAATACATCTTGAAGGATTGAGTTTCCTCCTTTTGCAACAGCGCCTAAGGATTTTTCTAATATGGTTGTTAGACCACCTTTTTTATTTCCTGGCGCAGGATTGTTGTCCATAGAACTATTATTAATTGAAGTGTAATGTTTCCACCATTCAATTCTTTTAATAAGTTTATCAGCAGTCTCTTGTGAGCTTGCTCTATTAATTAATAAATGTTCAGCTCCATAAATTTCTGGAGTTTCTGATAAAATTGAACTTCCACCTTTTTTAACCAAGAGATCTGCTGCAACTCCTAGTGCAGGATTTGCAGTTATTCCTGAATATCCATCTGAACCACCACATTGAAGAGCTAAAGTTAGATGACTTACTGGTTGTGAAGTTCTTTGAACATTATTAGCTTCTGAAAGCAAATTTTTAATTTGAGATAACACTTTTTCGACTATTTTTTTAGTTCCACCTTCATCTTGGATTGTTAGAAAATGAATTCGGTTATGTTTTTTTAATGATTCATCAAACAAACTGACTTGAGCACATTCGCATCCTAAACCTATAACAAAAACATGAGAAAAATTGGGATGATTTTTAAATCCATCTATAGTTCTTTGAAAAATTTGCATTCCTTCACTTTCAGTATTCATTCCACATCCTGTTGAGTGAGTAATTGGAACAATGCCATCAATATTTGGGTAATCTTTTAAAATGTCAGAATATTTAATCCTCTCAACTATCATTTTAGTGACAGTAGCTGAGCAATTTACAGTACTTACAATTCCAATGTAATTTCTGGTAGCAACCTGTCCATTATCTCTTAAAATTCCATTAAAGAAGGTGTCTGCTTTTTCATCAATAACATGTTTTTTATCTGTAACTTTAAAATCTCTTTTAAATTCTCTAAATTCTAAATTATGAGAATGAACATGTTGTCCTGGTTTAATATCATCTAAAGCAAATCCAATAATTTGATCATATTTTATGATTGGATCACCTTTTTTAATAGTTTTTAAACAAACTTTGTGTCCAAAAGGGATTGGATCAATAGTGCTGATCTCATGACCTTCAATTTTAGTTTTTTCAGGAATAATAAATTGGCTAACGCCCACATTGTCATTCTTGTTTAAAACTATTAGATTATTCATAAATTTATTATATAACCAATAACTTAAACAAACCATTATTTAAATTATGCCTAAAAAAAGAAAAAAGAGTTTCCGAAGTCAACAGTGGTTCAATAATCCAAAAAACCCTGACATGACGGCTTTATATCTAGAAAGGTATTTAAATTATGGTCTTACAAGAAAAGAATTACAATCTGGTAATCCAATTATAGGAATAGCGCAATCTGGCAGTGATCTATCTCCATGCAATAGACATTTCATGTCTTTGAGTAAAAGAATAAAAGATGGAATTAGAAGAGCAGGTGGCATACCAATGGAATTTCCTACTCACCCAATTCAAGAAACTGGAAAAAGACCGACAGCAATGTTGGATAGAAATCTTTCTTATTTATCACTAGTAGAAGTTTTGTATGGATACCCAATTGATGGAGTTATCTTAACAACAGGATGTGATAAAACTACTCCGGCAGCTTTAATGGCAGCTGCTACAGTAAACATTCCTGCAATAGTTTTATCAGGTGGTCCAATGTTAGATGGAGTTTATAAAGGAAAATTAGCTGGTTCAGGAATGGTAGTTTGGGAAGCAAGAAAAATGTTAGCTAAAGGAGAAATTAAATACGAAGAATTTATGGATATGGTTGCATCTTCTGCACCAAGTGCTGGACATTGTAATACAATGGGAACAGCTTCTTCAATGAACTCTGTTGCTGAAGCATTAGGTATGTCTTTACCAGGGGGCGCTGTTATTCCAGCTCCCTATAGAGAAAGAGAACAAATTTCTTACGAAACAGGAAAAAGAATCGTTGGAATGGTTCATGAAGATTTAACCCCATCAAAAATTATGACACGTAAAGCTTTTGAAAACGCAGTAGTAGTTGCAAGTGCTATTGGTGGATCTAGTAATTGCACAGCTCATCTAAGTGCTATTGCAAAACATATGGGAATTAAATTTGATCTTTCTGATTGGCAAAAACTTGGGCACAACATTCCTTTATTGGTAAATTGCCAACCTGCAGGAGAATACTTAATGGAAAGTTTTCACAGAGCTGGAGCAATACCTGCTGTAATGAGGGAATTAATTAAAAATAAAAAAATCCATACAAATATTAAGACAGTTACAGGAAAAACTGTAGGAGAAAATTTAAGAAAGAAAGTTGATGTAGATAACAAAGTAATTAAAACATTTAAGAATGCATTGACTGAAAAAGCTGGTTTTTTAGTTATGAAAAGCAACTTTTTTTCATCTGCTATCATGAAAACATCTGTAATCAGTAAAGAATTTAGAGATCAATATTTATCAAATCCTAAACACCCAAATGTTTTTGAATGTAAAGCTATAGTTTTTGAAGGTCCTGAGGATTATCATAAAAGACTTAATGATAAGAAGTTAAAAATAGATGAAAACTCTCTATTAATTATTAGAGGTTGCGGACCTGTTGGTTATCCTGGATCAGCTGAAGTGGTTAACATGCAACCACCAGACAGATTATTAAAAAAAGGAATAAGACATTTACCAACTTTGGGTGATGGAAGACAAAGTGGAACATCAGAAAGTCCATCAATTTTACATGTTTCACCAGAGTCTGCAGTAGGTGGAGATCTAGGAATTGTTAAAACTTACGATAAAATAAAAATAGACTTAAATAAAAGAAGAGTTGATTTATTGATTTCTCAAGCTGAGTTTAAAAAACGAAGAAAAAATAAAAAAGTATTTAAACCAAATAATCAAACTCCTTGGCAGGAAATATTTAGAAATACTGTTGGTCAATTGGATGATGGTGCATGTATTAATTCTCGAGGTAAATATTTAGACGTATCACATACCAAAGGTTTACCAAGAGATTCTCACTAATATGAAGCCAAAAATATTAGTTTCTAGAAAAATCTCAGATTTAGCAGAGGAAAAACTTCAAAAAGAATTTGAAGTAACTCTTAATCCAAAAGACGAACCCATTCCAGAAAGCGAATTAATAAAATTGGTTAATGATTATGATGGAATGATTTCAACAGGGTTTGATAAAATTAGTGAAAATTTTTTTAATAATTTAAATGGGAAATTAAAAATAATAGCTCAAGTTGGTGTTGGCTATGACAATATTTCAATTAAATCTGCCGAAGAAAAAAAAATTAAGGTAACAAATACTCCTAATGTGTTAAATGAGGCTGTTGCAGAAACTACAATACTTTTGATATTAGCTGCATCTAGAAGAATTGGTGAAGCATACAATCTGGTAAGAACAGATAAGATGGTGCAAAGTATTATTCTGATATAAATACAATGCTACCAGAGTGTGATTTTTTAAGTATTCACACACCTGCAACAGCTGAGACCAAACATATTCTTAATTCATCAACAATAAATTTGCTACCAAAGCATGCAGTAGTTATTAATACTTCAAGAGGATCAACTATTGATGATGATGCATTGATAGATGCATTAGAAAATAAAAAAATTTATGCAGCAGGATTAGATGTTTTCAATAATGAACCAAATTTAGATAAAAGATATTTAAAATTAGATAACTGTTTTGTTTTACCTCATATCGGTAGTGCGACTCATGAGACTAGATTGGCAATGAGTATGATGGCAGTGGATAATATTTATTGTTATTTCAATAAAAAACCTCTTATTTCAGAAGTAGTTTAGAACAACTATAAGTTGTTAGTTCAATAAATATATATAATTTCTATATATAAAAGTTAAACGAAATTATTGATCTCAAAAATCATTTATGGTTAACTTTCAAAAAAACATAAACGAGAGGAAGATAATGTTTAAACTTATATCTAAAACTATAGCAGCTGTAGCTATTGTTTCAGTTGCTTTATTTGGCTCTGCAAATGCAAAGACTTTAAAGATTGAAACACACTTTACAGCTAGTTCACCAAATGGTGAAGTTGCTGCTCAATTCGCTAAAAACGTAGAGAAGTTTTCTGGCGGAAGCTTAAAAGTAGAAATGTTCTACTCATCATCAGTAACAGGTAAATCTGCTGAGGTGTTTAACTCTGCACAAACTGGAATTATCGATTGTGATATGACTGGTGCTGGTTACCAAACTGGTAAAAATGCAGCGTTCCAATTCGCAGGTGATGTAATGGGTGGATACGATAACCCATATCAACAATATGAATTCTTGAATTTCCCAGGAGCTCAAGAAGCTGTTGATGCACTTTACAACAAATATGGAATGACATTAATTGGTTGGTGGATACCAGGACATGAGTCTTTAATATCTAGCAGACCAATTCCAGATGTTGCTTCATTGAAAGACTTTAAATTTAGATCACCTCCAGGAATGGAAAGTATGATCTTTACAGCATTAGGTGCTAAGCCAATCGTAATGGACTTTGGTGAAGTTCCAACTGCTTTACAAACTGGTCTAATTGATGGTGCTGACTATTCATCTTTAGCTACTAACTATGCAGGTGGACACTATGAGCAAAATAAATATGCTACATACCCAGGTTTCCACTCTATGCCAGCTGACCACTTAGCTTGTAATACGAAAGTATGGAAGAAGTTAAAGAAACATGAGCAAGGTGCTATGTTAGCAGCAATAGAAATTGCTGGAAGAACTATCACTAGCTTAGTTGAAAGAAAAAACGCTGAAGCTGTTAAAGCTTTAAATGAAATGGGCGTTACTCTTCATGACTGGTCTAGAGAAGACAGACTTAAATTCAGACAAGCTGCTCTAGCTGCTTGGGAAGAATGGAAGACTAAGTCTCCAGAAGCTGCGGCACTTATTGAGATACACAAAGCTTATATGAAAGCTAACGGTATCATGTAATAAAAAAAATCTTGAAGGGCCTGTAAAGGCCCTTCGAATTATTTAAATTTTTACTCAATGATCGATAAAGAATTACAAGAACAAAATCAAAAAGTTGCGAGTAAAGATGATTTTCCAATAAATTGGATTGATAGAGTTTCCTTATTTTTAAGTCACACAATTAAATATCTAATTCCTGTAATTGTAATTGTGATGATGTATGAAATTTTTATGAGATATGTATTGTTTAAACCAACTTTGTGGGCAAATGAACTATGTTTATGGCTTGCTGGTGTTTGTTATTTAGTTGGCGGAATATATGCAACAAGATTAAGAAGCCATATTAGAATAGTATTATTGTATGATTGGGTTAGTAGACCAACACAGAGAATTTTTGATCTAATCAGCACTCTAATTATTGTTCTTTTCGCAGCAGCTGTAATTTATGGGGGTATGGAAGATGCATACAGATCATTTATAAATTGGGAGAGATTCGCAACTTATTGGGATCCACCAATTCCTGCTACAATGAAGCCACTAACACTTCTATGTGTTTTTCTTATTGCTGTTCAATCTGTAAATAATTTAATTATTGATTGGAGAAATCCTAAAGAAAAACAATACGACCCTTCTAAAGAATTAAAATAATATGGATATAGGATCACTTTCGATAATACTTATAGTAGGATTATTATTACTTATATCTATAGGTGTTCCAATGGGTTTTGCATCTGGTTTTATGGGTGCAGTACTAGTATTTTTATACATAGGTGAACATGCATTAGGCATATTACTTTCAAGATACTATTCTCTTGTTGTCACTTATTCCTTTTTATCTGTTCCATTATTTATATTTATGGCCTCCTTGCTCGAACGTTCGAACATCGCAAGAGATCTTTATGACGCTTTAAATGCGTGGTTAAGAAAGACTAGAGGTGGAGTAGGAGTCGTTACTGCTATCATGGCAACAATTATGGCAGCGATGAGTGGAATTATTGGTGGAGAAATAGTTTTATTAGGTTTGATTGCACTGCCTCAAATGTTGAGATTAAAATACGATCAGGATATGTCGATTGGTATTATTTGTGCATCAGGATCTTTGGGAACAATGATACCACCTTCAATTGTTTTAATTATTTATGGATTAACAACAGAGACTTCTATTACGATGTTATTCCAAGAAGCTATTGTTCCTGGTTTAATGATTTCAGGTTTAATCATTACATACATTTTAATTCGAACAAGATTACAACCGCATTTAGCACCTTTAAGTGATGAGCCTGCTTTAACTTTAAAAGAAAAAATGTCATACCTTCCAGGTCTTTTACCACCTATTGGTATTGTAATAATTGTATTAGGTTCAATTTATTCTGGAATGACAGGAATTACAGAAGCAGCTGGTATGGGAGTAGTTGCTACATTAATTATAATTTTTGCGAGAAAAGAACTTACGTGGTTTTTATTTAAAGATGCATTAACAAGAACTTTCAAAGCATCAGGAACTATTTTAACTATTACTTTTGGTGCTACAGTTTTAGCAGGTGCTTATTCTCTTGCTGGAGGTCCTAAATATGTAGCAGAAACTATTTTGGCTTATGATTTAAAACCAATGTACTTAATTTTCATGATGCAGATAATGTTTTTAATAATGGGAGCATTTATGGATTGGGTTGGAATTGTATTGTTAGCGATGCCAGTATTTTTACCAATAGTTATAGCTCTTGGATTTGATCCAATTTGGTTTGGAATATTATTTTGTGTAAATATGCAAGTTTCATTTTTAAGTCCACCATTTGGGCCTGCCGCTTTTTATTTAAAATCTGTTGCTCCTCCACATATTTCATTAACAGATATATTTAGAGGTTTTGCTCCATTTATAGTTATTCAGTTAATTGTATTAGCATGTGTTATGTTTTTCCCAGAAGCAATGACGCAAAACTTCCACGAGTTTAAACCGAAACCATGATGAAAATAGGCTTTATTGGAACAGGTCTTATGGGCCTGCCAATGGCTAAAAATTTATTAAAATCAGGTTTTAAATTAAAAGTATTCAATCGTTCAATTAATAAAGCAGAACCTTTGAAAGAGTTTGGCGCTGAAATATCAAAAACATTAGGTGAAGTTGTTAAAGATAATGACTTTATTATTACAATGTTAACAGATGATAGCGCTGTTGATGCAATAATGAATAATTCAGATTTATTAGAAAATTTAAAATCTGGATCAACTGTTATTGATATGAGTTCGGTTAAACCAACGACAGCAACAAAATATGGAAATAGTCTAAAATCAAAAAATGTAAATTATTTAGATGCACCGGTTTCAGGAGGAACAATTGGAGCTGAGGAAGCTTCATTAGCTATAATGGTTGGAGGAGAGCAAAGTGTCTTTGATAATTCTATAAATATTTTAAAAGCTATGGGAAATCCAACTTTAGTTGGACCAATTGGTAGTGGACAAGTTTCAAAGTTAGCAAATCAAATTGTAGTAGGAGTTACAATAGGAGCGGTTGCGGAGGCAATAACTTTATGTGAAAAAGCTGGAGCTGACCCAGTAAAATTAATAAAAGCTCTATCTGGAGGTTGGGCGGATAGTAAAATTTTACAAACTCATGGAAAAAGAATGATAGATAAAGATTTTACTCCAAAAGGTAAAACTTTTACCCATTTAAAAGATATGAATAACATTTTAGAGTGTGCAAATTCATATAATACACATTTACCTATTTCAAATTTAGTGAAAGAAATGTATAAGACCCTTGTCGATAATGGTCATGGAAACACTGATCATAGTTCACTTTATAATGAAATCGAAAGGATAAATAAAAAATGAGTGGAAGATTAGAAGGTAAAAAAATTCTCGTAACAGCAGCAGGCCAAGGGATTGGAAAGGCAACAGCAATAGCATTTCATAAAGAGGGTGCT
>LUMU01000964.1_pt1 | contig 11912 bp, 23 predicted proteins | sample 729751 | NCBI WGS metagenome assembly LUMU01 (sample SAMN03860300, study PRJNA289734) | marine metagenome | biome: seawater column; feature: ocean; material: water; isolation source: Red Sea water column Station 192 - depth 100m | place: Saudi Arabia: Red Sea | collected 2011-10-15 | depth 100 m
TAACTCTTTACTAAAAATGCGTAATAGTGCTGACAATGCATGGATTACATTAAGAGGTTTAGATGGTTCATTAACTGCAAGTGCTGATGCAACAATAAACTCTGTAAATATTGGTAAAGGAGCAAATTCTGTTGCTGGTAACACTGTTCTTGGAGAAAGTGCTTTAGATGCTTCTGTCTCTGGTGGAAATAATACTGCTATTGGTAAAGAAGCATTAACAGCTTTAACCTCTGGTGAAAGAAATACTGCAATAGGTGGGGGTGCTTTAAAAAGCGATACAACAGGATACACAAATACTGCTGTTGGTTTTGAATCTTTAAAATCCAATACAGAGGGATTTAGAAATAGTGCTTTTGGCGATAAAGCATTAGAAGATAACACGACTGGAGATCAAAACACCGCATTAGGTAAGGAAGCATTAGCAAATAACACCACAGCAAATAACAACACTGCTGTAGGTTATAACTCATTACAAGCAAACACAACTGGAACACAGAACGTAGCGGTAGGTGCTAATGCTTTAGATGCTAATACAACTGGAAATGACAATACCTCTGTTGGTTATAACTCATTAACTGAAAACACTGGTGTTAATAATACAGCTATAGGTTCTTTAGCTTTAGATGCTAATACATCTGGAAGTGGTTGTACTGCTGTAGGTAAAGGTGCACTTTCTGCTAACACCACACCAAATAACAACACAGCCGTTGGACACGAAGCATTACTAACCAACACAACAGGAGGTTCTAATGTAGCCGTGGGTGCTAATGCTTTAGATGCTAATACCACAGGTGGGAACAACACTGCCGTTGGAAATGGTGCTTTAGGACTTAATACCACTGGTGCTCAGTTAACTGCGGTTGGAAATGGAGCATTAGAAGCTAACACAACTGGTCTTTATAATGTGGCTGTTGGTTCTCAGGCTTTGGAATCTAATACAAATGGAAGCAATAATGTAGGAATAGGTTTACAAGCATTAGAAGAAAATACTACGGCAAGTAATAACACTGCTATTGGTCATGCTTCTTTATCAGAAAACACAACTGGGACTAAAAACGTAGCTGTAGGTGCATATGCTTTAGATGCTAATACTACTGCTGATGAAAACACTGCTGTGGGTTTCCAAGCATTAACCACAAATACAACAGGTACAAATAATGTAGCGGTGGGTCTTGATTCATTATTAAATAACACTACAGGTTCTAATTGCACAGCGGTAGGACGTAATGCTTTAAAAAACCCAACAGATCAAAGTGATAATACTGCCGTAGGTTGTAATTCTTTGCAATCTGTAACTTCAGCAAGTGCTTGCACGGCAGTTGGGCATAGAGCCTTAGAGGATTTAACAGAGGGCGATCAATCAACTGCTGTCGGACAAAGAGCTTTATTTCAAGTAACAACTGCAAGTGGAAATACCGCAGTAGGTTGGAACGCTGGTGGAGGCTTAACGACAGGTGGAGATAATGTTGCAGTGGGACAACGTGCTGTAGATGCTTGCAGTACTGGCTCAAGCAATGTTGGAGTAGGTTCTGAAGCTTTAAGTGATTGTACTACTGGTTCAGATAATACCGCAGTAGGACATGATGCTTTAGCTAATGCAACAAGTTCATCTAATAATACAGCCCTTGGTATGAATGCAGGGATTTCTGTTACAACTGGCCATAGCAATGTTTTTCTTGGTGTAGGTGCTGGTCAAGACCAAATTACTACAGGGCAAGATCAATGTTTTATTGCAAGAAGTAATGATGCTGGCGGTAATCCTACTGTCTGGCTTTATGGTGGTACTAGTGGTCAATGTATTCAGGGTAATAACAGTAGTTCTTGGACAACAACTTCAGACCGTAGGTTAAAAAAGGATATAACAAATAATACTGTGGGACTTGATGCAATAGATCAATTGAGAGTTACTAATTTTAAATATAGAACTGAAGATGAAATTGATATGTCTGAATTTCCTTTAGCTGAACATCCTAATCAAGTTGTACTTGGTAAAGGAAATAAAGGAGTACATACAGGTGTAATAGCACAAGAAATAGAAGAAATAATACCTGAATGTATAAAAGTAAGTGAAAAAGGTGCTAAAACCGTTAGTACCGATCCAATCCTATGGGCATTAGTTAATGCCGTTAAAGAACTATCCGCAAAAGTCAAAGCCCTCGAAGCAGGGTAAACTAAAAGTAACTTTATTTTTAATTATGGAAGATTTTACTGCTGATGAAATCGCTAAGATTTTTAAAAATGCTGGCGATAGCGTAACTCTTATAGGTATTGCTCAAACATCAGATGAAACTGATGAGGAGTTTAAAGACAAAATTAAACGCAATGTTGAGCATCTTGAAACTATAAAAGCCTATAAAAAGATAGATGAAACTACATCTATCTGGACATCAGAGGACTTTACAGCTATTGACGCTGCTATTGTCGCTGGCAAAAAACTCTATTAATTTATGGACTACAAAGCAAAACTACAACAAAATGGAATTGCTTGTTTAACTTTCCTATTAACAATAGGTGCTATAGGTTCAGCATACTTTGGTTATAAATACATCACAAGTCCAGAAGGACAAGATAAAATAAAAAAACAAATTATAGACGAATTAAAAGGTAATATGCCTGATTTAATAAATAAAGAATTACCTGAATTTACACAACCTGCATTACCAACTAAACCTAAGAAAACACTTAGTCTTTAATGCCAGAAATAAACACAATACCCAGTTCAGCAATACCACGCATACCAATAATAAACATACCTGTAGAACAATCTTTACCTAATACACAACATATAACAAGAACATTACCACCTGCTCTTACAATGCCTTGTGTAACCCTTAGAGATGATGGTACAAAGAATAGTCAGTTATTTATAGATGATCCTGGTGGAAATAAAACAATATGTCCGTTGCCCTATTATGTACCTATACAATATGACAAGAAAAAGATATTACTGGTAGAAGAATCAAAACCACCTACTAATGTAGATCCACCTGAAACAGATGTAGAACAACCAGAAGTATATAAGAGACAGGGTAGATTGCCCTGACCCTAAAAAGAATAATCCTAGAATTGGTGATTTAAATGCAAAAGGTACAGAAAAGGTATCAGGCTATAAATATATAGAAGAAACTAAAGAATGTGTTATTGAATGGGTTCCTACTACCGCAGTTGAAAAATATTTACCATCTATAAATACCGTATCTACAACATTTGCAATAACCGTAGTGGCAACCACCGCAGCTACATTAACACCTTTGTTAAATAGGGTACTTAAGCCATTATTTAAACAATTAATAAATAGAGTTAAAAAGTTAATAGGTAAAAAGGGTACAAAGTTTGAAGGTAAAAAGCCTATTAAAAGTAAATTAAGAAAAAGTAGCTAATATTAAAATAAGGCTTGCATAATGTAGGGGTATACCCCATACTATAGAAAAGCTGTTATTCTTTACTTTACAAAACTATGTCATTTGAAGAAGAAATGGAAGCAATTGAAAGGGAAGAATGGCTTGCTAAGTTTGATGATCGCCAAGTTATGAACGCTGCAAGAATGTTTCTTGAATGGCTTTATCATTTACCTGATGACTGGGAACCAAATACTTATAGTGAATTTACTCTTTAAATATGAAACCACAACCAGAACAACTTCTTAAGCAATTAAAAGATTGGCAAAATAAAAAGAAAGCTTGCCAAGAACAGATAGATGCCAGAAAAACAATATTAGAGGATTATTTTAACGAAGGTCTTATAATGTCTACATTTTCTATAGAAGGTGTTAAGGCAGAAAGAAGGCGTAAACCTGAAAAATGGGCATATAGTAATGAATTAGAACAATATAAAAAAGATATGACAGATGCTATAGAATCTAAGGAGCAATATGAAAGGGAAGAAGGCATTGCAAAGAAAAAGGAAACAAGTTACACATGGGCAATTAGATGAAAACAACAGAACGTGTAGAACAGGCGTTTAAACGCATTAAAGAGTTACTTACTTTAGTAGCTGATTGGACTAAACAGCCAAAAGAAGAAGATGCATTAACAAAAGAATTTAGAGAAAAGAAATTACAGATAATAGAGGATCTATATAAACAGTTAGGTGAACTTAACGACAGGTTTATGTTTACGCATGAATCAGAATTTAAAACAAAGGAATATGTAGTGCAATATGATGCGTTAAAGAAAAAAATACATGATTTAGAAAAATGAACCCACAAAAAAACAAAGGCGATAGGGCAGAAAGAGAAGCCTGTATATATCTAACAGCAGCTACAGGACATATTGTAGAAAGACGTTTTGGTGCTGGTCAGGATAAAGATAAAGGTGATTTAGTTGGTATTCCTAATACTGTTGTGCAGGTTTGTGATATGAAAAATAAAAGTGAAGCAGTACTAAGAAAGCCTAGAGAAGCAGAACAGCAAAGACTAAATGCAAAAGTAGACCATGCTATAACAATGGTTAGGTTTAATAAAAGACCAGGATGCAAAGAAGGTGATAATTGGCGTGTTGTTATGACTATTGAACAGTATGCAAGATTAACAAAATTATTATTATGAAAAAACTAAAATTATTAGACACTTTTGCAGGTATTGGTGGTTTTAGTTATGCTGCTGAAAAAATTGTAGGAGGTTATGAAACAACACAATTTATAGAAATAAATCCTTTTTCTCAGAAAATTTTAAAAAAACATTGGCCTAACGTACCTATTCACAATGACATCAAAACATTCACAGCAGAACCTTTTCAATTTGATTGCATTAGTGGTGGATTCCCCTGCCAGGACATATCAAATGCAGGGTTACAAAAAGGAATTACGAAAAACACCAGATCAGGTTTGTTTTACGAACTCATCAGAATCATACGCATGGTACGACCCAAATACGTTGTCTTGGAGAACGTGGCAGCGATCACTAATAGAGGGTTGGACATTGTTCTCAGGGAACTATACGAATCAGGGTATGATGCAGAATGGTCAGTTATTTCAGCAAGTGCTTTGGGAGCCTGTCATCAGAGGGCAAGATGGTGGCTCGTTGCCTACCCCGACAGCAAGAGATCACAAAGACGGCTGTTACAATTCAACAAAGAACTGCAAGAAACAGGACACATTAGGCAGAAAGATACACTTAGTTCAACCAATCTGGAAACATGCTTTCCTCAATAGCAAGGAGAGGAGAACTATCAGAAGAGACTGGACAGGATATGTTTCTGAACCCTGCCTTTGTAGAGGAAATGATGGGTTACGAGGTCGGATGGACAGACTTAAAGCATTAGGAAATGCAGTTGTACCACAGGTTGCTGCCATACCTATGCAAAGAGTACTAGATATAGAAAAGAATATAAATAAATAACTTGACAGGGGTATACCTTAGATATATATTGAAAGAGTACACAACACCGAGAGGTTTTCCAAATGTCAAATTTTCTAATGATGTTAGCAGCGTCAGGGTTGTTTTATACAGCCCTTGATTCCACTCTATATGACATGACAGTAACAGATTGTAATGCAGGTATAGAACTAGCTTGTAAGGAGGTAAACAAATAATGACTAAATTTGTACCTATTACACGTTTTTCTAGATGTAAAAGATATGCAGGGGCATTAATAGCTTGCCCTAACTGCAAGACAATTACAAGAACAGGACATTTATCATGGACAGTTAAAAGATGTCAGAACTGTAAATCAGATATAAATAAATTTGATTGGCTAATAGAAAAAGGTAAGTATTCTAAGGAGGTATAACATTATAGTCGGGAAGCCTGATAGTTAGGTTTGTGAGATACCCTAACTTGAAAGTTATAAAACACCTATAGCAACACATAGGAAAGACAAGGCAAGTTATCGGACTTGGTACACATCCCGATTTAACCCCACAAGGGGTTTTTTATTGTCTAATTTAATTTAGGAAATAGTTTTTGCTCTAACATATCTACAGCCCTATCATCTAAAGTATTTGAAGTTTGTTTACATACAACACGTAATAAATCAATAATTAACCTTTTACATCCTGTAGTAGAAAGGAAACGTAATAGTATAGGTTTTAAGATTTTGTACATAACTTTGTTTTACTTTACAAACATATTCTAAGCGTTAAATTTAATATGGTCTATAAGGCTGTCTAATCTCCATTGCAAAGCTAGATAGCCTTTTTACCTTCTAGGCTTAATCTCTGCAACAGCTAACTCTACTTCTTTTAGCCTGTGAAATACCTCTTTCATATCATCATGCATATCATCTATTTTTGTTGTTAATAATTCTATTGCTGTTGTATTACGTACAAGATCATCCCTAGATTGTCTACCTCTATAAGATACAGAACCTACAGATACAAAACAGGCTGTAAGCATTGCCCCACCTACTGCTGCTGCTACTTCAACCATTCTTAACCTTTTGTGTCTATAGTTATAGTATATATCATCTTTTAACATGGAAGATAAACAAGAAAAAGAAGGTATAGAGTGGGGTGATTTATTTGGTCACGCTATAAGATTTTTAATTTTGACCTGGAGTTTATCAATGATGACATTAGGGTATATGGGCAAAGTAAGGATTGATGGAGCGTTCACGGCTGGACTCGTGAGTGGGGTGCTCGGAAGCTATGGTATCTCAGTAGGAAACAAAAAAAGTGGTCAAAATAACAGTAATAACCCTAAAATAAGTGATAATAAGTCTAATAAATAAAACTTATATGAAAAATTTATTTGCTTTACTGCTTTTAACAGCCTCTACACCTGTACTAGCAGATTTAAGCCACAGTATTACTAGCTCAACAAAATTAACTGTAGGAGGGGCATCTACTTCTTCTACAAGACTAGGTAACAGCTACAGCGTTAGCGGTTCTGGTGTCGACACAACTTATACACCAACAGGAGGTAGTGCCGTTTCAGATGGCATTGGTGCATTAACAATATCTAGTGGTGTTGGCTCAATACCAGCATTAGAAGCCACTCAAAAAACAGCAGGTAATAGTTTTAGTTTTTCACAGTCATTTAATCAAGCAGATGCCATACCTGGTTCAGCAGTAACTACTGGTGCTGCTCCTAATTTTTCAGATGTAACTAGTATTGCAGGTGGCACAGCAGGGGATTTAGCAGGTACGATTACTTCTGCAGGGGCAATAACACTTACAGCAGGTGGTCATAATACAGAAGCATTAGGACAAGTTACATCTACATTAATAGTTGATTAGCTACAGCTATGTATAGGTTTATATTGCTGTTTAGTTTTTTAAACGCACCTGTATATGCACAAAGTGTAATTCCTAATTTTCAGCAAGGGGTATTAAATCAAAGAAGCGAAACCAAAAGTACAACAGTTGAGGACATAAAAAGTTTTGATATACGTAATGGATACCAACTGACAATAGGCGGTGAAAATGTAGAAAGTTCTACAGGTAATGTAGCTCCTGCTGGTTGGACAAAATTAGATACAACTATACAAGGTACAGGTACTACATATGTTTCACCTAACTTAGATAATAAGCCTACTTTTAGTATTGTTAATCAAGGTGAAAGCTTTATGTATTACGAAACGTTGGAAACACCAGGAATTACAAATTACACTCATATACAGCGCACTACTCAGATAGAGAATATAACGGATACAACATCTACCTTTAGTCAATGAAAAAATATTTGTTGTTGCTGCTTATATTTAATAATCCTGTTTTTGCTAATTCTGTAAATACGACATCCAATTCGTCTGGAAGTGTTGTAAATCAAGCTGTACAAGTAGTACCTTCTAGGCAGTTTCAATACCAAATGAACACCATTACCTGTCAAGGTGCAACTTTAAATATATCTCCTTTTGTTTCTACTACTTACGGTTTTGCTACACCATATGAAACGCATTATGATAGACCTGTTTATAGCAGAAAAGATATAGAAGGTGATTTTGATGATGAAAACCAGCCTATAGGTGATGGGGATGTAGATGAAGGTTATAGAGGCGAAATATTATATTTTGAAAAAGTAAGAACAGGACAAAAACAATCTAATGTATCTGTTAATGGTGGTATAACTGCTACTTTTTCTATACCGCTAGATAGAACAGCTATAAAAGAATGTAGGAAAGCAATGAAAAAACAAAATGAACTATATGAGGCTTCATTAGCTGCAAAGCGTCTAAATTTTGAAATGTCTAGAGCAAAGACCTGTATAGATAATTTAAAACAAGGAATAAGGTTTAAAGAAGGTACTGAAATGGCAAGAATATGTGCAGATGTAGAACTAATAACACCACCTAATGTTGAACATACACATAAAATTAAATAGATTTTTTAAAATATAAACTTCTGGCCTGTTCATAATCAAACATACATTCAGCAGGATTATATTCCTGTGTTTTTATGCCATCTGGTGTTATATAAATAACTCTACAAGTAAATAAAGTAATAGAAGGATAGTTTTGATTTAACAGCGATACATAACCACCTATTTGTAGTCTATGGTTTTTCTTTCTGTATTTAACTTGTGTCTTAAAATCAGCTAAACATAATACACCTGTTTCCTTATGTTGTAATACTGCATCTAAACTACCTGCTATATCTCTTTTTCTATCTACCATACGTAATTCATTAGCAACACAGTCCCATGTATCCCACATACGGTAATTAATTAATTGTTCTATCCATTGTCTATATTCCTTTGCATATGCTAATGCTAGTGTTTTATCTTTTGTTTCACACCATATTTGTGCAGCTTCATGTATAGCTGTACCACGTATAGCAGCCTGTTCCATATTTTTACTTACAAAATCACTTGTTTTTACTACATCACTAACAGATCTTGCTACAAAACTTTACAAATGGATCTTGTACAAGAATATGTTTAATTTTCTTTTTCATATTCCACAGGATCAAAAGTTATTTTACCTGTAAGACTATTTCTATACTTTGGCAGTTTATGTACAGGTAATGACGGCCTAGAACCACATTTTGTACGTGTTAATCTTTTCCATTTACCAGTACCTGTTTCTCTTTCATAACCCATTGATAAAAACCAACCAACAGGAGGTGTATTTAGATCCTCTACTGTAATAAGACCTTTTTTTACCATCATACGTAGTGTTTTTTTAGCACCACCACCAAATAAACTATCCATTAGATTAAGTTCCCCATTTCATCAAACTGTACAACCTTCTGTGCAGGGTGTATAACTTCTTTTTCTGGCTCTTTATCAAACCTTTTAACACGTTTTAGTTGTTCTTCATAATGACTTAATTTTAACCCCTTCCAAGTCCCTGCAAGAATACCTGCTTCTAATTGATCTCTTAACACCTGTTCACCATACTTATCTATAAACTTTCTATATTCTGATATTTGTAATTTCCAAGCCTGTATTGATTTACTACCTTTCTTAACTTTCCAGAAGTCATCTATAAGAGTTTGTAAGTGTTTTAAATCATCTGGTATATTCTTTTCTTGTTTTTCTTTTTTATTAATTTTTTCTTTTTCTTCTTTTCTTTCTAATTCTTTATCTATGCTCTTATTGTCTAATTTCTTATCCTCTAATTCTTTATTATTTGTATATATATAGTCTACATTATTTGTCAAATTTTGCTTTTTGTTAACCCTATCGTTATAGGCATCTTCTAAAAGCATATGTATAAACCCATTAGTTGTAATGTATTTTGGCTTTATAGCTGCAATCTTATCTATTAAAGACTGTTCAATAGTTGGTCTTGTTTTGGACATGATGCGTAAATAAGTTGGATAATGTTTGTACGCTAGTTGAACATAGGCAGAACAGCAATACAACTGCACTCTACATACATTGTATTAAATCTTTACATACACTATATATATGTTATCGTTAGCTCATAAGTCTAACTAATGCAATGTCCTGTACATTGGCAAAAAGAAATAGACGTATAAAAATGCTAAGAACAGAGTTAGCAGGGATAAATGACCCCTATGAACTGTTGGCAGAAGTGATAGCAGATAATGAACGATTAAGACAGATTATTAACACCCATGATTGCCATAAGGGTAAACCATAGCTATACTAAGAAAAATATTTAATACAACTTGACAAAAGAAATTACAGCAGCCCTATGTAAGTTCATACAGGAAGTAGGCACAATTAAAGAAGAAGCTAATGCACAATATGGAAAGTTTGCTGATTTATCTGGTGTCTTATCTGTTGTAAATCCTGTATTGGCAAAGAACGGATTAATAGTTACTAATACAACAAAGATAGTTGAAGATAACAACATACTTACTGTTCAGCTACTACATATATCAGGTGAATCATTACCGCCTAGTGAAATACTGTTACCAAAAGGTATTGCCAAAAATGAATTATATAGTACAGGTCAGGCATTAACTTACTTTAAACGCTACTTATTACTAGGATTGTTAAACCTTACAGCAGGTATTCCAGACCATGACGGACAGGTATACAACCCTGATATACAAGAAAACAAAGTAACGCCTATAAACAAAAACAAGGCTGTAGGTATGCCTACATTATTAGATGATGAAACTAAACAATATTATTTAAAAGTTGTAGGTACACTTCTTGTTAAAGATAAAAAACTCTACAACACATTGGCAGATGCCTTATACATAGAGTTTGACTTTGATAGAAATAAAAAGTTATCAGATAACATAACAAAACCTAAACACGTTACCTTTATAGAAGAATGGCTTGCTGTTAACACATGATTGATGAACCACTTGAAACTAGACCTGTTGATGTTGCTGCTTCTAACTGGAAAAACCGCTACCTTGTATCTTCAAAACTTACGCACATTAATTATAAAAAATTTAGAGATTGGTGCAAAGCAAACAACTATTCTTATTCATCAGGTATTAATTACCTGATCTCAAACTATTTACCAGAAAACAATGTTTAATGTATCAATCGCAGGGCGTTTAACTAAAGACGCTGAATATAAAAAAGCAGGTGCTTATGATCTTGCATCATTTACTATTGCTGTATCACATGGGCGTGATAAAACTTCATTTATTGATTGCCAGGTATGGGGTAAAAGGTGGGAATTAATTGTAGAAGCCTATAAAAAGGGTTGTCTTGTAGCGATATCAGGTGATGCTGAATATACAACTTATGAGACAGAAAATGGAGAAAAAAGAAAACAATTAAGGGTTAATGTAAATAATTTTGTATTACCAGAGAAAAGAGAATCAGCTAAAGTAGAAGAAACAGCAATACCCTTCTAATGGCAATAAAGTTAGACATTAAATCAGAATTACCTACTGCTATTAAATGGACTAATCAACATACAAAACAATTACCTTATTCCATAGCCCAAGCAATAAACGCTTCTGTACAAGGCTCTAAATTCTTACCTGGTAGTAAACAAAAGTCTGCATTAAATACATTGGCAGGGTCAGCAAGGCGTTATTTAGACAAACCTAAACCATCTACACAGAAAGGCTTTAGAGCAACAGTAGCTAAGAAGTCCACACTAACATCTGTTATTAAACCTAAAGATAGACCATATAACCAAAATAGATATTTAAGTGGAAGTATATATGGCGGCACTAGAAGAGCTAAGTATGATGCTTTGTTTGTTAATCATCCAACCGCTAAAGATATGCCACGTGATTCTAAGTTAGTTCCTACTAGATTTTTAGATAAGCATAAAGATCAGTATGGTAACGTCAAGAAAAGTTTTATTAATAAATTATATAAGTCTGTAGGTACAGGTAATAGAACTGGTAACAATATTTTTATTGGGAAACCAAAAGGAGGTGCTAGACCAGCAGGTGTATATAGAAGGGAAAGGACTTACCAATTACGTGCTTTATTTATTGCACAATCTTCTGTCAGTTACAGTCCTATATTCCCTGCTAAGAAAGAAGCTGAAGGAGCTATAACAAAAACATTTGGTCTATACCTCAGAAGGCAGCTACAAGTAAACGTATCTAAGGAGATTAAACGCAAACAATAGGTTCTTTCT
>LUMU01001204.1_pt1 | contig 11912 bp, 11 predicted proteins | sample 729751 | NCBI WGS metagenome assembly LUMU01 (sample SAMN03860300, study PRJNA289734) | marine metagenome | biome: seawater column; feature: ocean; material: water; isolation source: Red Sea water column Station 192 - depth 100m | place: Saudi Arabia: Red Sea | collected 2011-10-15 | depth 100 m
AGTTTTTTCTTGTAAATTTTATTTTTTTTAACCATTTTTGAAGAATCTTCAATACCTGCTGTTACAAAGCCTAATATGTTTATTTCTTCTGGAATATCTAATAGAGACTTGATATTAGGTATATCCATATTATGCGAACCTAAAAACCCACTCTTTAATCCAGTCTCATCGATTAATAACATACAGTTCATCATTGCAGCCCCAGCGTCAACATACCAATATGGGACACTCCAATTAGTAGAGTTAGTTTCATTTTCTTTATCCATCATTTTATATCTTTCATGATAAGCTTCTTCGTTTATCAAAATTAAAAAAATTGCTTTTGAATTGGATATCCATTTACTAAATCCTTTATCTAAGTAATTTATTTCATTTGCAAAAATTGCTAATTTTTGAATATTTTTTTTGTCTTCTACTGAGATAATTTCTATCCCTCTTGAAAAACCAGCAGTTGGAATTTTTATTGTTAGTTTTGATATTTCAGATAGGTCGGGATAAGGCTTGTCTGAATCAATGTAGTTTCTGACGATTCTTCTATTTAGTATTAAATTTTGGAGATAAGTTTTTTCATTCTCCATTAGTCAAGATAAATTCTTTTACCATGTCTCCGACCTCTGAGGTACTCATACCCATTTTTCCGGCAGATAGAGAGTCAAGATTCTGAGCAGTTTTTATAATTGATTTTTCTATTTCATTGGCATATTCTTTTTCACCTAATACATCAAGCATCATTGAAGCAGCAGCAATGCAGGCAAGGGGATTTATCACATTTTTACCTGTGTATTTTGGAGCCGATCCTCCAATTGGCTCGAACATTGAAACTCCATTTGGATTAATGTTGCCGCCTGCAGCGATACCCATTCCTCCTTGTATCATTGCACCCAAGTCTGTGATAATATCTCCAAACATATTATCTGTTACTATCACGTCAAACCACTCTGGATTTTTTACCATCCACATACAAACTGCATCAACGTGGCCATAGTCCGTTTCTATATCTGGATATTTTTCTGCAACCTCATAGAACACCCTTTCCCATAAATCATGAGCACATTTGTTTTAGCACAGAGTGTTATTTTTTTTCTATTATTTTTACTTGTAAATTCAAAAGCATACTCAATACATCTTTGTATGGCGCTACGTGTGTTTATAGATTCTTGAGTTGCTACCTCTTTATCTGTTCCATAGTGAATATAGCCACCGGCACCAGCGTATAAACCTTCTGTATTTTCACGTACAACAACAAAATTGATATCATCTGGGGTTTTATTTGCTAGTGGTGTTTCAACGCCTTCGTATAAAACAACTGGTCTAAGATTTATATACTGGTCAAATTCTTTACGTAATTTCAAAAGAATTCCTTGTTCAAGAATTCCAGGTTTAACGTCCGGATGTCCTATAGCTCCTAAAAGTATTGAATCACTATTACCAAGTTGTTCGATGTCTAAGTCTGTTACTAGATCTCCAGATTTTAAATATCTATCTCCACCTAAATCATTTTCAACAAAATCAAATTCAACATTAAATTTTGATTTTGTATGCTCCAAAACTTTAATTGTTTCATCAACAACTTCTGGTCCAGTACCATCTCCACCAATAATTGATATCTTATATTTTTTCATATTACCTATTCAATGCATTCAAAAAAGATTCAACTGAACCCTGTACCACATCAGTTGATACAGCTCTTCCTTGTTTAAGATTGTGTCCATCATTTATAATAGTTACAATTTCAGCTGTAGCATCAGCTCCTTTAGTTATACTCTCAACTCTATAGTCTATTAATACAGCCTCAGACTGTAATATTTCTTTTACAGCTTTGAATGCTGCATGAATCATTCCATCACCTTCAGCTTCTTGTGTTTTATTTTCACCATTAACACTTAAAGTAATTTTTGCTGATGCAAATTGGTCCTTACTGTTTACTGATACAGATACAAGCTTCACTGGTGCTTCATTGATTTCAACTTGACCAATAATTGCTCGAAGTTCATTTTCAACAATTTCACCCTTTCTATCTGCTAACTTTTTAAATTTTTCAAAACTTATATTGAATGTTTCTTCATCAATATCAATTTCAAGTTTTTCTAAAGCGTCTTTAAAACCAGCTCTACCAGAATGTTTACCAAGTACTATTTTTGACTCTTGTCCAACTGAATCAGGAGTCATAATTTCATATGTCATTGTATTTCTTAAATAACCATGCTGATGTATTCCTGATTCATGACTAAATGCATTTCTTCCTACGACTGCTTTGTTGTATTGAACTGGGTATCCAGTTAGTTTTGATACAAGTCTCGACGTTTCTGAAATTTCTGTAGTTTCAGCATTTATTTCAACACCATATTGATCCTGTCTGGTTTTGACTGCCATGATTATTTCTTCTGTAGAAGTATTACCTGCTCTTTCTCCAATTCCATTTATCGCACCTTCAATTTGTCTCGCTCCAGCATTTATAGCTGTTAATGAGTTTGCAACTGCAAGCCCTAAGTCATTGTGACAATGTGTCGAGATGATTACATCCTCATTTTTTCCTCTGACTTCACTGTAAACTTTTTTCAATAGTTCAAGATAATCACTAGGTGTCGCATACCCAACAGTGTCAGGAACATTTATTGTGGTTGCGCCTTCTTCAACAGCAACCTTTAATATCTCTATTAAAAAATCATGGTCTGTTCTTGTTGCATCTTGCGCAGAAAACTCGATATCTTCACAAAGTTTCTTGGCAAATCTTACCGACTCCTTAGCATCTTTCAACACTTCTTCTTTTGTTTTTCTGAGCATGTGTTCCATGTGAATATCAGAAGTAGAGGTAAATACGTGTATTCTTGATTTCTTTGCAACTTTTATTGCTTCATGAGCTTGTTCAATATCTTCTTGAACACACCTAGCAAGAGTAAGGTGGTGTCAAAAATAATTAACTGGTCAGAACTCATATATCTTTTTTGATATCTTTAGCATCTAAAAAAGGCATCATATTTCTTAATTCTTTACCAATATTTTCAATTTGATGGTTTGATGCTTTTTCACGTTCTTGTTTAAGATAGGGAGAACCTTCACGAGCTTGAGACATCCATTCTTTTGCAAAAGCTCCAGATTGAATTTCTTCCAACACTTTTTTCATTTCCTTCTTAGTTTCATCTGTAATTATTCTTGAGCCTCTTGAGAAGTCACCATACTCTGCTGTATCTGATATGGAGTGTCTCATCCATTCAAACCCACCTTCATACATTAGGTCTACTATCAGCTTGACTTCATGTAATGTTTCAAAATAAGCACTTTCAGGTTGATATCCAGCTTCCACTAATGTTTCAAATCCATTACGTATCAACTCAGTCAAACCACCACATAAAACAACTTGCTCACCAAATAAATCTGTTTCAGTTTCTTCTTTAAATGTTGTGTTTAATACTCCTGCTCTTCCTCCACCTATTGCCGACGCATAAGATAAGGCCAAATCTTTTGTGTTATCATTTAAATCTTTTTCGACCGCAACTAAACAAGGCATACCAGATCCTTCTTCATAAGTTCTTCTCAATAAATGGCCTGGACCTTTAGGAGCAATCATTGCTATTGAAATATCTTCACGAGGTACAATCTCACCAAAATGTATATTAAATCCATGTGCAAAAAACAAAGTCGAGCTCTCTTTCATAAAGGGGGCTATATCTTTTTCATATACATCCGCCATAAGTTGATCAGGCAATAAAAGCATTACGACGTCTGCATCCTTTGTAGCATTCTCAAGATTTTCTACTTTTAAACCCATTTTTTTTGCCCTTTCGAAAGAATTTGATTCCTCTCTTAGACCAACTGTTACATCAACACCTGAATCATGTCATCTACTGATTTTGCTCCTGATAAGGATGCTTTTTCAATCACAGAAGTTTGAGTATCTTTGTTTATTGAAACCTTTAATAAAAGGACCTCAGATTCAATAGTATTATCAGGGTCAAGTTCAACAATCTTTATTACATTAATTAATTTGTTTAACTGTTTTTTGACTTGTTCAACTGATTCAAGTTCAGTAACAATTGTCATTTTTGATCTACCTTCAATATTTGTTGGTCCTACTGCTAAAGAGTTTATATTAAACCCTCTTCTAGATATCGTTGAGGCAACTCGAGCTAATACACCTGGTTTATCTTCAACGAGTACGCTTAATATTCTCTCACTCATAATTTCTTTAGATCATCCTCATTTAGAATAACAACATCGTTACTTCCTCCTGCTGGAACCATAGGGAAAACCATATCTTCTGGATCAACTATGCACTCTACAAGGACAGGTTTGTCATCAATTTCTAACATTTTTTCAAAAACTTTTTTTACATCAGATTTTTCAATCATTCTTAATCCTGTTGCCCCCATTGATTCTGCAAGGGCAACATAGTCAGGTGTATGGTGTGTTAATTCTGATGCAGAGAATCTATTTTTATAAAATATTTTTTGCCATTGTCTAACCATTCCATGATTTCCGTTGTTAAAGACAACAATTTTTATAGGAATATTTTCAGTTGAAGCGGTGATCAATTCTTGACATGTCATTTGGAAACATCCATCACCATCTAAAGCTAAAATTTGACGATCTGGATAGGCTGCTTTTGCACCAATAGCTGCAGGTAAGGAATAACCCATTGTTCCTAAACCACCAGAATTTAACCAGGTATTGGGGGACGTAAAATTCCAATGTTGTGATATCCACATTTGATGTTGACCAACCCCTGAAACAACAATTGCATCATCGTCGGCTAGTTTTTGTAACTCTTCTAGTACAAAAGGAACTTTTAAAGGCCCTTTTTCTTCTTGATTATATGAAAGAGGATATTCCTTTTTCATTTGATTTAGTTCATCAAGCCAATCTGATGTATTTAAATCTGTATCAGCTAATTTTTCAATTAATCCAGTTATTACACTTTTTGCATCTCCAACTATTGGAACTTCAGGCTCTCTAATCTTTCCAATTTCTGCAGGGTCAATATCTGCATGAATGACTTTTGCATTTTGAGCAAAGAATTTTGGATTTGCAGTAACTCTATCATCAAACCTCACACCAATAGCAATTAATAGGTCTGATTTTTGAATTGATGTAGTCGCTGTATAGTTACCATGCATTCCAGGCATTTCAAAACATAGTTCATTTCCATCTGGGAATGCACCTCTTCCCATCAATGTTGTTACAACTGGAATTTTAAATTTCGTTGCCAGTTCAAATAGCTCTTGATTTGCTTTGGAATGAATAATTCCGCCACCTACATAAAGAATTGGTTTTTTTGATTGTTTTATTAATTCAGCCGCTTGACTAATCATTTTTGGATTTGGTTCTAATGTTGGCTTGTATCCTGGCATTTCTATTAATTTAGGTTCAATCCATTCAACTTTTTGATTTAATATGTCTTTTGGTATATCAACAAGAACAGGGCCAGGTCTACCAGTCGTAGCAATATGTTTTGCTTCAAGTAACACTTGTGGTATCTCTTCTGCACTAGTTATCAAGTAGTTATGTTTTGTTGCAGCCATAGTTAATCCAACAGTGTACGCTTCCTGGAAAGCGTCATTACCAATTGCTTCGGAAGCTACCTGACCAGTTATTGCTAGAAGAGGAGTAGAGTCCATCAGTGCATTTGTAAGTGGGGTAATTAAGTTAGTTGCACCTGGGCCAGAAGTAGCAATTACAACTCCTAATTCACCTGTTGCTTGTGCATATCCCTCTGCCATATGTCCAGACCCTTGTTCATGTCTGGCCAAGATATGTCTTATTGGACTGTCATATAGCGGATCATAGGCAGGTAATATTGCACCACCAGGTAAACCAAAAATAGTTGATATATTCATGTACTCTAAACTTCTTACGACAAGTTCAGCTCCACTTAATTTTTCTTCACTCATATCATTTCTTTCAAAAAAAAACCTCCCTATTTTGGGGAGGCGCTCAATACTAGTAAATGAGCGCTACATAAGCACTAATACTAGTAAAGAAATTAAATTTACACTTTTTTTCATTATGAATAACTATAGTTAAACCTTATAAAAATGAAAGACATAAATTTAATTAATTATTTAAATAAACACAATATTGATGTTCCCGAATATATGAGTGTATCAACTGTGAGTTTGCCTTCACTTGTTAATAAATCAGAGGAAATAAAACACGTCAAAAATGAAAACAAACATGCTGACATGAAATTTACCTTTTCTAATCCTGATTATTCTGGGTTAGGAGATAAATTTAAGTGGGCAAAATCTTGTATTATTATCAGTTTTAATTACGGGGAAAATTATAAAACAAGTATTGCCAGCCCTTTAGGTAAAGGTTCCATAGCAAGATTCGCTGTTAACGACTATTACGAGCCAATTAAACAATTTATTAATATTTTGAAGAATCATTTTGATGATCTAAATATAAAAACTCATGAATTTATCGACAATCCAAGTCACTATGACAGGTTATTTTTTGAAAAGTCTGGAATGGGTTGGCAAGGTAAAAGCTCGATGATGTTGACTCCTACTGTGGGGCCATGGCAGTTAATTGGCAACTTATATGTTGAAAAAGATTTTAAATCACCAAGTGAAGCATCATATTCATGCGGTACCTGTAATATGTGTCAAATTTCATGCCCAACCGGTGCGATTGATAACGAATATCAAATTGATTCAAATAAGTGTATATCTTATTGGTTGCAATCTCCAAAAATAATTCCTCATGAAATAAGAATCAAAATTGCAAATAGGTTTTATGGATGTGATGACTGTCTTTTATCATGTCCTCCAGGTCAGAATAAATTAACCAATATAAATAAAACATTAGAAGTAGATCTTATAGAAATAATAAATATGGATAATTATGAACTAATTTCAAAATTCTCATGGTTTTACGTTCCAAAGAGAGATGCGATGCAGATTACTTGAAAAGAAATGCAATAATTGCACTTGCGAATAATCCTTTACCAAACAGCCACGAATTATTTAATCAACTACTTTATTCAGACAGTGAAATAATACGGTTATATTCTGTTTGGGCTTTATGGAGAGTCGACAGATTAAATACAATAAACAAAGAAACATTCTATAAAAGAGAGGTTTCTCAAAATGTTATTCATGAATTCAACCATTTAATTAAGTGATTTTGTAGTATATTTTATCTATTCTTAATTTATGGTTAAATTTTCTGATGACGTAACACAAGGAGTTGAAAAATCTGCTGCACGAGCAATGCTCAGAGCCGTAGGTTTGCAAGACGATGACTTCAATAAGTTTCAAGTTGGAATTGTCTCTGCTGGAAATGAAGTTACTCCATGTAATCTTACTGGACCTGAATTATCAATTCATGCAAAAGAGGGAGTAAATGGTACTGATTCAGCTGGATTGATTTTTTCTACAATAGCTGTTTCAGATGGAATATCAATGGGGCATGAGGGCATGAGGGCTTCATTGGTTTCAAGGGAAGTCATTGCAGATTCTGTAGAGCTGGTTATGCATGCAGAAAGGTTTGATGGAATGGTAACAATTGCAGGTTGCGATAAATCATTACCTGGAATGTTAATGGCATCAGCAAGAATAAATAGACCAGCAATTTTTTTATATGGTGGAAGTAGCCTTCCGGGAGTCTACAAAGGAAAAGATATATCTATTGTGGATGTTTTTGAGGGAATTGGTGCATTTGAAAAGGGGATAATTAGCGAAGAAGAGTTATATGAAATAGAATGTAATGCTTGTCCAGGACAAGGCTCTTGCGCAGGAATGTTCACAGCTAACACAATGGCTTCTGTAGGAGAGGCTATTGGGATGAGTTTACCTGGCACTGCGTCAATCCCAGCTGAAGATCAAAGGTTAAGAACAGCAGCAAAAGAGTCAGGTTTGCAATTAAATTATTTATTGAAAGAAGACATAAAACCAAGAGATATCATGACCCTAGAGGCTTTTAAAAATGCGATTACAACAGTATTAGCGCTTGGAGGTAGCACAAACGCAGTATTGCATTTGTTAGCTATATCCTATGAAGCAAAAATTAATCTTGACCTTAATACTTTTGATGATCTTGGTAAATCAGTTCCACATCTTGCAGATATGAAACCGTTTGGAAAATATCATATGGTTGATCTAGACAAAATTGGAGGAGTTCCAGTAGTATCTAAAATACTTCTTGAGAATAAACTAATTGATCCTAACTGTTTAACGGTAACTGGAAAAACTGTTGGTGAAAATTTAGAAAATATTGATATTCCAAAAAATCAAGATGTAGTTTCGTTCCCAAACAATCCAATTTCAAAAGAAGGAGGAATAGCTATTTTAAATGGAACACTTTCACCAAATGGATCTGTTGTAAAGACAGCGGGTATTGAAGTGAACGAATTTTCTGGCCCTGCAAATGTTTTTGAAAGTGAACAAGATGCTTTAGATGCGTTATTCAATAACAAAATTGAAAAAGGAGATGTCGTTGTAATTAGAAACGAGGGGCCGAAAGGTGGTCCAGGTATGAGAGAAATGCTTCAAATTACAGCTGCAATAAAAGGTGCAGGTTTAGGAAAAGATGTCCTGTTGATTACTGATGGTCGATTTTCGGGTGGAACTACTGGTTTATGTATTGGCCACGTAACACCAGAAAGTTTCGATCTAGGACCTATTGCAATATGTCAAAATGGTGATCTAATAAATTTGAATTTATCAAAAAGAGAGTTGAACTTGGAATTGACAGAATCTGAAATTAAAAAAAGGTTTGAGTCTTATAAACTTCCTGAACCAAGATACAAATCTGGAGTTTTAAGTAAATACTCTAAATTAGTTTCAGGAGCTGATTCAGGAGCGGTTACCTCATAAATTAATAATGATTTTTATATCAGATATTCATCATGGATTAGATTCCTTAAGTACATTGCCCAAAGACAAAGGACCATTGGTAATTTTGGGTGATTTAATCAACTGGATAGATTACAGAAATGGAGAGGGTATCGCAAAAGATGTCTTTGGTGAAGAAAATGTAAATGAGTTAATGAATCTCAGAAAAAAACATGATTTTTCTAAAAGAAAAAAAATGTGGGAACAATTATTTTCAGAAGATAGGGAATTAAAACAGCAAAAAATACAAGATTCAATATACAAGCAGTATGAAGATGTATTTAAGTTACTCAAAAATTTTGAAGTATTTTTAATCCCCGGCAATGTAGATAGTCTTGAAATACTTGAAGAAACTAAAACAAAAAATGTTACAAATATTGATGGGAAAGTCCTTGATTATAAAAACATTAAACTTGGTTTTGCTGGTGGAGGAGTTCCAACACCAATAAATGCAAGAGGAGAAATTTCAGAAGAAGAGTTTAAAACTAAATTAGAAAAATTAGGAAATGTAGACATTATATGTACTCATGCCCCTCCTTTTATTGATGAATTGATAACGGATGTTATTACAAATAAAAAAGAACAAGGGTGGGAAAGTTTAAAGACATTTATAGAAGACAAAAAGCCAAAATTTTCATTATTTGGAGACGTACATCAACCAAAAGCATATGAATGGATACTTGGAAGTACAAAATGTATTAATATTGGATATTTTCGTTCAACTAGTAGCTATTTAGATTTAGAATCATTAAAAATATGAAGGTTTTAGCATTCGATGTTGGTGGAACGACAATTAAAGGTGGACTTGTCGATGAAAAACTTAAAATTCGAGAAAAATTTATAGAAGATACCCCAAAAAGAGAAGATACTTTCATATCATTAATTGAAGAAAGCCATGATAGATTCTCTGATGAAACTCATAAAGTTTCACTCGGCATGCCAGGTTTTGTAGATAACAACTTAGCTGCATATTCTGAATATTTATCACATTTCAAAAATGATTATAAAAATTTGATAATGCTTACATTTGGTACTGGAGTAGGAGGGGGGATAATTTATAATTCAGAAATATTTAAAGGAAGTGGAAATGCGGGTGAAATAGGACGTATCTTGATTAATGAAAGATCATATTTAGAAGATGTAATATCTGCAAAAGCTTGGACAAAAAAGTGTCAGGAATTATACGAAATAAACAAAGAAACAAAATTATCTAATATTTTTTATGAAGAAAAAGTTGGCTCTCTATTATTTGATCGATCAATTGATCTTGAAGATTACGAAAAGTATGCGAGAGATGAAATAATACAAAATACTTCAAATGCTTTAATTTCCTTATTTGAACTGTTCGATAATGATATATTTGTTATTGGTGGCAGCATGACTAAAAGCCCATATGATTTTCTTCCATTACTTGATGAGTACATCAGTAAAAACTTTGAATTCCCTAACAGAAATTTTCCAAAAATTAAATTAAGCAAAGCCCGTGAAGATTCAGGGATGTTAGGTGCAGCACTATTAGCTTTAAATAGTGAATAATAACTCAATACTTTTAAATGGTTCTTTCTTTGAGGAGGAATACCAAAAAAAAATTGATAAATTAAATAATTTAGAAATCAAAACAGTTTATGTTTTTGATCACAGCATAAATCCAGAGATAAAGAAACTTCCTGTTTACAAAATAATGGATGCATTATCGAAATTAGATAAATATGAAAGAAATTTCAAAATAGGGTCAATGGTATTAAATATTAGAAAAAGAGAAATAAATGAGTTAATGGAAAATTATTTAAATCCGCTTATGGAAATTAAAAATTTTAATCTAGGTATTGGCATAGGTGATAATAAATATGAAATACAAAAAGATATTTATGACAACAATATTGAAGAAGTTATCAAAAAAATAATTGCTAATAAAAATTATGAAGAGAATAACGTAAATCTAGTTATTGGTGGTTCATCACAAAAATTAAATGCCCTAGCCCTTAAATATGGTTTAGGGACCAACCAATGGGAGGGAGACATAATTAATCTATTAAAAAAAATAGAAGTTCATTCTAAAGCTAAATCAAAAGAATTGAACGTAAGTTATTGCACAAAGGACCTCAGCTTCGATGGTAAAACAATTAGTCAAGATAACTTTGAAATAATTTATGTACTATCTGAAAAAAAATCATTTAATAAACAAATTGATGAGATTGAGAAACAGTGCTTGAATTAAAAAATGATTGACATAAGGTCTGATACCGTAACTAAGCCCTCGAAAGAGATGCTTCAACATATAATTACAGCAGAAGTTGGAGACGATGAGTATAAAGAAGATCCAACAGTTAATGAACTTGAAGAATTTACTGCAAATCTTCTTGGCTTTGAAGCTGGCTTATTTGTTTCGTCTGGTCTTATGGGTAATCAAATATCGTTACTTAACCATACCAACCCAGGTGATGAGGTAATTACAACATCTGATTCTCACATTCAAAACTATGAACATGGTGCAGCATCATTTTTGTCAAGAATTCAATTTAGAAATGTTCAGCATAAAGATGGCAATTTAGATTTAGAGGACTTAGATACTCAAATTAAAAAATCTTTTTATCATAAACCAAATATATCTACCGTCGCAATTGAGAATACTCATTTATCATCAGGGGGATCGATTATTCCTTTTGAGGATATACAAAAACTATACGAGTACACTTCCACTAATAATTTAAAACTTCACGTAGATGGTGCTCGTGTTTGGCATGCAATTTTAGAAAATGATACAAAATCTAATTATGGAGAGTACTGTGACAGTTTAACTTTTTGCTTTTCAAAAGGACTTGGAGCTCCAATAGGTTCAATACTTCTTGGAACAAAAAGTTTTATAAATGATTCCCGTGAATATAGAAAAAAGATAGGAGGGGGGATGAGGCAAGTTGGAATAATTGCATCTGCTGCTAAATTTGCATTAATTAATCGGGAAAATTTATTAGACGATCATAAAAAAGCTAGAAAAATCTATGATGAATTAACAATTAACAAAGATAAGATTAAAGCATCATCAGTTAATGGTGTTCAGCCATCATTAGAAGGTATTCA
>LUMU01000707.1_pt1 | contig 11891 bp, 15 predicted proteins | sample 729751 | NCBI WGS metagenome assembly LUMU01 (sample SAMN03860300, study PRJNA289734) | marine metagenome | biome: seawater column; feature: ocean; material: water; isolation source: Red Sea water column Station 192 - depth 100m | place: Saudi Arabia: Red Sea | collected 2011-10-15 | depth 100 m
CTACTCGTCTATCCAGGACTTCACCAAATATGATTTCTGATATGTACTTAACAAATGTTGACAATGTCAAAGATTTAATAGATAAATTAATATCAGAACTTGAAAAAATTCAAAAAATTAATGACGAAAAAATTATGTTAGATTATTTGTCAGATACTGTTGATTGGCGTAGGGCGTTAGCAGACAAATTTGGAGAAAGAGACCTCACATAGTGAAAATTCAAGGCTCTTTGAGTATTATTGGTGACAAATCTCTTTCTCATCGAGCAGTAATTCTCTGTTCTTTAGCAACTGGAGTTTCAAGAATCAAAAATATTTTATTGTCAGGAGATACTAAAGCTACGATACAGATTTTTAGACAATTAGGTGTAGAAATAAATGAAACAAACAACAATGAAGTTGAGATTCACGGAGTAGGGTTACGTGGCTTAAAACAACCTAAAGATTCACTTGATGCAGTAAATTCTGGTACAACCGCAAGGCTTCTTATAGGTCTACTGTCAAAACAAAATTTCAGCACTGAATTAACCGGTAGTTCTCAATTAATCAAACGCCCAATGAAGAGAGTAGTTAAGCCGCTCATTGAAAAGGGTGCTGATATAAAAGATTCCAATGGTAAATTACCAATTAATTTTGAACCAAAAGATTATAAATTTGAAAGCATTCATTCAGATAAACCAAGTGCACAAGTTAAAAGTGGATTTCTTCTTGCATCACTATATCATGATGAATTTCCTACGACTGTTACTGAAGAGTTGCCAACAAGAGATCACACTGAACGAATGTTAAATTTAATGGGGGTAAATACCGTAAGACTTGGTAATTCTATAACAATAGAGCCTGTACAAAGCCTTAGAAGTATGGATTATTTTGTTCCTGGAGATCCTTCTTCAGCAGCTTTTTTGATAGCACTTGGGCTAATGAAAAGTAAAAAATTAATCATCAAAGATGTTTTACTTAATGAGAGAAGAATTGGTTTCCTCAAGATATTAAAGAGAATGAACGCAAAAATATCAATCGAAAATTTAGAAGTCAAAAATAATGAATCAGTAGGAGATATACATGTTTCAAAATCTAATCTCTCTGCTATCAAGGTTAGTAAAGAAGACGTATCTGACATGGTAGATGAATTTCCAATATTTACCCTTTTGGCAACTCAAGCAAAGGGAATAACTACTGTTAGTGGTGCAGGTGAGTTGAGACTAAAAGAATCAGACCGTATAGAATCTATGGAAAAATTTATTAAAACTCTTGGTGGAGAAATAGAGGTTAACCCTGATGGATTTAAAGTTAACGGTCCTCAAAAACTCAAATCAGGACAAATTAAAACTTTTGAGGACCACAGAATAGCTATGACTGGTGTAATTGCAAACCTAGCAATTAATGACGGAATTAAACCAGATAACATAAATTGTATTTCAGATTCATACCCTAGTTTTTTTTCAGATCTTGAAAAAATTGGAGCAAATTATGACAATTAGATTAGGGATAATAGGTTGGCCATTAATAAAGACATTTTCTCCAAATATACATCAAACTCTCTCTGAGATTTCTAATGTTGATGTTACTTATAAAAAATTACCAATTGAAAATTTCACTTTAGATATCTTTGAAAGTTTAAATAATAATTTTGATGGATATAACATAACAATTCCTCATAAAGAAAACATTTATAACTTATCTAAAGATTTAAAAAATGTTTCGAGGTCATTAGCAGTTGATAATATTAAAGCTGTAAATACCGTAAAAGTAGATGACAATATTGTTTTATTATCAAACACAGATGTGGATGGTATTAATCAAACTTTTGAATTTTTAAATTTTGATATTAATGACAAACATGTTCTTATTCTTGGCAGTGGAGGAAGTGCTCAGACTGCACAGTATACGTTATCAGAAAATAATAAGGTTTACATAGTGTCTAGAAATAAAAAGGATGGAGACTTAACTTATTCAGATCTTAATGAGATTGCTGGTGATATTGAGGTCATTATAAATACTACGCCACTGGGAATGCCACCATATGAAAACGAAAAACTTCCAATAAGTCTTCTAAATTTCTCAAAATTAGAATTGTTCTATAACTTTGGATATGGCGTATCAAAGAAATTAACAAGTGAACTTCCTAATAATGTAACATCTATTGATGGAACAATAATGTTAATTGCTCAAGCAATTTCATCGTTTAACATATGGACAGGACAAAGTATAAAATTTAACGAAGCTTACAAGGAAATTTTAGAAAGGATAGATCATGAAAATTAAATATTTGACTGCTGGTGAGAGTCATGGACCAGAATTAACAGCAATTATAGAAGGCATTCCATCAAATTTTGAAGTAAGTAAAAATTACATTGACGAGTTTCTAGCAAGAAGGCAAAAATCTTTAGGTTCTGGCGGAAGAATGAATATTGAAAAAGATGAAGTTTTTATTACTTCTGGAGTCATTAATAATTTATCAACTGGTGGTCCGATAGCAATAAAGATAATCAATAAAGACTGGAAAAATTGGAAGGATAAAGAAATAGAACCTTTCGTAGTTCCTCGTCCAGGACATGCTGACTTAGTCGGGACATTTAAGTATCAACATGATGATATAAGGCTTTCACTTGAAAGAGCAAGTGCTCGTGAAACTGCAATTAGATGTGCAATTGGAGCTATCTGTCATCAAATTTTAAATCAACTTGGAGTTGAAGTTGTTGGTTATGTTTCATCTATTGGTGAGCAAAAGTTAGAAAAAATTAATTTAGAAGACATAGGTCAAATTAAAAAACTTGTTGATGAATCTGAAGTGTCCTGTCCAGATAAGGAAACAAGTGAATTAATGATAAATGAAATTTTAAAGGCAAGAAAGAAAAAAGACACTTTAGGTGGCTCTATAACATTAGTTGCAAAAAATTTTCCTGCAGGTTGCGGTAGCTATGTTCATTTTGATAGAAAGCTAGATGCAAAACTTGCCTCATCAATGATGTCTGTACAGAGCGTTAAAGCAGTTGAGGTTGGCAGTGGTATAGAGGCATCTAAAGATTTTGGTACTGCCGTACAAGATCAAATAGTTTTAAACGAACAAAATGTTGAACGAATTACAAATAATTTAGGTGGATTTGAGGGAGGCATGTCAACTGGAGAGCCTATTATGATAACTTCTTATTTAAAACCTATAAGTACAACTTTGACTCCTATAAAGAGCGTTGACCTAGCTTCACAGAAAGAGACGAAAACTACCTATGAAAGGTCTGATACCTGTGCTGTCCCTAGAGCTGTACCTATTTTTGAAAGTGTAGTATCTATAGATCTTTTAAATTCCCTGATTGAAAATACAGGTGGAGATAATAAAGAAGTAATTTTTAAAAGAGTTAATGAAATAAAAGACATAACTCTTGATAGTTTTAATTTGGCAAATAAAACATGGTCTATGAAATATGAAAATGAATAATTCATTTTATTTATGTGGGTTTATGGGTGTTGGTAAAACTACGATTTTAAATAACATTAAAACACAAACTAAATATAGGTGTATTGATTTGGATGAAAATATCGAGAATAAGTATGGCCNNAGGTGGAGGTGTGATAGAAAATGATAATATTTTTGAGAATTTACTTAAAAGTCACCGAACCATTTATTTAAGTCTTAACTTTGAAAGCCTTTGGGAAAGAATTAAAAATAGTAACAGGCCACTAGTTAGTAATGGAAGAGAAGTTCTTGAAAGTAGATATAAAAATAGAATAAAAAGATACGAAATGATGGAATATAAAATTTCCAATGAAAATGTAAAAGATACTACAAGTAAAGTATTAGAAATAATGGAAACTCAAAATGTCTAAAAATATTTACTTAAACAGCACTGAAGAATTAATCAAACATATTAATGGAGATTTACCAAATGAGAGCTTAATTATTTTGGATTCTGCTCTTGAGCAATTTCAATTACATAGCAACTTTAATGCAAGCCATGTTTATCTTGAAGTTTCTGAAGAAACAAAAAATTTAGAAACAATTGAAAAAATTTGGGAAATAATGTTTTTATCAAATTTAAATAGATCAGACGAAGTAGTAATTATTGGAGGTGGGGTTATGCTCGATCTCTGCTCTTTTGCTGCAAGTACATATAAAAGGGGTGTTGCCTTCACATTAGTTCCATCTACTTTATTAGCGATGGTTGATGCATCTCATGGAGGGAAAAATGGTTTTAATAATGTTCATGGAAAAAACCAGATTGGAACTTTTAATTTGCCAAAGAGTGTTGTAGTGTGTTTTGAACTTCTTAACACATTGAAAGACAATGATTATAAAGATGGATTAATTGAGCTTGTAAAACACGGACTAATTGGAAGTAAAGAAATATTTAATACATTGGTTTCTACAGAAAATTTCAAAATAGATACTAAGACAATCAAAGAAGGAATACAAATCAAAGAAGATATCGTAAAAGAAGATTACTTAGAAACCGGAAAAAGGAAATATTTAAATTTCGGACACACAATAGGCCACTTAATTGAGCAAGATTCAAAGTTCAATTTATCACACGGTGAAGCAGTCGCTATAGGAATGATTTATGAACTCGAACTATCTAAGAAACATTTTGGATTACCACAAGAGGTTATTGATTTATATATATCGTATCTAGAAAAACTTGATTTTAAGAAATCATATGAATTTGAAAACAGTATCGATTACTTATTAGAAATTTTAAAAGATGATAAAAAAAGTAAATCTGATTCTGTAGATATTGTTTTATTGTCAGATATATCTCAACCTAATTTAATTAGTATAAGTTTTGATGAATTGATTGAGGTGATTCAAAATTAAAAATATATACATTATCAATGATCCGAATCTTAATTTTTTAGGTATAAGAGAAACTACACAATACGGCTCCACAAGTTTTGATGAGTTAAAAAATTTAGTAGATTCTGAAGCTAAAAAGTTAAAAATCAAAACTGATTTTTTTCAATCAAATATTGAAGGAGAAATTGTAAATTATATACAAAATCTAGTAAATAATGAAAATACATGGATTGTGATTAACCCTGGTGCTTACACACATACAAGTATTGCAATAAGAGACGCTTTGCAGACTTACTCACAAAACAATGAAATAGTTGAAGTTCATATTTCAGATATAAATCAAAGAGAAGAATTTAGAAAAATAAACTTAATTTCTGATATTTGTAATAAATCAATTATTGGAAGAGGTGTGCAGGGATATATTGAAGCACTGGAGTATATTAATGAACAGTAAAAAAATAATTGCTTACCAAGGTTCATCTGGCTCATATTCAGAAGAACTTTTAAAAAAAGAATATCCAGATTATTTATATCATCCAACTGAGACATTTACTGAGTTAATTTCTTATGTAAAATCTGATTCTGGCATTGGGTTATTACCTGTTGAAAATTCAATTGCAGGTACTGTGAATGAAGCATACGAAGAGCTTATAGACAGTGGTTTAAAAATATTTGCTGAATATGTACATAGAATTAACCATAGTTTAATTGGCTTAGTTGGTTCAGATATATCAAATATTACAAATGTTATTTCTCACCCACAGGCATTACAGCAGTGCAGCAAGTTTATACAAAAGCATAAGTTCAGAATCACTCCAGTCTTTGATACAGCGGGAAGTGTATTTGAAATTTTAGAAAAAAATGAAATCACTACAGCTGCGATAGCCGGTGAACATTTTGAAAGCGATGAAAGATTTTTGATTTTAGAAAAAAATATATCAAATCATGAAGAAAATTATACAAGATTCCTTTTAATTGGAGATATAGATTTAGATCAAAAACAAATTAAAAACAAGGTTTCATCAGTACTCATATCTGATGATAAGCCAGGTTCGTTATTGCAGTCTTTGAATATTTTTAGTGAACTGGATATAAATCTTACAAAACTTGAATCACGACCAATACTTGGAAGACCTTGGGAGTACAAATTTTATATAGATTATGAATTAGAAAACTTGGAAAAACAATCTGAGCTTGAGGAAAAAATAAGTAAAGTCTCAAAAGAATTTAAGTTATTGGGCCATTATCCAAAAGCTATTCAGTAACTTTCCATTGAATACCTTGTTCAGAATCTTCTATTTGTAAACCAGAAGATTCTAATATATCTCTAACTTGATCAGAAAGCTCATAATTTTTTTCATTTCTTAACTTTGATCTAAGTAATATTAGATTTTCAACTAACATTTCGAAACGCTCATTATTTTTTTTATTAGACTCTATTTGAATTTCTAAATTAGCAATTTCTTTTAAAGTAGCTTTATCTGCAGAATTTACTTCAGTTGTCTTACTATCTATTATTTCGACAGAGCTTTTTTTGTCAGAAATCAGAAGTTTTTGTAATTTACTCAAACTTTCTTCAGAATCTTTTTCAAAAACATGAGTTCCTTCATTGTTTAAAACAGTTACATTACCTAATCCAACAACTTTGAATGTTTCTTTTTTTCCAGAAATTATTAGCGCAGTATGTTCATCTATACCAAGAATGTTTGAGTAAGAGGTATCTAAAAGTGTTTTCATTCTATTTTCACCAACATAACTAAAGCTTGTATCATGATTTCCACCCTCTGCATTATTAAAGTGAGGAACTACCGTACAAGACAAACCATAAACATCTAAAATATTCAACCCCTTTTCCCAATAAGGGTCTTGACCTACTTTATAAATTTCGTAGACAGGCAAGGTATACTCTCCGAGAGTAGAGGCCGCTGCACTTGCAAATAAACTGTTGTTACCATTTATAAGATGATTTTTTAAAGTTTGTTGAAATTCATTACCGTACCAAAGCTTGCTTGCATAGCTAGGGCTTCCAGGTCCAGCAAAAATAAATGAAGCATTTTCTAATAATTGAATTGATTTAAAGAATGATTTTGAATGCAATTCTTCAATTTTTCTGTAAGTAGCTAATTTCATATCAACGTTTAAACTAACTTTGTAAAAATCTATAATTTTTTCGACCAATTGGTTAGCATTTTCTTGAAATCCAAAAGGTGAATCAATCATAAAAATATCTGAAGAATCATCTAGTCCATTGAGAAGTTCTCTATGTACACTAACTAAGTTAGGGCTTGTTTCACCAGAACCTAAGATAGCTAGTGAACCTGTAGCGTTTTTCATGAATCTATTATATATTTTTTTTGTACACAACTAAAGGTGTATAATTTAATCATGGCAAGTTTTTTAGCTTTAGTTCTTGAAAAATTTACAATTGAGATCATTCCAAAGCTCCCTATATTTATAAGAACACCAATATATGTAAACATATTAAAACTTAGAAAAGTTCGTGATAGAATTAGGCTCGATGTAACGAAAAAAAATCCTACTTTTCAAGATCGCTTAGATTATGCTGAGGAACTAGAAGACTCTCCAGTAAAAATTTATAAATTTACTCCAAAAAATGCGGAGACTGGAAAATATGGTGTTTATTTTCATGGCGGAGGTTATTTTGCAGGAAGTATTAAATCCCATAAAAATTTTGTTTCAATCGTTTCTCAAAAATCTAATTTAGTAACTTATTTTTTTGAATATAGGCTCAGTCCAGAACATAATTTTCCTGCTGCCCATGAAGATGCAAAGATAGCTATAGAATTTATTGACAACCTTCACAAAGACGAACAATCCATTTGGATGGGCGAGTCAGCTGGGGGAGGCCTAGCTACAGGTCTTGTGGTTGATGATGGGTTTGTATACAATCCTGACAATCTCATTTTGCTCTCACCTTGGCTTGATTTGTCAGATGGGTTTCAAGACAAAAGATTTCTTAAAAACAGAGACGTAACAATAATTATTGAGGGAATGTTTGAGGTTGGAGAGTTTTATGCGGGAGAGTATGGCACTACTAACCCAATACTGTCACCAGTTTATGCAGATATTAATAATTTTCCAGATACTTTAATTCAAGTCTGTTCCGATGAATTACTTTACAATGATGCAATTGAATTTGTGAAAAAATTAAGAGATAAGAATACAAATGTACAACTTCAAACATGGGATAAGCTTTGGCATGCATGGCACTTTTTTCCAATTAAGGAAGCATTTGAGGCTATTGATAACATAGCTGAATATATTAAGTCCTCAGAATTTCACTCTTCTAAATGATGAAGGGCAAATCCAAAAGGTAATTCCAACCTGTTATCTGACATAATTTTTTCGTTTTTAAGAATTTTATAAGTGTCATCATCTGCAGTAATTTTACCGTTGTTTAAAATTACACTTCTATTACAAATTTCCAACGCCATTGGTAAATCATGGGTAACCAGGATAATTGATACATCTAAATTTTTAAGTATATCTATTAGTTCTCTCCTAGAAGCAGGATCTAAATTTGAACTAGGTTCATCTAAAACTAGTAATTCAGGCTCTGAAGCCAGAACACTTGCTATTGCCACTTTTCTTTTTTGACCAAAGCTTAAATGGTGTGGTGGTTTGTCTTTAAACTGCAACATCTTAACTTGCTCGAGTGCGTTGATTGAATTTTTCTTTACTAACTCATCACTGAATCCAAAATTTTTTGGTCCAAACATGACATCTTCTAACACGGTTGGCATAAATAGTTGATCATCAGGATCCTGGAAAACTAAACCTACAGATTTTCTAATTTTTGAAATATTTTCTTCTGAAAAATCTTTATTATTTAATGAAATTTGCCCGTTTAAATCACCTAGAATCCCGTTCAAATGAAGAATGAGAGTAGTTTTACCTGCTCCATTAGGGCCTAATACAGCAAGTCTTTCACCTTTTGATAAACTTAGATTTATATTTTCAAGAGCTTTAAATCCATCTGGATATTCAAAACTTAAGTTATCTACATTGAGGTATTCCTGATTCATAAAACGAACCTATCTACAATACAAATTACAATTGAAAATATAGAAATTAGAAGAATTAAATTAGATGAATTAAACTCTCGTGCCTCTAGCTCTAACGTTCCTTTAAAGCCCCTAGAAATCATAGAATTATAAACCCTTTCTCCTCTTTCATACCCCCTAATCAATAAGGCACCAGATGCAAAAGCAAGGGGTTTAAGTGTTTTTATTCCTTTTTCAGAATAACCTCTTGAGCGCATTGATATTTTTACTCTTTTTACCTCGTCAATGAATACATCAATATATCTAATTGCAAAAGAAAATATAGAAATTAACAAAGGTGATACTTTAAGTTTCTGTAATCCATATATTATTTCGATATTAGATGTTGTCGCAGTAAGAACAATTGCCAATGTGACACAAAGAGTGATTTTTATCAGAATTGATATCATTTCATCAACTCCAGTCTTATAAATACTGAAATTGAAAAAACTTGTTAAGATTTCTCCATTCCCTTTACTCACAAATGGTAAAAATAAGGCAAACAATACAAATGGTATATCTATTGAAAGTCTTTTTAAATATGTTTTAAGTTGTAATTTTGAAACAATCAATAAACCCGCAACTATTACTGCTTGAAGTACAACCGAAACATTGTTTTCTAAACTCAAAAAGGCAATAGAAAGAATAATTGCAAAAAAGGAAAGTAATTTTATTTCGGGTTTGATTTTTACTAAATACGAGTCACTATGAGTTTCTAAATGATGAGAATGGGATGTTTCCATATTTGTATATCTTAATGCAAATTATTTGCAATAAAAGATTTATTTACATTTTTTGCAATACCCTGAGTATACGAAGTGATTTGTTATCTCTCTAAAATTTGTTTTACTAGTTATTAGATTATTTACTTTTTCAGATGTTTTTATATCAAGATCTGAAATGTCTCCACAAGACTCACAAACAATATGTATATTTGAATGTACATCTTTTACAAAATATAGTCCTGAGCCATGTACCTGGTGGGAATGTTCAATTAGATTTATATTTTCTAAAAGTTCTAGAGTTCTATAAACAGTAGCTAAGTCAATATTTTTATCTTTTTTTAACGAAAGTTTGTGTAGCTCTTCAACAGTAAAGTGCTTATGCCCAGATGTTTCAAGAATTTTGCAAACAACTTCTCTTGCATTAGTTATTCTTTTACCTCTTTTTCGTAATTCATTAACGAAATCCATATTCAAGTATATTATATGTCTGACGGGCAAAATTATGAAAAAAAAGTTTCTTAGAATATTAAACAGATATAGTTTGCTTTATCTTCCCACCGGATGGGTTATCGGACTTGCTATCATTTTTATTGCTTATGAACCAATAACTGTTCTTTATTTTCTTAGTTTATTTGTTTTGGGTATTTTTGGATTCCTTATTCTTTATACATCAAATAGGAATATGGTTGATGACTCTTATAACATTTCAGAACACCAATATTCAATCATTGAGTTTTACTCAGACTACTGACTAGGTTGCACTGCTTCAAAATTCATAGTTGATGAATTTAAAAAGAAAAATCCAGATGTTTATTTTGTTTCTATAAATGCAAGTAAGCAAAAAGATCATGAGTTTATTGATATATATAACTTAAACAACACTCCAACATATGTATTGATTAATAATCAAGGTGAAAAACTTGGAAGAAGAGTTGGTACATTTTATCCTAAGTATTTCGAAAATAAAATAGGTTAGGAAACTTTGTCTCCAAGCTCTGCTTTGTCGGATGGCTGAAGTAATAGTACATCTCCGTTTTCAGCAATTGATCCTAAAACTAAGCACTCACTCATAAATGGTCCTATTTGTTTATTTCCAAGATTTATAACTGCTATACAAGGCTTTTCTTGAAGTTCATCTAATTTATAGTTTGTTATCTGTGCACTGGTTTTTTTAGTGCCAATTAAATCACCAAAATCAATTGTCAGTTTGTATGCTGGTTTTTTAGCTTCTTCGAAAATTTCTGCCTTAATTATTTTCCCGACACGAATGTCTAATTCAAAAAAATTAGTTGATTTATCACTTTCCATATAACAAACATAATTACATACTTAATTCATGTCAAAATTATTAATTCTTAGCGCAGGAGTTAGTGAAGATTCAAACAATACCAAATTAGCAAAAAAGCTAAACAAATTTCTTGATGAAAAGGCTGTGCCTAATGAAATTCATGAAAATCTTTATGAAAATATTCCATTTTTGCTAAACAACCAAAAAGATGTTCCAAAAAAAATATTGGAAATGAGAAAATCTTTAGAAAGTGCAGACAAGATTATTATTTTTAGTCCAGTTTACAATGGAGGATTTTTGGCACATTTAAAAAATACTCTTGATTGGTTGTCTCTTGCTTACGATGAAAATAGATATAATTCACTATTTAAAGATAAAACAGTAGGTGTCATTACATCAGTAAGAGGTGGTGGTGGAAATGCTCAAAATGCTTTTAACATACTGAGTGCGCAATTAATGAATTATGGATTAAGAGTTTTTGAAGAATTTCATTTGATTACAAATAAGGAACACCAAAAAGATACCTCAATTGAAGAAAATCAAAAAGTTTTTGAAAACATTACAGATTATGTAAATAGATTTTTAGAATTTTAGTTTCTCATCAATTAAGTTATAAATTTTTGTTGTTAATTCTTCTACAGAAAGTTCTTCGGTATTATCAATTGGATTTAATATCTCAATATTTATTTCACCACTTCTCAACCAAACCTCTCCTTTCCTCATAAGATTATGTGCGTTATGAGTAACTACCGGAACAATGGGTAGATGAAAATCTTTTGATATATAAGCAGCTCCTTTCTTAAAGGGGAGGAGATCTTTTTGGTTACTTCTTTTTCCTTCAGGGAAAATCATGATAGAGTTCTTGTTTTTAATTACTTTTGATATAGATTCATTAATTTTTTCGAAATTTGCGCTGGCATTTTTTCTATCTATTCGAGGTAGTCCTAAAACTTTTAATACTCTTCCAAACACTGGTATCCTAAATAGCTCAGTTTTTGTAAGAAACCTTATTGATATAGGTAAAGC
>LUMU01000888.1_pt1 | contig 11817 bp, 12 predicted proteins | sample 729751 | NCBI WGS metagenome assembly LUMU01 (sample SAMN03860300, study PRJNA289734) | marine metagenome | biome: seawater column; feature: ocean; material: water; isolation source: Red Sea water column Station 192 - depth 100m | place: Saudi Arabia: Red Sea | collected 2011-10-15 | depth 100 m
GAAATGAGAAGAGTATTTGATATCTGTCATGGATGCAGAAGATGTTTTAATCTCTGCGATTCATTTCCTAAACTATTTGACATGATTGATGAGTCTAAAAATGAAGATGTTGAAAGCTTAACTAGCGATCAATTTGAACCTGTCGTTGATGCATGTACATTGTGTGATATGTGTTTTATGACTAAATGCCCATATGTTCCACCTCATGATTTTGATTTAGATTTTCCACATTTAATGCTGCGATATAGAACAGCTCAAAAAAAATTAGGTAAATTACCAAGCGTACCAACACAATTAGCCCAAATAGACCGAAACGCTAAAATTGGTGTCATGTTCTCTAAAATAGTTAACTGGGCATCAAATATTAAAAATAAATTAATTAGAAAAATCTTAGAATTAATTACTGGAATAGATAAAAGAGTTCAGTTACCAAAATATAACTCAGAAACTTTTTCTAATTTTTTCAAAAAAAATAGAGATAAGATAAATTATCAAACATCTTCTAAAGATAGAAAAGTAGTTATTTATTCAACTTGTTTTGTAAATTTTAATAAAAAAAATACAGGTGTTGCCGCTTTAAAAGTTTTGAAAAAAAATGGTGTAGAAGTTCAGGAAGCTTATCCTGGTTGTTGTGGGATGCCATTTCTAGAGCAAGCTGATCTGCCAAAAGTTGTTGAACAAGCGAAAAAAGTTTCTAAGGATTTAATCGAATGGATTGATAAAGGATATAAAGTAGTAACCTTAACAGCTAGTTGTGGGTTGATGTTAAAATTTGAATGGCCCTTGTTATTACCAAACGAGGAAAAAATAAAAAAATTATCTGCAAATGTTATGGATATTGATGAGTATGTTGTGGATATTGCAAACAATGAGGGATTAGCAGAAGGATTAAATGAGATTGATGGAGGAGTAACCGTGCATCATGCTTGTCATGCTAGAGCACAGAACATGGGTATCAAAGCAAGAGATATGTTAAAATTAATACCAAACGTTAAAATTGATGTAGTTGAAAGATGTGCAGGTCATGGAGGAACTTTTGGAGTAATGAAAGAAACTCATGATTTAGCAAATAAAGTTGGAAGACCTACAGCTAGACAAATAAAAACTAAAAATAATAAGTATATGGCTTCTGATTGTCCTTTAGCTGGTAAACATTTAAAACAGTTAGAAGTTGATACAAACATATCTAATGATGAGGCACTACACCCTATCGAATTGGTGGCAAAAAGTTATAACTTATGATCATGCCTAGAGAAAAAAGAGAAATTCAAAAAGAAGACATCATGCCTTTAGATGTTTATATAGAAAAGAGACGTGAATTAAGAAAAAGTATTGTTGATTATAAAAAAAATAGAAGAGTTGCTTTAGGGCCTTATGCTACTTTTTATTTTGAAAGTTATGAAACAATGTTAGCTCAAGTACAAGAAATGCTATACATTGAAAAAGGTGGTGATGAGCAACTTCAGGATGAGTTAACTGCGTACAATCCTTTAATACCTAACGGTAAAGAACTAACAGCAACTTTAATGTTTGAAATAGATAATCCTATCTCAAGGGCTGCGTTTCTTGGAAAAGTTGGTGGAATAGAAGAAACAGTATTTATGAAAATAAATGGTGAGAAAATTAAAGCAGTTCCCGAAGAAGATGTTGATAGAACTTCTTCTGAAGGAAAAGCTTCATCAGTACAGTTTATTCATTTTAATTTTACTGATGATCAAATAGAAAAATTTCAATCTAATAGTTCAGAAATTGAGCTTGGTATTGATCACAAAAGAAAATATAGCCTCTTTATCTACTGATTTTAGTTAATTTAGTCCCCAAATATTATCTGTTTTAATCCAACCTTCAAATTCTTCTGATGTAATTTTGCACCAATTTTGTTCACAATTTTCTATAATTAGTAATCTTCCTTCTTTTATTTGAGCAACTGGTTTAGCAAAAGATGTAGGTTTCTTAAATAAAACTTTATCTTTCGTGGCTATTACTGAATTACTTTTTTTTAATTGTGAAATATGAATCCATCCGCTGTTATTTTTAAAATCAATAATTCGTCTAAAATTTTCTTTTTTATCGATTTGTTTTAAAGGTAAATTTATTTTCTTGTAAACATACTTGATGTCAGATTCAAAACTTGGTCCATAGCGTACGTTCACCTTATTTTTTTTAAGAGAAACGAATATTTCTCCTGCATTACTTGAGGTAATAAAGAATATTAAAAGAGAGAATATAAAAATATTATTTATTAGATTTTTTATTTTCACTTTTCTTTGTTTTATTTAATTTAACTTTTCTAAAGCTTAAATTTAATAAATCTATAATAAGAATAAATCCATTTAAATTTTGGCCAACTTTTAATATTTTTTTTAAAACTTCATTAGCTAGCATTGTTCCAATTGTTCCTGCTACTGGTCCCAATATTCCTTCATATTCACAGTTTAATATTTCATCAGTAATAACTTCCTCTTGATAGAAGTCTCGTAAAGAAGGAGTATTTTTATCTACAAAATTAAAAGTAAAAATATGACCATCAAATTTACTAATTGCTCCAGTCACAAGAAATTTTTTATATTTTAAACTTAAATCATTTATTAAAAATTTACTTTCAAAATTGTCAGTACCATCAATAATGAAGTCATAATTTTTTATTATTTTTTCAAATTTTACTCTATCCATTTTAAAGTTATAAAGATTTATTTTTGTTTTTGGGTTTATTCTATTTAGTTTTTTTTTGGCAATTATAACTTTTGAGTGATTTAAATCTTTTTCATCATATAAACTTTGTCTATGAATATTTGATAGGCTAACGATGTCATGATCAACAATTCCTAGTTTCCCAATGCCAGATCGGGTTAAAAAATCAGCCGCTGGACATCCTAGACCACCCATCCCAATTATTAAAACCTTTGAGTCTAGGATTTTTTTTTGTCCTAATGGACCTATGTTTTTTAAAATTATTTGTCTAGAAAATTTATCTATTTCTTTTTTGCTTAAATTTTTGCTCATTTTCCAGTAGAGCCAAAACCACCTTCTCCTCTAATTGTTTCTGGTAGATCATCAGTTTCCTCAAGATCCATTTTAATTACAGGAGTTAAAATCATTTGTGCTATTCTATCCTTATTACTAATGCTGTTTTTTGCAGCTAAACCAGATCTTGGTCTTATTTGGATTTCGAAATCACTTGAAAATGCAACAGCAAGCCCTGTTGGAACTAAACATGATGAGTTTGGTTTAAGATTGATGGGTTCTTTTACTAATGCCATTAAATCCATACCTGATGCACCTTCTGTTTTGTAAGCAGGTAATTCAACCGCAGGGTCTAACTTTTTGATAAGAACTTTTGCCATTAATTTAATTGATCAATTATTCTATCAACTATTTCATCAGAAATTCCAGATTTTTTTTTGTACGAAAGTTTTTCTTTTTTAACGTCTTTGTTTTTATAATGAATTGTTACTTCATTATAATCAGAATTAAATCCTATATCTTTATTTGATACATCATTAGAAATTATCCAGTCACAATTTTTCTTGTTTAATTTTTCCTCTGCATTTTTATCGATCTGATTAGTTTCTGCTGCAAATCCTATTACAAGTTCAGGTCTCATGGAGTTATGGTTAGACACATAATGAAGTATGTCTACATTCTTTTCTAAATTTAAGTTTAAGTTCTCTTGTTTTTTAATTTTATTTTCATACTTTTTATTAATTTTAAAATCAGCTACTGCAGCAGAAAAAATTGCTACATCAACAGGTAAATTTTCTTGAGTAGCAACTAACATTTCATCTGCTGTTTCAACTTTTATAAGATTAATATCTTTAGTTATTTCAAGATTAGTTGGACCTGATATTAATGTTGTATCAAAACCTTTTTTGGATAATGATTTTGCTAATTCATATCCTTGTTTGCCACTTGATTTATTTGTAATAAAACGAACTGGATCTATGTACTCATTAGTTGGACCTGCTGTAACTAATGCTTTAAATTTTTTGTTATTTTTTTGAGTTAAGAAATATTTATCAACTTCTTCAGCAATTACTGATGGGTCTGACATTTTACCCTCTCCATATTCACCACATGCCATATCACCAACCTCTGGACCTATTAGTTTATATCCAAACCCTTTTAATTTTTTTATATTTGTTTTAGTAGTTGGATGCTCCCACATTCTTACATTCATTGCTGGTGCTAAAATAATGTCTTTATCTGATGCCAAAACAACAGTGGATGCTAAATCATCAGTTGTTCCTTGAGCCAGTTTTGAAATTGTATTTGCCGTTGCAGGTGCAATTACAATTATATCTGCCCATCTTGAAAGTGAAATATGATCCATTTCAGCCTCATTTTCTACACTAAATAAATCACTATAAACTTTACCTTGAGAAAGTGATGTTATTGAAAGTGGAGTTACAAACTCTTTTGCACTTGTTGTAAGAATTGTCTTTATTTCTGCACCATTCTTTTTAAAAAGCCTAATTGTTTCAAGACTTTTATAAGCAGATATTCCTCCACAGATAATAAATAGTATTTTTTTATTTAACAAATTTTTCATCTGCAGAATTAAAATACTATAAGGCCAAAAATTACAAGAAGTAATAAACCAATAATAGATTGATTTCTAAATGCTATCATTTCTGATTTCTTATCATTCAGAGCGGTGTAAGAATTTGAATTTTGTGGAATTTGACCACTAGCTAAAAACGTTAATGCTTGATTTGCTTTATCCATAATCTCAGGAAATTCTGGTAAACGTTTAATCACTTCAGATGTATTTTTTAAAGTTTCATTTAAATTATTAATTGGATCTTTTGTTTCTTTAAGCCAATTTTCTAGTACAGGCTTTGAAGTTGTCCAAATATTTGTGTTTGGATTTAACTTTCTTGCTACACCTTCAACAACAACCATAGTTTTTTGCAACATTAATAATTGAGGTTGAGTTTGCATATTAAACTTTTCTGTTACATCAAACAATTGTTTGAGTAATTTACCTCCTGAAATATCTTTTACTTCTTGACCAAATATAGGCTCACCAATTGATCTCAAAGCTTGAGCTAGATCATCGATTGGTACTTCTTTTGGAACTAATCCGGCCACTAAGTGAACTTCAGCTACTTTGCGATAATCTCTTTGAATAAATCCAAATAAAATTTCTGCTAAAAACCTTTTACTAAGTTTGTCTAACCTGCCCATAATCCCAAAATCTATAGGTACAATTTGGCCACTATTATCAACAAAAATATTTCCTTGATGCATATCTGCATGAAAAAAACCATCTCTTACAGCATGTCTTAAAAAATGTTGGATAATATCTTCAGCTATTTTATTAGTATCTAAATTTCTTTTCTTTAGCTCCTCAGCTTCTCTTATTGAAATTCCATCTATCCAATCCAAAGTCATTACATTTTCACTAGTAAAATTCCAATAAATTTCAGGAACTTTAAATCCAGCATCATTTTTAGTGTTTTCAGCATATTCATTAGCCGCAGCAGCTTCGAATCTTAAATCCATTTCAAGATTAGTTATTTCTTTAAGTAAAAAAACAACTTCAACAAGTTTTAATCTTTTTGTTTTTTTTACAAATGACTCAATAATAAATGCAAATAACATCATCGCATCTATTTCTTCATTGAATATTTTTTTTATATTTGGTCTTAAAATTTTTATTGCTACATCTTTAATAGTTCCATTGTCATTTATTTTTGCTTTATGAACTTGTGCAATTGATGCAGCAGCAACTGGTTCACTTAAATCAATTATTGAATTAAATGCATCAACTCCAAGATCTTCTTTAATAATTTCTTTTGCTTCATGAATTGAAAAAGGGGGTAATCGATCTTGAAGTTTTTCTAGCTTTAAAGATAATTCTTCTCCGATTATATCTGGTCTAGTAGCAAGAAATTGACCAAGTTTGATGAAAGTTGTACCCATAGATTCTAATGACCTAGATAGTCTTTCACCATCATCCTCAATTAAATTATTTTGTTCCTTTTTTTCAAATGAAATAGATAAAATTTGGAATAATATTGTTACAGCTAAAGGAGGTTTTTTAAATTTTGATGCAATTTTTAAAATATCTGATTTTGCAATTTTTCTTCCTAATTTAAATAAAGTAATAAGTTTTTTAATCATTAAATTTTCCAACCACTATGAATTGAAACAATACCACCAGAAAGATTTCTATAAGAACATTTATGAAAATTATTTTTTTCCATCAACTCTATTAATTCATCTTGATTAATAAATTGTTCAATACTTTTGATTAAATATTCGTAAGGTTCTTTTTCTCCAACTACAAACTGACCAATAATAGGAATGAGTTTTGAATAATTTTTATATACAAAATCAAGATTTGAATTTTGAATCTTAGAAAATTCCAGACATAGATAGCGTCCACCAGGCTTTAAAACTCTATAGGCTTCTGAAAGTGCTTTATTTAAATTTTTTGTATTTCTTAGCCCAAAGCTAATAGTGTAATAATCAAATGAATTGTCTGTTATTGGTAATTTTTCTGCTGGAGAAATAACCCATTTTACATTTTTGTAATTAGATAATTTTTGCTTTCCTTGACTAACCATTCCTTTATTAGGGTCTACACAAGTAATTTCAGCCTCTTTATTTGTGCTATCTAAAAATAACTTTCCAACATCCCCCGTCCCACACGCAACATCTATTAATTTTCTACTAACTCTCGGATTCATCATATTGATTAAACTTTTTTTCCAATATCTATGTACACCCATAGACATAAAGTCATTCATCAAGTCATATTTGTTGTAGACCTGATTAAATACATTTTCTACAAGTCCTTTTTTATTTTGAAGATTTTGTTGCATAAAAAAATATATATTGAATATAGTATCAAATGCCAGAATTACCAGAAGTAGAAATTGTTAGACAATCCCTTCATAAAAAGATCAAAAAAAAAAGCATAAAAAAAGTAATAATTAGAAACAGGAATTTAAGGTTTAAAATACCAGGTGATTTTGAAAGTTTTCTAAAAGATAAAAAGATAATTAAAAGCCTCTAAAATTTACGAATACTAGTTTTTATCATTCACCTTTTTTACCTAAAAAACACAATCATGCAGAGTTTGTATTTGATAACTTGAAAGTAATTTATAATGATCCAAGACTTTTTGGATTTTTTGAAATAATTAAAAATTATCAAGATCTACAGAGAAGATTTAAATCAATGGGACCTGAACCATTTAGTGACAAATTTAACTTAAATTATGTAGTTAATTATTTTAAGAAAAAAAATAAGGATATAAAAAGTTTCTTACTTGATCAGAGATTTGTTTCTGGAATAGGTAATATTTATGCAAGTGAAATTCTTTTCGCTAGTAAAATAAATCCATTTAAAAAGGCAAAAAGACTTAACAAAAATGAATGTTTAAATATTATTTTAAATTCTAAGAAAATACTTCAACAGGCAATTAATAAGGGAGGTTCAAGTATTAGAGATTTTAAAGATATCTCAGGTAATAAAGGTAACTTTCAAAAGGAGTTTAAAGTTTATCAGCAAGACGGTACTGATTGTAAGCGTCCGCAGTGTAAGGGTATTATAAAAAAAAAAATAACATCAAATAGATCAACTTTTTTTTGTATTTCTTGTCAAAAATAGTTAAATATTTAGTTGACCACTATAAATTCTCAAGCTATACCCCTGCGCAGATGGCAAACACAAAATCAGCAATTAAGAGAATTAGAAGAATTTCTAAACAAACAGCGGTAAATAAAGCTAGAAAGAGCAGGTTTAGAAATGCTCTTAAAAAAATGAACCTCCTAATTGATGGCAAAAAGAAAGATGAAGCTTTAAAATTTTTACCAAAGTTAAACTCTGAGTTGATGAAAATTGCAAAAACAGGAATAATAAAAAAACAAAATGCTTCTAGAAATGTTTCTAGAATAACAAAAAAAATTGCTGCAATCTAAACGTTAGTTTAAATTTTCAAACAACTCCTGATATCCACATTATATATTTAAGTTTTGTATTAAGTTACTATATTTAGATTTAGTAAATATTTGGATTATCGTCATTCAATCTATATTTGATTTAATTTTAATTCAATCAATTAATTGATTCAATCTATATTCGATTCAATTTATAATTTTAAATTTAAGTTTAATTTAGAATTTATTTTTTAAAATATAAATCACAATCATAGATTTTATTTTTTTTTAAATTTCTTTATTAACTTGTTGCAAATTTTTTTAAATAGTTCTAACTGAGATTTCCCCTTAAGTTATGAATAAATTAACAAATACAAAAAATATTAATAATTTTTCTTCTGAAAGTTTCGAATGGAAGCAAGTACAGAATGAAATGAAAAATAAACTAGGCTTAGAAGTTTATGAGAGCTGGTTAAAAAAGATTTCTTTTGTTGAGGAATTCAATAATTACTTATTATTATCAGTTCCAACAAGATTTATTAGAGATTGGATTACATCAAGGTATTTAGACCAAATATTAAAAATAATTAAAGTTTATAAAAAAGACATTATTAGAATTGAGTTCAAAATAGTTGAAAAAGCTCAAGATATCACTTTAAAAGAAAATAATATTAAAGAAAATAATACTAATGAAAATGTTTCATTTATAAAAGACTCTTACCTTCAGTATAATCGAATTGATCCAAATAAAAGATTTGATAATTTTATTACAGGTTCAAGTAACAAATTAGCTTACGAAGCTTCTTTAAAAGTTTCAGAAAATATATCTCATTATAATCCACTTTATATTTATGGTGGTGTTGGAATGGGAAAAACTCACTTATTAAATTCAATAGGTTTAGAGCTTAAAAAAAATAATAAAGTAATGTTTATTTCTGCCGAACGTTTCATGTATCAGTTTGTAAAATCAATTAAATCAAACGACATGGTTAAGTTTAAAGAATATTTTAGAAATACAGATATTTTATTAATCGATGATATCCAGTTTATAAGTGGAAAAGAGGCTATGCAGGAGGAGTTCTTTCATACATTTAATGCATTACTTGATAAGGGATCTCAAATAATTGTATCAGCTGATCGATCACCAAATAAATTATCAAGGATTCAAGAAAGAATTAAATCAAGATTTTCAGGTGGATTAGTTGTTGATATTCAAAAGCCAGACCTTGAGCTAAGAAAAAAAATAGTTGAAAAAAAAACTGAAGAATTGAATGCTTTGTATTCCGAACAATTACAAGTTTCTAGAGAAATTCAAGATTTTATAAGTAATGAAATAACTGGAAGTGTAAGGGAATTAGTTGGTGCAATAAACAGAGTTGTTTCATTTTCAAGAATTTACAACAAAGTTCCAAATCTTGCTGAAACTAAAGTAGTTTTAAAGGATTTATTAAATTTAGCAGAAAATAAGGTTACAATAGATCTAATTCAGACAATTGTTTGTAAGTTTTTCAAAATCAGCAAAAATGAAATGTTATCATCTAGAAGATCAAGATATTTAGTAAGACCTAGGCAAACAGCAATTTATTTAACTAAAATTTTGACTTCTAAATCATTACCTGAAATTGGAAGAGAATTTTCTAACCGAGACCATACAACAATAATTCATTCAGTAAAAACTATTGAAAAGATAAAAGAAAAAGATCCTGAGATGGTTGATAATATAAATAAATTAAAAAACCAGATTTTATATAATAATAAAGAAAATGAAATTTAACGTTAATCAACAGGATCTTCAGCAAGCATTAAATTATTGTCAAGGAGTTATTGAAAAAAGAAGTACATTACCAATACTTTCTAATATTTTGTTAGATGCAAGCAATTCAAAACTTACTATCACTGCGACTGATCTAGATTTAATATTTATACATCAATTAAATAATGTAGAAATTCTAGAGGAGGGCAAAACAACCACAACTTCCTCAATCATGTATGATATTATAAGAAAGTTTAACTCAGGAAAAAAAATAAATCTTTCTCTAACAGATATAAGTAAATTACAAGTAGAGTCTGAAAAATCTATTTTTAATTTGAATTGCATAAGTGCAACTGAGTTTCCACTGACAGATGAAAATTTTAATCAAAATGAATTTATAATTAAATCAAAACAACTTTTGAAATTATTAAATAAGTGTAAATTTTCAGTTTCTAATGATGAAACAAGACATTATCTAAGTGGAATTTATTTTCATCAAACAGAAGTTGAAGATAAAAATTATTTAACAGCAGTTGCAACTGATAGTCATAGAATGTCTATTTCAAAAATTAGATTAGAGGAAAAAATTGATTTTGATCCAATAATTTTACCTAAAAAAACAATTTTTCAACTTTGCTCTTTATTAGATAGCTATGATGGAGATGTGAAAGTTTCAAATGTGAAATCAAAAATAAAATTTGAATTAAATAATAGTATTTTAATTTCGAAACTTATTGATGGAAAATTTCCTAATTACATTCAAGTTATACCTAAAAATAATCAAAAAAAATTAGAAATAGACTTAAAATTATTTTTAAATTCAGTTGATAGAGTAGCATCTGTTTCATTAGATAAAAAAGATGGTGTGAAATTCAATTTATCTAAAGACACTCTAAATTTATCAGTAAATAATACCAACAGTGGTGATAATTGTTTTATTAGATTTCTTTTTACCTTTTTTAGGCCACACATATCCAGAGTTAATTGCAACTGGCTGACAAGCAACATTTAGCTGTTCATAAATTCTCGAAGCACCTTTTTTAAAAGGTGGTCTTTCATCTGGAAGAACTCTAGTTCCTTGAGGAAAAATAATTAAAGGTCTATTAGAAGTAGCCATCATTTTTGAAATATCATCAAAAAAACCCAAGTTATCTTTTGTAACTTTGTTTCTTTTTATTGAAATTGATCCTATTTTTTTTAAGTACCAACCAAATATTGGAATTAACAATAATTCTTTTTTTAGAATAAATACAGGTGAGTTAAAGATTGTTTGTAAATAAAAAGTTTCAAACATTGATTGATGAGATGCTGCTATAAAAAATTTTTCATTATTAATAATATTTTCTTTTCCTTTGATTGAAATTTTTACTGAAAGAACAAGTCTTAAACAAAAACCAGCCCAATGGCCCATTAATTTACCTCCAATCAAAACAACCTGTTTAGGCAAAAAAAATGATGGTAAAAAAATTATCGAAATAAAAATGATTCCAGTGAAAAATAATATTGAAAATAAAAAGTTTCTTATCATTTTTGTCAAAAGCTAAATTATATCTTTATGCTTTTGTCTTTTTCTTATTACTTTAATTTTTGATCCCTTTATTAATAATTCTATTGGTTTAGGTCTTAAATTATAATTTGAGCTAAGTGACATTCCATAAGCTCCCACATCACATATTGCTATTAAATCTTTTTCATTCAACACTTGAAATTTTTTTAATGTAACAAATTTATCTGTACTTTCACAAATAGGACCTACAAATTCATATGGTTTTTTAGATGTTTTGTTAGATTTTGTAACAGGTAAAGTTTTATGAAACGCACCATACAAAGCAGGTCTCATTAAATCATTCATTGCTGCATCTAAAATTATAAATTTTTTACTTCCGCTATCTTTAATATAGATTATTTTTGACACTAATGTCCCGGTATCGCCAATAATTGATCTACCTGGCTCAAATATAATTTTAACTTTATGTTTTCTTAAAAATTTAAGAATAGCTGTGTTGTATTTTTTATAATTAAGTTTTTTATTTTTATCAGTGTAAGTAATGCCCATCCCTCCACCTAAATCTATAAATTCAAATTTGTGATTTGTTTTATTAAGAATTTGACTGACCGCTTTAAGCATTTTTTCATAAGGTCTATGGTCTAAAATTTGCCTGCCTATATGAACAC
>LUMU01001381.1_pt1 | contig 11811 bp, 13 predicted proteins | sample 729751 | NCBI WGS metagenome assembly LUMU01 (sample SAMN03860300, study PRJNA289734) | marine metagenome | biome: seawater column; feature: ocean; material: water; isolation source: Red Sea water column Station 192 - depth 100m | place: Saudi Arabia: Red Sea | collected 2011-10-15 | depth 100 m
AGCCAATGTAACGGCTGTTGGTTTATTATTAACTACATCAATTGCAAAACTCGGTCCTGAGAGTATTGCAATTGGATTGTCAGGAAAAATACTTTCGGCTATCTGGCTCATTAAACTTAAGGACGAGATTTCAATACCTTTTGAGCAGAGTATTATTGGTGTCTCAGATTTAAGAGTTTTTGAAACCTCTAATAAAGTTTCTCTTGTATATTGAGCAGGAGAAACAACAAGTAGTAAATCACAATTAGTAATTTGCTCAAGATTATTGAACGCAACAATTAAATCAGACAGTTTAACATTAGGTAAGAAAACATCATTTTCATGAGAAGAATTAATACTGTTTACAACTGCGCTTTCTTTTGCCCATAAATTAATTTGATGACCTTGCCGACTCATTACTTCGGCAAGGGCTGTACCCCATGCGCCAGCTCCGACAATAGAAATATTTCTATAATTATCCTGTATCATAGTGCGTTAACTTCTTCTAAGGGCCACCTAGCTTTAGCAGAAACATCTAATGTATTTAAAAGGCCTTTATCGACTCTTAAACAACCTGCCCAAGCTATCATAGCTGCGTTATCAGTACAAAGTTCAATTGGCGGAGATGTAAAATTCATATCATTTTCCTGAGCTAAATTATTTAACCCATTTACGATTTTTTTATTAGCAGCAACCCCTCCAGAAGCAACTAAATTTTTAATCAAAAGATCTGGTCTACTTTTTTTAGCAACATCAATTGATTTTTTTGTTCTATCTATTAAACAGTCAACAATCGCTTTTTGATAAGATGCAGCCATATTTTGCATTGTTACATTATCGACAGGCTCTAATGTTCTAGATAGTCTTATTAAGGCTGTTTTGAGTCCCGAAAAAGAAAAGTTACAATTATTTTGACCAAGCAATGGTTTAGGCAAATCGAAAGAATCTTCGTCTCCCTTTTTGGCTAATTTCTCTAATGCTGGACCACCCGGGTAACCTAATCCCATAAATTTTGCACCTTTATCGAATGCTTCACCTACGGCATCATCTAATGTTGTTCCAAGTTGAGAGTATTTTCCGAGATCTTCAATAATAAGAAGTTGGCTGTGCCCTCCAGAGATTAGCAATAATAAATATGGAAATTCAACATTATCTGTAAGTACTGGTGTGAGAGCATGACCTTCTAGATGATTTACAGATATAAGAGGCAGCCCAGTCGAAATCGATAAGCCTTTTGCATAGGTTAGGCCAACTATTAAACCACCAACTAGTCCTGGACCTGAAGTTACAGCTATTCCATCAATTTCTTTTAAATTTTTTTTTGCCTCTATTAGAGCTTCATCAACTAAAGTATCCAAGTATTCAATATGAGACCTAGATGCAATTTCTGGAACTACTCCACCGAAAGGCGAGTGCTCATCAATTTGGCTTATTATTTTGTTTGAAAGAATTTTTCCCTTGCCGTTATTTAGGCTTACAAGAGATACTGCTGTTTCATCACAACTCGTTTCAATTCCTAAAACCGTAATATTTTCTTTTTTTAAAATTTTATTTATCCCTTCTAACTCTAAATTTTCCACCAATTCCATCTATCTTAAGTAAAAAACTACCTAAAGAAGCTGATGTAATCTCAACTGATCTACCTTTTAAGTCTTTTGGCCCTCTATAAGGGGTTGAATCCACCTGCTTCCAAACTTGTCCATTCTCTAATTCAATTTTAATCTTTCCAAAGTTTACCCATTCATTTTTCTTTATAGTTGATGAAAGTGAATTTAAGCTTTCATTTTCTTTACTAGCTATAGGATTTACATTTTGTAGAACACCGAAAGAATCTTCTTTTTTTTCTTTTTCAATTCTTTTAATTTCTATTTCTCTATCTTCTTTATCAAGAGTTGCAATAGGGAAAACTTTTTCTAATTTTTCTACATTTTTTTCAAAACAATCAATTTTATCTTCATCATTATCAATATTCTTACATTCAATAATATCAGAAATTACATTTGCCTCTTTTTGGTTAATAGCAAAAGCGCTTAATGGGATAATAAGCAAAATTGTATATATAAATTTTTTCATATTTTTTTTTGTAACCTTAACATTTTAATCATAGATACTATATAAGAGAAGTAATCAATATCTTTTAATATATTTTGATTGGAAAATTAGCTTATGAATAGACTTAAAGAACTAACTGGAAAATTAACTATTCTGTCATTCCTGTTTTTTTCACCTTTGGAATTGATAGGAGAGGATAATCTTGCAAGCACTGAAAATGCAGATATTGAAGTCATATATTCAGATAATTATCTAAAAGATGGTGATGAGCTAATTCTTGGTTTGAGATTCAAGTTAACTCCAGGATGGCATATATATTGGAAAAATCCAGGTGATTCTGGTTTACCACCTGAAATAGAATGGAATTTACCTGAAGGTATTGAATTCGAAGAAATATTGTGGCCATCTCCTGAGCTTGCCCCTCTGGATCCATTAACTAGTTACGGGTATTATGATGAAGTTGTACTGCCGATCAAATTTAGAATAAATTCAAATTATAATTATGGTGACAAATTTTCTGCTTTTCTTAGCTTCTTAATCTGTGAAGAAATATGTATTCCAGAAGACACAGATATTTCAATAGATTTAACAAAGTTTTCCTTAATACAACTTGAAAATGCAAAATTTATATTAAATGATTGGATGAATAGATTGCCTTCAAAATCTTCATTTGATACCGAAGCATTCTTATCTGATAATACATTCAAAATTTCTTGGGTCTCAGACACATCGTATGAAAAAGCTTATTTTTACCCAGAACAGAATGGCTTAATTAATTATAGCTCAAATCAAATTTTGGTGAATAACGCCGAAAATTCTTATTTAACTGTTGATAGACCAGAGAAATTTAGAGAAGAATTGAAATTTGTTTCTGGAGTACTTGAGTTACAGAATGAAGATCAAAAAACCTTTTTTCAAATTGATAGTAATATCGAGCGTGTTTCTTTCATAGAAGTTAACAAGACACAAGGATTAAGTTTTTTACTTGCTATTTTCTTGGCTTTTCTTGGAGGAATAATTTTAAATGCAATGCCTTGTGTCTATGTTAGTTCTTTTGATAGCCACTTTAGCTGTAAAAAATCTAGGTCAATTTGTTGGATGGGGATGGCAGTTACAGTCTAGTTTAATGTCTAGTTTACTGGCCCTTTTATTTTTTGCGTTAGGTTTAATACTTGTTTCAAGAGTTGAAATAGGTAGTATTTTTACAAGGCTTGGTAATTTTAATCTAAATAAAACAGGTTATTCAAATTCTTTTTTACTGGGACTTTTAACAGTTATTGTTGCAACACCTTGCACTGGTCCTTATATGGGAGCAGCTATTGGGTGGGGCATATCTCAGCCAATATTGATATCATCTATAATTTTTCTATCTTTGGGTCTTGGTATAGCTTTCCCGACATTAATACTATCTATTCTACCTCAAGGAATAAATATACTTCCTAAGCCTGGTAATTGGATGGGCGTAGTGAGCAGAATAATGGGAATACCTATGTTCCTAACTGCTATATGGTTAGCTTGGGTTGTATTTAGGCAATCTGGTTATGAGGGCCTAACAATACTCGCTTCTTCTCTTTTAGTAATGCTAATTGCTTTTTTATTATTAAGATTTTCATCTATTATATTTAAGAGAGGGTCATTAGCTCTAGTGTCGATCAGCATCTTGCTTCTGGTATTTTTTATTCCTTCTGAAAATCAAGATTCTAAATCAGATATAAATATAGGTGAAAAATGGTCATTGGAGCGCGTTAACGAATTAAGAAACGAAAAGAGAAATATATTATTAAATTTTACAGCAGATTGGTGCCTAACTTGTAAGGTTAATGAAAGAATGGTTCTAAGCTCTAAAGAGTTTATATCTATGATTGAAAACGGTGAAATAGCATATTTAGTCGCTGATTGGACAAAGTATGATCCTCAAATTACTGAAGAACTTGAAAAATATAAAAGAGCCGGTGTTCCTCTTTATTTGTATTGGAGTCAGGGCTCAGATGAAGTAAAAATTCTACCTGCGGTCTTAACAAAAAGCATTTTATATGATCATCTTAAATTATAGCTTTTTTAAGGATAAGAATTGAAAGACTTTAAGCACCTAAAAATTAATAAGGATGGCGGAATAGTTCATGTTCTCATGAATAGAGGCGATGGAAGAAATGCATTATCTTATGAGTTGATGAAAGAATTAACCGAATGTGCAAATCAAATTAAATCCAACATTGATGTAAACTGTATAATTCTATCAGGTCAGGGAGATTCATTTTCAGTAGGCGCTGATCTTAAAGATGAAACATTTCTTAAGGGCGATGAAACCAGTCTTGAAAGAAGAGAAATACATAAAATTGGCCCAGACATGTGTCAGGCATGGGAATCTTTAGAGCAAATTACTATTGCTTCAATTGAAGGTCATTGTATAGGCGGCGCAATTGCTCTAGCTGTTTCTTGTGATTTTAGGGTAGCATCATCTTCGGCAGTTTTTAGATTACCTGAGATACCCCTTGGGATGAATATGAGTTGGCAAGCAAATACAAGAATCAATTCACCCAAAGAATTTGTGAGGATGGAGAAGCCTTTAATGTGTCTATGGAACTTGCACAAAAAGTAAATAAACTTCCTCCAATAGCGGTAAGAATGTCAAAAACATCAATTAATGCGACAAATAATTCTTTAAATTATAATTCTAGCTATATGGATAGAGATCAATATCTTTTGACTGGTTTTACTGAGGATAGAAAAGAAGCTATTAAGGCATTTTTTGAAAAGCGAGATGCAAATTTTAAAGGAAAATAAATAACTAGGAGATTATTATGACAGGAAGAGTAGAAGGGAAAATGTCTTTTGTTACTGGTGCGGCTCAAGGGCTTGGCGAGGCAATAGCCTATATGTTAGCAAAAGAAGGCTCAAAAGTTGTATTGGCTGATATTAATGAAGAAAAACTAACTGGAGTAGAGGATAGGATTAATTCTGATTTTCCTGGTAAAGCCTTTTCAGTGAAACTTGATGTTACTTCTGAGGATCAGTGGAAGGAAACGCTTAATGAAGCAGAAAAATTAATGGGCGGAATAAATATTCTTGTTAATAATGCAGGCATAGGCGGTGGCTCAACAGTAGAAGAAACTGATTATGAAATTTTCAAACAGGTTATGGCTGTTGATACTGACTCAGTCTTTCTAGGCTGTAAATACGCTATACCGATTATGAAGAATTACTCTCCTGGCTCTATAATTAATACTTCTTCTATATCCGGTTTAATTGCAGGTCATAATATGGCGGCATATAATACAGCAAAAGCGGGTGTATGGATGTTGACAAAATCAGTGGCCTTGCACTGTGCAAGATCTGCATACAATATTCGATGTAATTCCATTCATCCAACTTTTATTGATACACCTATCTTAGACGCAATGGTTGAAAGATCGAGTTCAGAAAAAGAACAAGTTATGATGAAGTTGGCTAGACAGGTACCACTTGGAAAAGTGGGTGAACCAGATGATGTTGCTTACACAGTTTTATTTTTAGCCAGTGATGAATCGAAATTCATAACTGGTGCTGAGATTAAAATAGATGGTGGCATTAGCGCAATGTAATTATTAGGGTAGGATTATGAGATTTTTAATTATTTTTTTTATTTGTTTATTTTTTACAAAAGGATATGCGAACGATATGGAACTTTCAGGAATAGATATAAGTCAATTTAATGAGGAATTTAAACCCCAGGATGACTTTTATGATTATGTAAATCATAATTGGTTATCAAAAACAGAAATACCAGATGACCAAATAGGTTGGGGCTCATATATGACCCTTAGAGAAGAGTCGCTTCAGAATCAGAATATTCTAATAAATGCTCTTATTAAAAATAAAGACAATCTGATCCTTTAAATTATACTATTTATTTTGGACAATCTGGACTCGGACTTCCTGATAGAGACTATTATCTTTTAGACCAACCTCACTACATTAAAGGTAGAGAGGAATATCCTATTCATCTTTCTAATTTGTTTGATCTTTCTGGTTTAGATAATGCAAACGAAAGAGCCTCTAATGCTTTTGATGTAGAAACAGAACTAGCAAAAATTCAAATTAGCCGCACAGAAAGACGGGATCCTGAAAAAACATACAATCCTATGAATGTTAATGATTTAGATGCGATCAGTAATTCAAACTTTAATCTATGGCTGAAGAACTTAGCAATAGAAAGCTATGACAGGTATATCATAGAGTCTCCCAAATATTTAGAAGACCTTTCTAACTTGATTGATGAAATCCCTATTGATCAATGGAAGGATTACCTATTGGCAAGATTAGTTAAAAGTGCGTCAGGATCTTTATCAGATGATTTTGTTGATGAGTCTTATAGATTTTCCAGCATACTTACCGGAAGAGAAGAAATGCCCGCTTTATGGAAAAGAAGTGTGGGTATTGTTAATGGTTTGTTAGGAGATGCCCTAGGTAAAATTTATGTAAAAAATCATTTTCCTCCTGAATATAAACAAAGAATGGTTGAGCTTATTGATAACCTTTTAGAGTCATTTAGAATTGGTATAGAAGATTTGGAATGGATGAGTGAAGAAACTAAAAAAAGAGCTCTCATCAAATTAGAAAAATTGAATGTTAAAATCGGATATCCTGAAGTTTGGAAAGACTATAATGGCTTGGAATTCTCGGATAATGACTTGTATGGGAATATTAAAGCCGCTTCTGAATTTAGCTACAAAGACGCCTTGAAAAAATTATCAGAAAAGGTAGATAGAAAGAGGTGGGCAATGTCTCCTCAAACTGTAAATGCTTACTTTAGCCCAACAAAAAATGAGATAGTCTTCCCTGCCGCTTATCTTCAACCACCAAACTTTTTCCCAAATGCCGATGATGCTGTCAATTATGGAGCAATAGGAATAACTATTGGGCATGAGATTAGTCATGCTTTCGATGATAAAGGTTCACAATTTGACGGAGACGGCAATCTAAACAACTGGTGGACTGAAGAAGATAGAGAAATATTTGAAAAAAAGACAAAACGTCTTGTTGATCAATACTCATCATATGAGATTACTCCAGGCAATTTTCTTAATGGAGAGTTTACTCTAGGTGAAAATATTGCTGATTTAGCAGGAGCCATAGCTTCATATAGAGCATATAAAATTTCTTTAAATGGAAAATCATCCCCTGTTATTGATGGACTTACAGGAGAACAAAGATTCTTCTTTGGTTCCGCACAAGCAGATAGAGTAAAATTTCGTAAAGAAATAGATGCAATGAGAGTTGCAACGGATCCACATTCACCTTCAAGATATAGAATTGATGGTGTGTTCGTGAACATGCCAAGTTTTCATGAAGCTTTTGGAACTCAAGAAGGTGACAAGATGTTTAGAAATAAAGATGAAATTATAAAAATTTGGTAGTAAAAGAAACTTATGAATTCTTTATATTTTTTATTAGATGCAATTTTAAGATTGTATTTCTGGGTAGTCATTCTAGCTGCAATATTTAGTTGGTTAGTTGGTTTAGGAATTGTTAATCGATCTAATCAGATTGTGGCAATGTTTTATGAAGCAGTATGGAATTTAACTAATCCTGTTTTTAGTTATATAAGGAGATATCTCCCCAATCTAGGTGGTATTGATATTTCTCCGATTATAGTTCTTTTGGCAATTCAATTTTTACGCTCTCTTTTGGCTGAATATTGGCCATTAAATTTTTAGGAAATCTAAATGTCCGCAAATATTATTGATGGAAAAGAGGTTGCAAGAAAATTAAGAGAAAGAATATCAAGCGCTGTAAAAAAAATTGAACAGGAATATAACAAAATTCCAGGTTTAGCAGTTGTTTTGGTGGGTAATGATCCGGCAAGCGAAGTTTATGTAAGAAATAAAGGTATTCAAACTAAAGAAGTTGGCATGACTTCTTATGAATTTAAGTTACCCGAAGACACTCCAGAAAAAGAGTTATTGGAAAAAGTAGAAGAATTGAATAATGATCCAAATATAAATGGTATATTAGTTCAATTCCCTGTTCCCCAGCAAATTAGTCAACAAAAAGTAATTGAAACAATTCATCCAGCAAAAGATGTTGATGGCCTTCATCCAATCAATTCTGGTTATCTAAGTAGTGGGCTAGACGGCTTAGTTCCATGTACACCACAGGGTGCAACAATCTTAATTAAAGAGGCCTGCAAAGATTTAACCGGAAAAAAAGCTGTTATCATTGGTCGTTCAAATCTAGTTGGAAAACCTGTTGGCCAATTGCTTTTAAAAGAACAATTTGGTAAAGAAAGATTGGGTTAAGCGCGGAGCCGTGGTTATCGATGTAGGTATTAACAGGGTTGATATAGAAGAAAATGGCGAGAGCAAAACTCGCTTAGTTGGCGATGTTGATTTTGAAGATGTAAAAGAGATTGCCGGTTCTATTACTCCTGTTCCTGGAGGAGTTGGACCCATGACAATTGCATGTTTATTATTGAATACGCTTAATGCTTTTTGCGATCAAAATAACTTTGATAGGCCAAATATATAATTAATCTTTTTTTAAGAGTTTTAGTCTTAATGCGTTAAGTTTGATAAATCCTTCAGCATCAAATTGATCATATACATCATCTTCTTCAAATGTAACATGTTCCTCTGAGTAGAGTGACAAATCAGATGATCTACCAACAACCGTAGCATTACCTTTATAAAGCTTTAACCTTACCATTCCTGTTACATTTTCTTGGCTTTCATCGATTAAGGCTTGTAACATTTTTCTCTCTGGAGAAAACCAAAAGCCATTATAAATCAATTTTGCATATCTAGGCATTATCTCATCCTTAAGATGACAAGCTTCTCTGTCTAATGTAATTTGCTCAATTCCTCTGTGGGCCGATAATAAAATAGTACCTCCTGGAGTTTCATAGATTCCTCTTGATTTCATTCCAATACTTCTATTTTCAACCATATCAAGTCTTCCAATGCCATTTTCACCGCCTAAAGTATTAAGCTTAGTTAATAATTCTTCTGGTGATAATTTTTTTCCATCAATAGATACAGGGTCGCCTTTTTCGAATTCGATTTCAATATATGTTGCTTTATCTGGCGCGTCTTCTGGCGAAACAGTTCTTTGATAAACATCTTCCGGACATTCTTTTGATGGGTCCTCAAGTAATTTACCCTCAGATGATGTATGTAGTAAATTAGCATCAACGGAATATGGGTCTTCACCTAAATTATCTTTTGTAATAACAATTTGATTTTTTTCTGCAAATTCAATTAATTTTTTTCTTGAGTTAAGATCCCATTCTCTCCATGGAGCAATAACTTTTATATTTGGATTAAGACCATAATAGGCTAATTCAAACCTAATTTGATCATTTCCTTTTCCCGTAGCTCCATGACAAACAGCATCAGCACCAACCTCTTTAGCAATTTCAATTTGTTTTTTGGCTATCAAAGGTCTAGCTATTGCCGTTCCTAACAAATAAGAGCCTTCATAAATTGTATTCGCTGTCTCTTGAAGCCATTTCAAAATTACTGATGTATCGAGTCCACCAGAGTAGGCTAAAACCACTTTATTTATATTTTCTTTCTTTCCCATTAGTTCCTCAGAAAACTTTATAGCCGTCCTATACGCTCACTTTCAAGTTTTGCAAGTTCTTTTTTATATTTTATAGATGCTTTTTCTTTCTTTGTATCACTTTTTAACTGCCCACAAGCTGCTGATATATCTCGACCTCTTGGCATTCTTATTGGGCTAGCATAACCACCTCTATTAATTATATCAGCAAATTTCTCAATTTGATCCCATTCTGAGCATTCATAAATTGTACCTGGCCAAGGATTAAAAGGGATAAGATTTATTTTTGATGGTATTCCCGAGATTAATTTTATTAGATCTCTCGCTTCTGCTTCACTATCATTAACGCCTTTAAGCATGACATATTCAAATGTAATTCTTTTGGAGTTTTTTACTCTCGGATAATGCATACATGCATCAAGTAATTCTTCTATCGGATATTTTTTATTAATTGGAACTAATTCATTTCTTAAATCGTTATTTGTTGCATGCAATGATATAGCAAGCATTGACCCAATTTCATTACCTGCATCTTCAATTTTAGGAACAATTCCAGATGTAGATAAAGTTATCCTTCTTTTTGAAACTGATAATCCAGCATCATCTGCAAAAACATTAATTCCGTCTCTAACATTTTCAAAGTTATAAAGAGGCTCTCCCATGCCCATCATAACGATATTAGTTATGTCTCTTTTAGTTTTATTCCATTCAGATAAAGAGTCTTTAGCAATGACCATTTGGCTAACTATTTCTTGTGATGTTAAATTCCTTACTAATTTTTGAGTTCCGGTATGGCAAAATTTACAATTTAATGTACAGCCAACCTGGCTTGATACACAAAGTGTACCTCTGTCACCGTCAGGTATGAATACAGATTCTATTTCTGATCCATCAGGAAACTTTATCAGCCATTTTTGAGTTCCATCAGATGATGTTTCATTCTTTGTAATTTCTGGCCTAGAAACAGTAAAATTTTTACTTAGTTCTGATCGAAATTCTTTTGATAAATTTGTCATTTCATCAATTGATGTTGCCCCTCTTACATATATCCAGTTCCACAATTGATTTGTTCTCATATTCAATTGTTTTTCCGGGACTCCCATGGATGTTAGTAAAGTATTGAGCTCCTTCTTATTAAGTCCAACTAGGCTATCATTCATAATTAGAGCCCCCGGGTAAATCTGGTTTTTTTGAATATGTTCCTAATGATTTTACGCGATCATACATAACGATAGCCCCAGCGATTTGAACATTTAAACAGAACTTTGTTGGTATTTTTATAATGTGTTTGCATTTTTCCATTATTTCAGGGGATAGGGATCCTTTTTCTGGCCCTAATATGTAAGCAGCTTGTCTGGGGTGATGGAAACTGGCTATATCAATAGCATCATCTGTTAATTCAACTCCAACCAACTCACATTTATCGGGTAATTTCATTTCATCAGTATTATCCCAATCATACCAAGGTAAGTGGTTTGGTGCTTTTGAGGTATCTGATTTGCCTTCGCGAACAGAATAATGAGCAGAAACTGTAAAAATAAATTTTGCACCAAAAGCATGAGCAGACCTTACAAGATTGCCCATATTCATCGGTTTAGAAATACCCTCAGCTCCAAATCCAAAATATCCTCTCATAAATATAGCCTTAATCGAGTAAATTCACTTGGGCAAGTACCTTTTTATATTCTTGGTATTATCTTTTTTTAGGTTTATGAATAAATATTGAATTGTTGGAGGTAGTAATGAAAGCACTTTTATGTAAAGAATTTGGTCCACCTGAAACATTGTCTTATGAAGAAATTGATGATCCAGAATTAAAAGATGGCCATATTCTGGTTGATATTTATTCAGCTTCAGTGAATTTTCCAGATGTCCTTATGATAGAAGATAAATATCAATTTAAGCCGCCTCTGCCCTTTGCGCCTGGGGGCGAATCTTCTGGTGTAATCACTGAAATCGGTAATGGTGTTGATGGTTTTAATGTTGGGGATAGAGTAATAGTTTCATCTGGATGGGGGAGTTTTGCAGAAAAAATATTGGTTGATCCCGGGGCATTAACGAAAATTCCTGAAAAAATGGATCATAATACAGCGTCGGCATTCCTTATGACTTACGGAACATCTCATCACGCCTTAAAAGATCGAGCAGATATTAAAGAAGGTGAATCCCTTCTTGTTTTAGGAGCAGCTGGCGGAGTGGGTCTTGCTGCAGTTGAGCTTGGTAAAGCAATGGGTGCAAAAG
>LUMU01000261.1_pt1 | contig 11758 bp, 9 predicted proteins | sample 729751 | NCBI WGS metagenome assembly LUMU01 (sample SAMN03860300, study PRJNA289734) | marine metagenome | biome: seawater column; feature: ocean; material: water; isolation source: Red Sea water column Station 192 - depth 100m | place: Saudi Arabia: Red Sea | collected 2011-10-15 | depth 100 m
AATATTTTCTTTTGTTTTTTCATATGGTTTTTCTAATACTTTAATTAATTTTTTTAATGGAGATAAATCATTATTATTTGCAGATTCTAATACTTCTTCTACTTTGTGGTTTCTTGGAATAACTAAAGGATTAACTGACTTCATTAAATTTAAATACTTTTCAGGAGTATTATTATTTAGCTTTAGCCTTTCTTTCCATCTTTCTTTCCATGTAAGAAAGTTTCCATCATCATAGATTTTATTGTGTTGAAAGTTTTTATCCATTAAAAAACAAAATGTATTTGTATAGTCAGCTTTATTTTTGTGCATCCAAGTCAATAAATCTATTATTAAAACCTGATCTTTTTGATCTTGACCGAATAAACCCAACTTGTCCCTCATCATATTAATCCATTTAGTCTCATAGCTTTTGTCGAAACTATTTATTGTTTCAGTAGCAATCTCAATAGCTTTATCTTTTTTTGGATCAATAAGAGGTATTAAGCATTCTGCAAATCTTGCTAAGTTCCATTTAGTGATACTAGGTTGGTTAAAATAAGCGTATCTTCCTAGTTCATCTATAGAACTAAAAACAGTTTGTGGATCATAAGTATCCATAAAAGCACATGGGCCATAATCAATTGTTTCACCGGAGATAGACATGTTGTCTGTGTTCATAACACCATGGATAAAACCAACTCTCATCCAATTAACCACCAAGTCAATTTGAAGTTCAATTAAAACTTTTAATAAATCTAGTGCTTTATTTTTAGATTTTTTAATATTTGGATAATGACGATTTATTGTGTAATCAACTAAAGTTCTTAGTTCACTTTCGTTATTTCTCATAGCAACATATTGAAATGTTCCAACTCTTAAATGACTAGAAGCAACTCTGGTTAGTATGGCACCTTGTAATATATTTTCTCTTACTACATCTTCACCAGTTTTAACTACTGCCAAACTTCTTGTTGTTGGTATATTTAGTGAATGCATTGCTTCACTAATTATATATTCCCTTAACATTGGTCCTAGTGCAGCTCTACCATCACCATTTCTTGAAAAAGGTGTTTGTCCTGATCCTTTAAATTGAATATCAAATCTTTCATTATTTTTTGATATATGTTCACCCATCAAAACTGCTCGGCCATCTCCAAGCATAGTAAAATGACCAAATTGATGACCCGCATAAGCTTGCGCAATAGATTTAGATCCTTCAGGGAGTGAATTTCCTGAAAACAAATTTGATAATTCTTTTTTGCTAATCAAAGAAAAATTTAGTCCTAATTGTTCTCCCAAATTATCATTTAAAATTATTAATTCTGGTGATTTTACTGGAATAGGAGATATGTTAGAAATAAAAGGATCAGGTAACTTTGAATAAGTATTATCAAAGCGCCAACCAATGGTCATTTTAAATTAGCTTACTTCTGCTTGGTTTTCTTTTGGTTTAACTTCAGTTTTAAATTGATTAGATATTTTTTGAACTTCTACAGATGAAACTTTATATTCAGCACACATAGTTTCTTCATCTTTACCGTGTCCAGTCACCATGTTAACCATATGTTCAGGAAAATGAAATGTTGTAAAAACAATTCCTTCTTTAACTTTATCAGTCACTTCTACTTTTAAAGCTACTTCACCACGGCCAGAATAAAGTCTACCAATATCACCAGTATTTAAATCTCTTTTCTTAGCATCTTTAGGATGTATTAATAATACATCTTCCGATACAATATTAATATTACTAGTACGTCTCGTCATTGTAGCAGCATTATAGTGCTGAAGAACTCTACTTGTAGTTAGAATTAGTGGATAATCTTTTTGATTAGTTTCAATTTCAGTGGACTCTTTAAAATCAAAACTCTTTAGTCTACCTTTTCCAAGTTTAAATGTTTCTTTATGTAAAATTTGAGTATCAGTACCATCTTCTTGTACAGGCCATTGTAAACCAAACTTTCCTAGTCTTTCTCTTGTTACTCCTTTAAAGAATGGCACAACGTCTGCTATTTCTGCCAATACTTGATCAGCATCGTAAGTTGGCTGGTCAAATCCTAATTTTTGCATCATATCAGTAACAATAACACCATCTGGCTTTGTTCCTGGTAGTGGTGGAACTGCTTTATTAACTCTTTGAATTCTTCTTTCAGTGTTAGTAAATGTTCCATCTTTTTCTAAAAAAGTTGTTCCTGGTAATACTACAGTTGCAAGTTTTGCAGTTTCACTCATAAAAATTTCTTGAACTACTAATAACTCAAGAGAATTCATGGCATCCACTACATGAGCACTATTCGGGTCTGTTTGCACAATGTCTTCTCCAATTATCCAAACCGCTTTAACTTCTTTGTTGATAGCTGCATCAAACATCTGAGGAATTTTTAACCCAGCTTTTGTTGGATGAACCACTCCATATTTTTCTGTATAAAAATTTTGATTTTTTTTATCTGAAACTTCAAAATATCCTGCTCCCTGGTGAGGCTGACATCCCATATCAGCTGCACCCTGTACATTATTTTGTCCTCTTAAAGGGTTAACCCCAACTCCTTTTCTTCCAATATTTCCAGTTATCATTGCAAGATCAGCAATTAACATTACAGTTTTTGATCCTTGTTCTTGTTCAGTAACTCCAAGACCATGAAACTCCATTGAATTTTTCGCTGTAGCATAAGCAATAGCTGCCTCTTTAACCATTTGTTTATCCACACCCGCAACTTTTGCTAGTTGATCCATATCTTGTCTTTCAATTTCTTTTAAAAAATTATCAAAACCCTCAGTTCTATCTCTGACGAAGTCTTTATCATAAAGTTTTGACTTTATAATAAAATGCAACATCATATTTAATACAGCCACATTCGTTCCAGGTCTTAACTTAATATGATAATCAGCAAGTTTCGCAAGTTCAGTGGTAATTGGATCTAATACTATTAATTTTTTACCCTTCATTACCTGTTGTTTAATTTTTGCACCTGTTACAGGATGTGCATTTGTTGGATTAGCACCAATAACCATAAATAAATCTGCATGGTAAATGTCCTCTGTAGAATTTGTTGCCGCTCCAGTACCAAAAGTTTGTTGCATTCCCCAAGCGGTAGGCGAGTGACAAATTCTTGCACAACAATCAATATTATTAGTTCCAACAGCTGCTCTAATCATTTTTTGAAAAACATAATTTTCTTCATTAGTACATCTAGCTGAAGAAATACCCGCAACTGCATCAGGACCATTTGCTTTTACAATCCTATTTAATTCTTTTTTAATAAAGTCATATGCCTCATCCCATGATGCTTCTTCAAATTTGCCGTTTCTTTTAATTAACGGAGTTTTCAATCTATCTGGATGATCATAAAAACCGAATGCATATCTACCTTTAATACATGTGTGTCCTGCATTTACTTCTGTTTCTTTTGGAGTATCTATAGCAATAACTTTTTTATCTTTAATAGAAGCTTCCAAATTGCAACCGACACCACAATAAGAACATGTGGTTCTTACTTTTTCATCAACAGCAGTTGATTTTGACTGAAACACATCAGATATAGCGTCTGTTGGGCATGTATGAGCACACGCACCACATGATACACAAGATGAATCTCCAAACAGCATATCGTTATCTGTTGTAATTCTAGATTCAAATCCCCTACCACTCATTGTTAAAACAAATGAACCTTGAATTTCATCACAGGCTCTTACGCATCTTCCACAATTAATACAATTATCTAGGTTCATTCTCATATAATCATGAGAAGTATCTCTAGGAATACCTTTATGTTGTTTTGGACTATTATATCTATGATCAGATATACCTAAGTCGTTAGCAACATCTTGAAGTTCACAATTATTATTTACTTCACATGTACCACATTCCATTGGATGATCTGTTAAAACTAATTCTACAATATTTTTTCTTAGATCTGTTAAGTTTTCATTATTAGTAAAAATATGTTGGTTTTCACCGACAGGAGTATGACAAGATGCTACAACTTTTGTTGGGCCATCTTTTTCCAAAGCAACTTCAACTGAACAGACTCTACAAGCTCCATAAGGGGCAAGATTAGGGTCGTCACATAAAGTTGGTACTTTTTTTTCTCCAAGATAACTTTTTACAAATTTTAAAATAGAAGTATGTTTAGAACCAATTTCATATGGTTTACCATCTATATATGCAATTTTTCTTTTTTCTGAGCTCATTAATTTTCTTTTATCATATCATTTTTCATTTCATCTCCAAAATACTTTAGTATGTTCATTATAGGCGTAGGTATTGCCCCACATAAGGCACATAAACAACCTTTTTTCATTGTTACTAACAATTCATTAAGTAGTTTTAGAGGGATTTTGGATGTTTTATTTTTTAATTGATCAAACATCTCTTTTCCTCTGTAAGAACCAAGTCTTCCAGGAAAACATTTTCCACATGATTCTTCTGCAGTGAATTCAAATAAATGATGAATATAATCAACCATAGGAAAATCTTTTGGTATACTCACTATACTTGCATGACCCAACATAAAACCAGCTGCTGTAAATTCTTGAAAATCAAGGTTTAATTTTTCAACTTCTTTTATAGGTATCACTCCTCCCAAAGGCCCTCCAACTTGCAAAGCTTTTATCGGTTCTTTAAACCCTCCACCTATATCATACAAAACTTTTTTCATTGGTGTTCCCATTTCAATTTCATAAACACCCGGGTTATTAAAAAAACTATCAAGACAAACTAACTTTGTACCAGCTGATTTTTTATTTCCTATCGCGGAAAATTTTTCAGATCCATTTATTAAAATTCCAGTTGCTGCCGCAAGAGTTTCTACATTATTAACAACAGTAGGTTTTTTATATAATCCTTCAGTAACAGGGAAGGGAGGTCTTACATCAACTTCAGCTCTTCTACCTTCTATAGATGCGATTAATGCAGTTTCTTCTCCACATATATATGCTCCTTGGCCAATACATATATTTAAATCAAAGGAAAACTTTGTTCCAAGAATATTATTTCCTAGCAAGCCTTCATTTTTTAATAAATTAATTGAAGCATTTAAAGCTTCAATTGATTTAGGATATTCGCCCCTTATATATAAAACTCCTTCATCACTTCCAATAACATAGCCACAGATAATCATACCAAATATTACCTTTAAAGGTTGGTCTTCTAGTAAATATCTATCTGAATAAGCTCCAGAGTCTCCTTCATCTGCATTACAAATAACATATTTCTTTTCTGATTTTGCTTTACTACAAAAGTCCCATTTCATTCCAGTCGGAAAACCAGCACCACCTCTACCAGTTAAATTTGAATTCAAAAGAGATTTAATTATTTCTTGTTTGTCAGCATTTATAAATTTTACTAAATGTTTTTTAAACTTATCAAGATCTGAAGTCTCATCATCCATTAAAAAACTTGTTGAAGCAAAGCTCTTTGAAAAAAATTTTTCTTGTTCTAAATCTTTACCTTTAATTATATCATCAATTTTATTTATGTCGTTTCCAGCATAGTTTTGTCCATTATAATGGAAAGCATTATTTTCATAGCAATATCCTAAACAAAACATTTCACCAACTTTATCATCACCAAGTTTATCTTTTAATTTTTTCTTTAGTGGCTCTTGTGTTCCCGCACACATACATGCACTTCCGTTGCAAACAAAAGCTTTTTTCTCTCTATGAGCAGGTCTTAAAAATTCATAGAAACTCTCAGCCCCATGTAAAGTAGAAACTCCCACATGATATTTATCTGCAATCTCTTTCATTCCTTCACCGTTTTTGGAATTTAAAGATCTTTCAGATAATTTTTGAAATAAATTATCTTTTAAACCTATTCTTCCAGATAATTTGCTTATATTTTTTGACATATAGTTAAAATAAAACTCTTTCTTTGTTTGTATATATATTGAAACTATTTTTTTTTACAAAGCCTAATAATGTCATTTTAAACCTTTTAGCTAGATCTATAGCAAGACTCGTTGGCGCACCAACACCAGCCATAAGACCAATATTAGACATTAATCCTTTTTGAATTAATTCAAAATTTAATCTTCCTGAGCAAGCAATAAATTGAGAATGATTATCAATTAGTTTTTTTTTATGAGAGTGACCTACAAGTTTATCTAAAGCATTATGCCTTCCTACATCCTCTCTTGTTGCAATCACTTTTCCATTTTTATCGATTAAAGAACTTGCATGGATACCACCTGTTTTAGAAAATTCAGATTGTTCGCTTGTTAGCAGTTCTGGAGATTTTAAAATAATTTCTTTTTTAATTTTAGGATAAGAGATATCTAATTTATTTTCTTTAATTACCTCAACTGTTTCAAGAGAAGTTTTTCCACAAACTCCACATGAAGAATTAGTTATAAAATTTCTTTTTATTTTTGCGATATCAATGTTTTTAGTATTATTTATAGTTGCAACTATTTTGTTTTGAATATTAAAATCTCCTACTTTTTCTCCTATTTTTTCTATATTTTCTATATCAGAAAAATTTTCTATTATTCTTTCATTAAATAAGAAGCCAGATATTAAATCTTCATCATTTCCAGGTGTTCTCATTGTAATGGATAATTGTTCAGTTTCCCACTTTCCATCAACCTTATATTTAAGATTCATTTCAAGAGGTTCTTCTACTGAAATAGAATCTTTTATTTCTTCTGTAGAGCTTCCTTTTAACTTTACAACATTATATTTTATATCCATTTACAAAGGGTATTTTTTTTTTAAAATCAATCGATTTAAAACTACTCCAAAAATTAAAACAATAATAGTGCCGGAAATAATTGGATTTATTATATAATCTAAAGAAACACTGCCCATTATTACAATTATCGGATTACCACCTGCTGGAGGATGAGTTATATTTAACATAATCATCAAAGCCACACCTGCTCCAACTGCTATAGGCAAATTAATATATAAAGGCAAAGGAACAAAATAAAGTACAAACAAACCAGCCAAAGAGGTTGCCAGATGTCCAAAAAAAATATTTTTCGGTTGTGCAAATGGACTTTCGGGATATCCATAAAGCAAAACCATTGTAGAACCAAAAGAAGCAATTAAAAAAATTCCAAATTCTGTTTTATATGTAAGAAGAGTTAATGCACCAATTGTAATTGCAGAAAATAAACCAGCAATTAAAGCTTTTATAATAAGTGAATTTTTCATTTTATAATTTTAATGCTTTTGAAACTGCTTTAAAAGGTAATAACAAACAATCTTTTCTAGCAATATTTTTTTTATCAAAAATTTTTTTAAAAATTTTCCATTCTTTTGGGATATTTGTAAGATTGTCTTCAAAAAAAGTTTCAATTACATTTAATAAACTTTTAATACTTTTGACTGGTTTATTAATTGCATTACTTGACAAAAGACTCACGGAGGCCTGACAATATACACAAGATTTGCACTGATATCCAAAGTCTACAATTTTATTTTCCTTAACTTTTAAGCTTATTTCCATTTGATCTCCACAAATAGCGTTTTTGTGTGTCGCTTTATGAGTGTGGTCTTTAATTACTTTGTTATTTTCAGTATTTGACGCAATTTGTAAAATTTTTAGGTCCATTTTAAATTCTTTTAATAAACAATTAATAATTTATATTTCTTTTGATGATTGAAAACAACATTCTAGGTATAATTCTAGCAGGGGGCAAATCAAGCAGATTTGGTGAAGATAAATCATTTGCAAAATTAGGAGATAAAACTTTATTAGATCACACTATAGATAAAATAGAAAAAGAATTTACAGAAATATTGGTGATTTCAAATAATAAAGAATTCAATTTTAAAAATAATAAAATTCATGTTGTAGAAGATTGTATACAAGGGCAGCTTGGACCATTGGTCGGCATACTCACATCAATGAAGTGGGTTATATCAAATAAAAAAAACTATAAATGGATAGCATCGTTTCCTTGTGACACACCTTTTTTTGATATTAAATTAATAAGTGAATTAAAAATTAAAGTTAAAGAAACATCAAAAAAACTTATTTTTTTAAACAGCAATAAAAAGAGACATAATATTTTTGGTTTATGGTCAATGGATTTAATTGAAATATTAGAAAAGGATATAAAAAATAGCTTTAGAAAAGTAGAGTTATGGGCTGACAAGATTGGTTATGAAAATATTAATATAAATGAAGAAAAATTTGATAGATTTTTAAATATAAATACTAAAAAAGATTTAGAAAAAGCAAAAGAAAATTTAGACAAGATTTAAAATGATACATTATAAAAAAGCACTTTTAGAACTAAAAAAAAATAAAATAAAAATATATTCAGAAAAAGTTTCTGCTGAGGACTCGATTAATAGAATTTCAGCAGTTAATTTAAATTCACCCTACAATTATCCTGCAGCAAACAATACAGCATTTGACGGATTTGCAATTAATTCAAAAGAGACCAAGAATCTTAGTAAAAAAAAATCTTTAAAATTTAAAATTATAAAAACTTTAGCTGCAGGAGATAATCCAAATATTAAAAAAGTTCCAAAATTTTCAGCAATTGAGGTGATGACAGGGGCTATAATCAAAAAACCGTTTGATACTATAATTCCTGTAGAACAGGCACAATTTTTTCCAAGCAGAACAATAGCATTTAAAACTTTAGGCATAAAAAAGATAATGGTGAAAAAAAAACCAAAAATAGTTTTTTATACAACTGGAAATGAAATATCTAATAGTGACAAATTACCTAATTGGAAAGTTAGAAATTCAAATAGTTACTATTTAAAATCTCTTTTAAAAAATTTACCTTTTGATTTTGTAGAAAAGAAAATTTTAAGAGATAGTGATTTAAATAAATTTCAAAATGAAATTAAGAAAAACTTAAAATCAAGAAATGATTTAATTTTAACCTCGGGCGCAGTGTCAGCAGGCAAATTTGATTTTGTTCCAATGATTATTAAAAAATTTAAATTAAAGTATTCTTTTAAAGGTGCTTATATACGTCCTGGAAAGCCTTTAATGTTTGCAAAATTTATAAAGAACAAAGCTTTTTTTGGATTACCTGGAAATCCAATTTCTTCTGCAGCATGCTTTAGGTTTTTTGTATTGCCTTTTTTGTTTTTTTCTACTGAGGTAAATGAAAATAAACCTATAAATGCTAAGCTTAAAACACAGTTTAAAAAGAAAAAAAATTTTACTAGATTTATTAAAGGTCAAATATCATTTACAAGTAAAGGTATAGCAGAGTTTAAAGTTCAAAAAGGACAAGAGTCATTTAGAATTAAACCATTTACTAAGTCAAATGCATGGGGATTATTTCCTAGTGGAAAAGCTAATTTCAAAAAAAATGATTATATTAAGTGTTATACACTCACAGGTATAAATTAAATTTATATTAATTAATCAAATTTTGTTGTGGATTTAATTAATAGGTATTAATAATCCGAAATGGAAAAATTAAAGAACCCTCAACTTGCTATACCTGTAGTTCTAATGGCTGGTATTTTTTGGTCATTTGGTCCTTATGTCGTTCGTAATATTGATGAAGCTAATACAGTACCTTGGCAATATTTATTTACGAGAGGATTGGTAATATTTATTTTGCTAAATCTCTACCTATATATGGAAGAGGGAATAGATTTTATCAGCAATTATAAAAAAATGGGCGTTTCTGGTATTATAGGCAGTTGTGGATTAGCAGCAGCAATGATTACTTTTATTTGGTCAATAACAAATACATCGGCAGCAATAACCCTTCTGTGTCTTGCTGCAATGCCATTTATTACAGCCTTATTAGGTTTTTTATTTTTAAAAGAAACAATATCTATTAATGTTTGGGTAGCTATTGGAATTGCTACTATTGGAATTCTAATAATGGCTATAGGAAATCATGAAAAGAATACATTAACTGGTTTTGTTTTAGGAATAGTATCTGCAATAGGGTTTTCAGTTTTTTCAGTAAGTTTGAGATGGAGAAAAGAAACTCCAAAATTTACCACTGTTGCTTCGGCAGGTTTAATTTGCTTTTTAGTATCTCTGATAGTGATTATTAATAAAGATTTAAGTATGTTTTCATCTAGCAAAAATCAAGCTTTGTTTGCAATACATGGAACAATTGTTTGTCTAGGTATGATATTGTACGCAATTGCATCAAAAAATATCCCTGCAGCAGAACTTACTTTGCTTTCTTTAACAGAGGTAATAGGTGGAATATTTTGGGTTTGGCTACCATGGCTTGGTATAAATGAAGTGCCACAAACAAATACTATTGTGGGTGGTTTTTTAATATTTTTAGCTATATTTTATTATAGCTTAATTATAAAAAGTAATAGAAGATTTATCGCTTTAAATTAAATTAATGGAAAGACCTGACTTTTTTGAGCTGAAAAATGGTAGTAGAGCAAAACTTCCTTTTACAGATCAAGAATATAAAAATAGATTAAATAAAATTAGAAAAGCCATGTCAAAAAAAAAAATTGATATGGTTATTCTCACTTCAATGCATAATGTTGCATACTATACAGGATTTATTTATTGTTCTTTTGGAAGACCATATGGTTGTATAATAACTGAAAAGAAGATTATAACTATTTCAGCTAATATTGATGCTAGCCAACCTTGGAGAAGATCAAATTGTGAAAATATCATTTATACAGACTGGAAAAAAGATAATTTTTTAAGGGCGATCGTCTCAATAATTGGAAGAGATGAACCAGCAAAAAATATTGGAATAGAGGAAGATCATTTAACTTTAGAAATAATGAATAAAATTAGATCAATTTTTAATTTTTCAACTTTTATAGATGTTTCTAAAGAATTAATGAATTTAAGAATGATTAAATCAGAAGAAGAGATTGAAATTATAAAAAATGGAGCACGAATAGCTGATTTGGGAGCAGAGGAAATTGTTAGACATATTAGACCAGGAGAAAGTGAATTAGAAATTTCTATACAAGGAAGAGATAGAATGGAAAGAGAAATAGCAAAAACCTATCCAGATGCTGAGTATATGGATACGTGGGTCTGGTTTCAATCAGGGATAAATACAGATGGAGCTCACAATCCAAAAACAAATAGAAAATTAAAAATTGGAGATATTTTATCTATGAATACTTTTCCCATGATCTCAGGATATTACACTGCACTAGAAAGAACTTTGTTTTTAGAGTCAATAGATGATGCTTCTTTAAAAGCATGGGAGGCAAATGTAAAAGTTCATAAACGAGGTCTAGAACTAATTAAGCCTGGAGTGAAATGTTCTGAAATTTGTGAAGAATTGAATGATTTATTTGCTGAACTTGGATACATTGAATATAGAACATTTGGTTACGGCCACTCTTTTGGTATGTTGTCTCATTTTTATGGTAGAGAAGCTGGTCTTGAATTAAGAGAAGATATTGAAACAGTTTTGGAAAAAAATATAATTAAAATTTAAATGAGCTCAGAAAAGATAATTGTAAATAGTTGGAATGAGTGGGATCCTCTAAAGCATGTGATAGTTGGCAAGGCAGATGGAACATGCATTCCTGCGCCAGAACCAGCATTAGATGCCAAAGTTCCTGAAGACTCAGATATGAGAGGTCAATTTGGACCAAGAACAAAAGATTCAGTAGATAAGGCAAATCAGCTTTTGGATGATTTTTCAAATATGTTAATTAAAAGAGGAATTAAAGTAGACAGACCTCATCCTATAAATTTCAATCAAAAAACATCTACGCCTGATTGGGAAGCCGAAACTATGTTTGGGTGTATGCCTCCTAGAGATGTTCTGCTTACAGTTGGAAACGAAATTTTAGAAGCAACAATGAGTTATAGATGCAGATGGTTTGAGTACCTGTGTTATAG
>LUMU01000401.1_pt1 | contig 11727 bp, 13 predicted proteins | sample 729751 | NCBI WGS metagenome assembly LUMU01 (sample SAMN03860300, study PRJNA289734) | marine metagenome | biome: seawater column; feature: ocean; material: water; isolation source: Red Sea water column Station 192 - depth 100m | place: Saudi Arabia: Red Sea | collected 2011-10-15 | depth 100 m
AATCAACATGATTTATAAATTCTGATATTTTTTCTTTATCATCATAATTTCCATTAATAAATTGATTACAAAAATTTTGTGCTGGCGCATCTATGTCATCACAAAAAACAACAGTTTTAACGTTTAATTTTTTAGCCGCTATTGCAAGCATACTTCCAAGTTGACCACCCCCAATGATACCAAGAGTAATTTCTGACATTTTATTTTGGAGATTTCTTTACAGATTTAGTTTGTGATGTTCTAAAATTTTTAAGTTTTTTTCGAACATTTGAATTATTATTAGCAATTATTGCTGCTGCTAATAAAGCAGCATTAATAGCGCCGTCCTCTCCTATAGCAAGCGTTCCTACAGGAATTCCTTTAGGCATTTGTGCAATTGATAACAAACTATCCAAACCTTTAAGTTTTTTACTTTCAACAGGAACACCAAGTACTGGCACATGTGTAAGTGCTGATACCATACCTGGAAGATGAGCAGATCCTCCGGCACCCGCAATAATTACACCTATATTATTTTGCTCAACTTTTGCAGCATATTCATACATTCTTTGTGGTGTTCTGTGAGCAGATATAATTTTTGTTTCAAATGAAACTCCAATTTTTTTTAGGGTTTTTTCGGCTAGTTTCATTACTTTATAGTCAGATTGACTTCCCATTATGATTGAAACTTTTAATTTACTATTTTTTTTCATGAAAATTGATCAATCTGTTTATTTCAAAATTAACTTAAAATTTCAATAAAATTAATAGTATTTAAAATACATATTGATTAGAGTTAAGCATACTATGAATTATAAAATCGATAATCTTCAATATTGTAATTGGTCTAGGAAAATCTTTGAGATCAACAGATCTGCTGGATTAGATGCTGTCCATGTTACCATTGTCTACCATGAAGATTTTGATGAATTACAACTTGAAATTAAAAAATGGGAAAAATTATTTCATGAAAATTCTGTTTTAATTTTCTTAGGTAAGAGTTTTCAAGATATTGATAAAGCCAACAAAGAAAACAAAACTGCAATATTTTTTGGTTTTCAAAACTGTTCACCAATTGAAGATGACATAAATCTTGTTGAAAAGGTTCATCAATTAGGATGCAGGTTTATGCAACTTACTTATAATAACCAGTCTTTGCTAGCAACAGGCTGTTATGAAAAAGTAGATAGCGGAGTTACAAATTTTGGACGTGAGGTTATAAGAGAAATGAATAGAGTTGGCCTCGTGGTCGACATGTCACATTCTGCAGAAAAAAGTACTCTAGATGCAATTGAATTCAGTGAAAAACCAATTGCAATTACTCATGCTAACCCTTCTTTTTGGCATCCAGCTAAAAGAAATAAATCCTCAGATTTATTAAAAACTTTGAGTGATAGTGGCGGTATGTTGGGTTTATCATTATACCCTCATCACTTAAAAGATAACACAAATTGTACTCTAGATAGTTTTTGTGAAATGGTGGCAAAAACAGCTGAAATAATGGATGTAAAAAAAATAGGAATAGGATCAGATCTTTGTTTAGATCATCCAGATACTGTTGTTGAATGGATGAGAAATGGTTCTTGGTCTAAAAGTAAAAATTATGGTGAAGGTTCGAAAAATAAACCAGGTTTTCCAAAACAACCTGATTGGTTTCTTGATGCAAGAGGGTTCTCAAATATTGAAAAAGGTCTAAAAAAAGCAGGTTTTTCAGATACCGAGACACATGGAATACTTGGAAATAACTGGTACAATTTTTATAAAACTATTTAATTATGAAAGTTGAATTAAGAGACCCGAATAAGATAATGAAATTATCAAGGCTAGGATCTTTTCATCAATCAAAATTATCTTTTTTAAGAAGTTTTCTTAATGAATTTAAAGAGTGGGAATATAAAAGAGATTTATTTAATTTAAATGAAAATGGTTTTGGAGAAGCTGTTTATTCATTTAAAAAAAATAAAAGAGTTTATTCTTTAATTTGTTTTGCAAATGAAATCAAAGATGAAGAAAGATCAGACAGAGTTATTGCAACAAAATGGGATGCAGCTTTTACATTACATGATGGAGTTCCTACAAAAAAAGACATTGAAAGATTAAAAAATGAAGTTCCAAAACAAGAAGTTGGCAGACTTTCTTATAAAGAATTAACTTTATCGAGAGCAAACAAATCAGTAAGAATTTATAATCATGTAGTTGAAAGTTTGAGCAAAGGTAAGCAGCCAGATTTAAACTTATTATCAAAAGTAGGCTATTTATATAGGACTACAGCAGTATATGGCTCGGGTAAATTTGGTCTTGCAGATCGATTTAGAATTAAAAATCGTGAAGAAATTAATGGTCCATTCAGATTAGAAATGATGTTGGTTTATTTGGTAAGACAATTTACTTTTGATCAAGTTAATCATGTTGCTTATCATAAAAATCCAAAAACAGCTGTTAAGCTAGATGATAATATTTGTAAAAACTTGGGAATAGGTAATTCCACAGGCTTGGGTATGGCTCCATTTATAGTCAATCACCCAACTCTATTAAATAATTGGATTTTAAGTAGAGAAAAAGCACTTAAGAAAATTAGAGAAATCAAAGATGTAGAAAGTCAAGATAGCGATTTGTTTATAGATTGTGTAAAAAAATCATTAAAAAATATTACAAGCTGGAATACTGATAGCGAATATCAGCAAAAAAAAATTTCTTCATTATTAAAGGATGTTGAAAAATTCTTAAATTTTATAGATAAAGATTTTAATTTTAAGAGCGAATATCCTTTTAACAAAATCTATCAATGGTTAGAGGATAATACTTGCGAGGAATGTATTGAATACATAGTGTCAATAATGATGGAACCTTATAACGATATTATAAATCCTTTGGTAAAAGAAATGAGTTCAGACGAAGAAAAATATTTTAATATTCCAACTCATAGAAAAGTTGAAGAATTGCGTAATATCATTGAAGCAAAGTATCCTAATATTCTAGATATTAATTTTGAAGAAAAAGAAAATAATAAAAACTTTTGGTTTATTTCAAAAAATAAAGAAGAACCTAGATTGGCGGATCGTTTTGAAGAACATGGATCAGAATTAGAACAGCCTTTAGCAATAGCAAGAGATATAAAAAAACTGTATGACAAATTATTAGTCTCAAAAAATAGTTTAACTATTGCTGAGTTTTTAACATCAAATTCTGAGTTAAGACATGTTGTAAGAAGAGCGTTCATTGTAGAAAAATTTCCTTATTCAGAAATACAAGATAATACAATTGGTAAAGATTTAATGCCAATTGATATGCTAAGATTAAAATTATCTTTTTTTGGGGCATTAAAATTTGATCCACGATCTGACAAATGGTTAAGAATTTGCATGTTCCAAGGAGCTCCACTTCCAAATGAGTTAAAAAGTTATGACGAGCAGTGGGTATATAAAACCAATATTTAATAATGAAATCACTGAGTGAAATTGAAACTACTGTTAAAAGAGCTTCAAAGGCAGCAGGATATTCTTGGGGAGTTTCAGAGGAAACAGGAAAAAGTATAAGATTGTTAGAGCTATTTAATTTACCGGGTGTTAAGCACCTTAATGAATATTTAAATCAAAAAAATAAAAGTAAATTTGAAAGTTTAAATTTAATTAGTGAAAATAACTCTTCATCGAATAATCCTTACTGTCCAATTACTTTAGGTGTTAGTTTTTTAGATCAAATAAATGTTTTAGAAAATTTAAAAAAAATTGAGTTTAAAAATGTTGCTTATCCAATAATTTTTATTTCCTTCATAAGTCGTTCATCAGAAATTATTGGAAAAAAAATTAATGTTAAAATAGATGAAAAAAAAATGTTACTAAATCTAAATGTAAATATTTTTTCAAATTTTATTGATCAAGAATTTCCAAAGATAGCAAATAAAATTGAGGTCAATCTACTTGAAAATGAAGATAACTTTACAGACGATGAATGGAATAATTTATACAAGTTATCCGAAGAAACTTTTGTTGAAGAGAGTGACAGTTTAAAAGAGGGTGCGGCAGGTGCTGGTTTGACAGATAATGATTGATAAAATTGATGAAAAAAATCTAAAGGTAGATACTGAAGAATTAAACAATATTTGTGATGAATGCAAAGAGGAAGATGAGAGTGTCACTCAAAATTTAATTCTTACTGGGTTTAAATTATGTAAATCTTGTAGAGTATCTAAAACTATATTTCCACTTTAACTGATTTGACTAACTGGAAGCATATTCATTCTACTCATCACAAATGAGATAGATAAAAATGCAATAATTAAAAAGGATAAAAGTACAATCCCAAAAGATTTAAAATTAGATTTTAAACTCAATATTTGTTTAGTTGAAATTATTAAACCTGCAAAAATCCAGAACTGAGTAAGAAAAATTATTGGTATCATTAAATCTGGTGTGACTGCAAAAAATCTTAATAAACCAGGAGCATGTGCAAATCCAACAGCTGTTAAAACTTTTTTGAATGAAACTTTGGTTTGCTTATCAGGAAATAATTTAACTCCAATTACAAAAATAAAAATCGCCCATATTAGCCAAGTAACTATTGCAGTTAGACCAGACATTGCAATAGCTGTTTTAATAATAGTATTAGCTGCTACTGCGCCAGCGATACCATCTAGGATCATTATAATCCCAGCAAAGTATATTGATGCTTCTCCAAAATTTTTATTATCCGAATAAAGAGTTTTGTCTAATTTAATTGACTTAAAAATTATATTTAAAAATTCAGCAAACATTAATTTTTTTTATTTTTATTTTTTTGAGCCTTATAAGAAACAATTAATGGAAATATTATTAAAGCAATAGCAATGATAATGCAAACTGCTATTAGAAAACTTTTAGTCATTAGAATTGAAAAGGGGAGCTAATTTCAGCTCCCCCTAAGTAAATTTTAGCCTTTTACAACTTCTCTTGTATTAGCGTTGAAAGATTCTTTAAATGGAATATCAACTACTACTGCATCCACAGGTGTGCCTGGAGTGGTAGAGTATTTTTCAGGAAGATGAACTTTAAATTTAGTTCCAACTTTTCCTTTTGGAAAACCATTTGCATTTAATGTTCCGTCAAATGGCACATATCCCATTGCTATATTTTGTTTTTTCTCTGGATGATACCAAGGCGAAGTAATAAAACCTACGGGATCTCCACCACTTTCTGGTGAAATCAACCAAAAGTCAGGCGCATAATCTTCAACAGGTTTGCCCCCAAACTCTAATCCAACCAATTGAAGTTTGTAAGGTTTTTTCCCTTCCCCATTTTTTCGAGTGCTGCTTTCCCTACGTAGTCACCTTTTTTCTTCCATTCACCTTTTCCGGATAAAGAAACTTGATATCCAAGGTTACATTGGAAAGGATTATGTTGAGCATCCATATCTTGACCCCATGATAGAATTCCAGCTTGAATTCTTCTGTGGTGAGCAGGTGCAATAACCATAAGGTTATGTGCTTTTCCAGCGGCAAGTACTGCATTCCACATATCTTCAGCATACAAAGTTGAATTTCTTAAATAAATCTCATAACCAGCTTCACCTGAGAAACCAGACTGAGAAATAACAACATCTCTTCCTCCAACCTTAGCAGCTGCTAATCCGTAGAAAGGCATATTATCAAAATCAACTTGATCACCACATAGATCTTTCATTAATGCTTTTGATTTAGGTCCTTGTATTTGAACTGGACTGACATCAATTTCTTCAATAGTACAATTAAATCTTCCATCAGCATTAACACCTTGTAAATACATTCCAATATCAGAGTCTGATAATGAAAACCAGAACTCATCTTCTGAAATTCTTAAAAGAATTGGATCATTTAAAACTCCACCATAAGCATTACATAAAATTACATATCTTGCTCTCATAGGAGAAATTTTTGTTGCATCTCTAGTTATAACGTAATCAGTAAATTTTTCTGCATCAGGACCCTTAACTCTTATTTGTCTTTCAACAGCAACGTTCCACATTGTTACGTGGTTTACGATTGCATCGTATTCAACCATAGCTCCACCATCTTCAGGTTTTACATAACCTCTTGGGTGATAAATACGATTGTATACAGTTGCTCTCCAACAACCTGCCTGCATTGATAAATGCCAATAAGGTGATTTTCTTACCCTTGTTGAAATTAACATTTCAACTTTTGTTGGCCCACTTTGTCTTAAGTTGTATGGTACTTCTCTATCTGACTGATCAACAGAAGTAACATGTTTTAATTTAGTATAGTCAAATTCATTAGACATAACTATTCTCCTTCAACCACTTGTTAGTTTCCTTCAAGCCGCCGAATGTATAAATGTGGAAGTTATCAGTGTGTGATTTAACTTTCCCAATTAAATCATTAGGGTCTTTAGGTTTCAATAAATCTAATGCCTTAGTAAAATTAGATTTAAGAAAGTTTAAGGAATTTTTTGCCCCAACAATATTAGCAAATTTAATTAAGCTAGATATTTTTAATGGCCCAGTAATTCCCACATGCACTGGTACGCTTTGCTTAGAAATAAAATCTATAATAGGCTGAGGATCAAGTAACCACTGAGTTACAATATAATCAGCATAAGGCTTTTTATCTATCATAGCTTTTTCTAATTCTGAGTCGGATATATCAGGACTCCCCTCGGGATGTCCAGCAATTCCTATTTTCATTTTTTCAAAATAACCTGTCTCTAAAAGTTGAAATGAACTATCAAATTTACCTGCTGGTTCTCTTCCACCTCCAATAATTAAGGCTTGCTTTACGCCTCCATCTTTGCATCTAGAAACATAATCTTTAAGTTCGTTTTCATCCTTCATTGATCTCGCTGGAAAATGAGGCACTGGATTAAAACCTTTTTTTACTAACTCTATGGCTTTTTCAGCTGTCTCTTTATAGTCACCACCAGGTAGCATAGTAATGTATATATCACTAACAGCTGGGACTGTTTCGATGTCAGTCTTAGGACCTATTTCCAAAGAAAAATTCATTTTTACAGGATCTTTATTTATTTTAAAATACGAGTCTAGAAAATTCGATGTAGCAAAGTATCTAGTGTTTTATCTGTCCTCTGTGCTTTTGGATCCTTCTTCCATATTCCTGAGTGACCCTATCAAAGACAATTGCCAGAGCAACTATTGCCAATCCATTCATCATTCCAAGAGCTAAATATTGGTTAGAAACAGCTCTTAATATTGGTACACCAAGACCTTTTACGCCTATCATAGAAGCAATAACTACCATAGCTAGAGCCATCATTATAGTTTGGTTTACTCCAGCAAATACAGTAGGTAAAGCTAGAGGAATTTGAACAGATTTTAGTTTTTGAGATGTTGTTGCCCCAAAAGCTTCACTAGCTTCTAATGTTTCTTTGTCTACTTCTCTAATACCAAGGTTAGTTAATCTAATAATTGGAGGAACTGCATATACACAAACAGCGATTAAGCCTGGGACTTTTCCAATTCCCAACAACATCAAAATTGGGATCAAATAAACAAAACTAGGAATTGTTTGCATCATATCTAAAACAGGAAGTATTGCTTTTTCAGCTCTTGCTGATCTAGCCATTACTATTCCTATTGGAATACCAACTACAATACAAATAATTGTACAAACAGTAATAATTGCAACTGTAGCCATGCAATCTTCCCACATTCCAAAATAACCAATTAATAAAAAAGCAATTGCACTACCTGTAACTAGTTTCCAACTTTTTGAGCCCAACCATGCTAAACCACAAATAACACCAATAACTATTATCCATGGTGTAGATAATAATAATTTTTCTAATGATACTAAAAAAAATAATAATGGATCAAAAAATGCTTCTATATTGTCTCCATATTCTCTTGAAAAATTTCTAAAGGCTAAGTCTATACCTTTTCTTAGCTCCATTTGGGATCTTCTTCCCATTTCTGGAAATTCAGTAAAAAATTCCATAAATATTAATTTTACGAGCCTATATTAAATAGGCTCGTAATTTAAAGTTAATTATAAACTTTTTTTGATTTTTTTTGCAGCATCAGAAGATACCCACTTAGTCCAAATATCTTCATGCTTAATTAAAAACTCAACTGCAGCATCAGAACCTTTTGCTTGGTTATCAGCCATATAAACCAACATTCCATTCATTACTGGTCCTGGAAAAGTTCTACTTTCAACGTATTTTAGAACATTTTTTCCACCAGTTTTAGCAAAGTTAGCACTTACAATTGAGTTAACCTCAGATTTTGTCCATGCAGTTGGTTTTGGATCTGCACAATCTTGTTCTGCAAGAGTAATGCAATTATCCCAATTATCTCTTCCTGCAAAAGGAACACCAAAATCAACTGGCTGTAAATTATACTTACCAACCATTGATGTAGGATTCCAATAATAACCAAACCACGGCTCACCAGAATCTGATGCTTTAGCAATAGAACCATCTAAACCTGCAGCTGAACCTGGATCAATAAGTTTCCAACCTTTTTTTTCCATTTCAAATGCTCTATATAAATTTGCATTAGCTAATTGACATCCCCAACCAGCTGGACATCCCATAAAAGCTCCTTTTGATGGATCTTCTTTATCAGGAAATAAATCAGGACGTTCTAAGATTTGGATTGCTGTCATTCCTTTAAGTTCTGGGTGTTTTTCCAAAGCTGCTGGATTTAACCACCAACCTTCTCCAAGACCTGTAATTGGAGCTTTATTTGCAATAATTAATCTTTTCTCACTTACTGCTTTTTTTAAAGGAGTGTAAACTGCATTCGCCCATTGTTCAGGGTTCATGTCAGGTGTTCCTTTATCATTCATCGAAGTAAATGTTGGCATAGTAGCACCAGGTACTAACTCTACTTCACATCCATATCCTTCTTCGAGAATGATTTTATCAACGTTTGCCATTAACTCGGCAGATGCCCAGTTTTGTTCGGCTATAACTAATTTTCCACACGCATTTGCAAAAGAAGTCATGCCAAATGCTAAAATCGCAGAAAATAGAATTGTTTTTAATTTTTTCATTATATCTCCGTTAGTTAATTTTCGATAAATCACTACAACATATCAAGGGAAAGATTGCAAATATCTTTCAACCAATAGTTGAAGTTAAATTGTCTTTAAATGTAATTTATTAAGAGATAAAGTTTTTTTATGAAATTTTCTGCAAATTTTTTTTTCAAAGAATTTGTTTATATTCTAAATTGCAAAACTGTTTTTCAACAAATCATAATAAGAGAATCGTAAAATTTAGCTTTATTTAATTCCAACTTAAACAAGGAGGTTTAATAAAAGTTGAAATGAAAAAGTTATCACAAATACTCGATTTAAAAAAAATAAAAGTAGTAAATAAAAATATTGATAAAGCTCATGGTCTACCTAATGAATGCTATACTGATGATGAGTATTTATCTGTTGAAAGAAAAAAAATATTTGAAAATAAATGGGTTGTAATTGGTGTTGGTAGCTCAATACCTAATGTTGGAGACGCAAAACCATTTGATTTATTAGGAATACCATTAATTATTTTAAGAGATAAAAATAATAAAATTAAAGTTTTCCATAATGTTTGTAGTCATAGAGGATACAAAATTCTTCAAGAAAAATGTAAAATTAAAAATGTAATAAGATGCCCATATCATTCTTGGTCCTATGACATGAGTGGAAAGTTGATAGCTACACCTCATATTGGCGGAATGAATAAACATAATTGTAATAAATTTAGCAAATCAAAAAGTGATCTTAAGGAAGTAAGATCTTATGTTTGGTTAGATTTAATTTTTGTTAATATAAACAATAATGAAATTGATTTTGAAAAATATATTGAACCTTTAAGTGATAGATGGAAAAAATTCTGGCCAATTAAGGATAGAGATTTAATTGTTTATTCAAAAGATTATGGTTATTTTAATTTAAACGCTAAATGTAATTGGAAATTTGCAATAGAAAATTATTGTGAAAGCTATCATCTCCCTTGGGTCCATCCTGGGTTAAACTCATATTCAAAAATTGATGATCATTATCACATTCAAGGATTACCAAACCGTTTTGCTGGACAAGGTACTCTGGTTTATAACCCAAGGTTTAAAAGCAATTTAAGATTTCCAACTTTTCCAAATTGGCCAAAAGATCAAGAGCATGTTGCTGAATACGTTGCTTTATTTCCAAATGTAATGCTTGGAATTCATAAAGATCATTTTTATGCATATTGGTTAGAACCAGTAAATAATGAATACACAAAAGAGCATATGGAAATTTTTTATGTTGGTAATGAAGCAGCAAATTCAAAAAAATTTAAATCACTTAGAAAACAAAACTTTGAACTTTGGAAAGGAGTTCAAAGTGAAGATTTAAATATAATTGAGGGAATGCAAGATGGTAGAAAATCTCCCTCATATAATGGAGGTAATTTTTCTCCAGTAATGGATAACCCAACCCATCATTTTCATAAATGGGTTGTAAACAATTTAATGAGATGAAAGGAGATGTTATGAAAAAAGATCTATTAACAAGACTTAATGAAGGTCCAATTATGTGTGCAGAAGGCTATCTTTTTGCAATGGAAAGAAGAGGTTATCTTTCAGCAGGTCCATTTGTTCCAGAAGTAGTTTTAGAACATCCGGAAGTAGTAACTCAGTTACATAGAGAATTTATTAGAGCGGGTTCTGATGTTGTTCAAGCATTTACTTATTACGGTCATAGAGAAAAGCTGAGAATAATTGGCAAAGAACATTTGTTAGAACCAATGCAAAAAGGTGCTCTTAAAATTGCAAAAGATGCCGCTGCTGAGTTTAAAGATTTAGATCTTATGGTTTGCGGAGATGTGGCTAATACAAATGTATTTGATCCAGGGGATCCTAATACTCACAAACAATGTCAACAAATGTATGAAGAACAAGTTGCTTGGGCAAAAGAAGCCGGTGTTGACTTTGTAATAGCAGAAACAATAAATTGGACAGAGGAAATGAAGATTGCTTTAAAAGCAATTAAAGATGCTGGATTAATTGCAGTTTGTAATTTTGCAATTCCAAGAGGAGACAAAACAAGAGAAGGTCATAATGCTGAAGATGCTTGCAAAATGATGGAAGATTTAGGTGCAGATGTAGTTGGTTTAAATTGTTATCGAGGACCTGAAATGACAATGAAACTTTTGAAAAAAGTTAGAGAAAAAGTTTCATGTCACGTTGCAGGATTACCTGTTCCTTATAGAACAACAGAGGAAGAACCTGGTTTTTTAAATATAACTGATCATGGTTGTAATTGTATTCCTGGGGATAATGCATTCCCAGTAGCTTTGGACAACTTGTTCTGTAACAGATTTGAAATGGCAGAGTTTGCTAAGGATTGTGTTCAAAATAAAATAAATTTTATTGGTATTTGTTGTGGAGCAGAAGCTCATCACGTTAGGGAAATGTCAGTTGCAATTGGTAAAAAACCAATTTCAATGAAATATATGCCTGATATGAGTAAACATTTCCATCATGGTACAGATAAATCTCTAAAAAAAGTGAATAAGGAAATTAAATACTAATGGAAAAACATGCCAAAGTAGTAATCATAGGAGGCGGTGTAGTAGGTTGTTCTATCCTTTACCATTTATCAAAATTTGGATTAAAGGATTGTATTTTACTTGAGAGAAACGAACTTACTTCAGGCTCGTCTTGGCACGCAGCGGGAAATGTTCACGTGATTTCATCTGACCCTAATATCTCTAGGATGATGGCTTATACGATAGGCTTATATAAAGAAATAGAAAAAGAGTCAGGTCATTCTGTTGGCTTTAAACC
>LUMU01000679.1_pt1 | contig 11724 bp, 19 predicted proteins | sample 729751 | NCBI WGS metagenome assembly LUMU01 (sample SAMN03860300, study PRJNA289734) | marine metagenome | biome: seawater column; feature: ocean; material: water; isolation source: Red Sea water column Station 192 - depth 100m | place: Saudi Arabia: Red Sea | collected 2011-10-15 | depth 100 m
GTGATAAAGAGTTTGATAAGATGGCATTGTCTTATCCAGTCAACGAAGGTTGGTTGTACGAGAAGACTGATAAACACATCAAGATGTTTGCTTCGTATGACAAAGATGAAGATGGAATTACTTTTGGGGATCGGACGATGATTCCTCGGGCTTGGGTAAAGAAGATTCAGAAGTTGTAGATGTCGGAGTTACGTTTATTAACTGTCCGTAATCGTCTAATATCTGTTTCATCTTTGCTTCTAGTTCTTGTTCTGATAGGTCCTCTAACTTTCCTGTTTTTATTATCTTCCTATCTATGTATAGTCCTGCTGCTTTTCCTCTGTTTGCTTCCGCATTCACTGCAGAAGAAAACGATCCTTTTTTTAAAGCGGCTTCTCTAAGTCTAGCAAGTTCCGCTACATGACCTTCATAAGTCACTTCATGTTTACGTAATCTTTCTTCTTTCAGTTCACCTATATACTTGACTACAAGTGGTGATAGTCTTGGATTACATAGTTCTGATCCTTCCTGTCTTGCACGTTTAGGACTATAACCAGCAGCGAGTGCTGCTTCTGTTTGAGTCATTGGTCCTTCTGGTCCACCGAATACTAAAAACTCAGCGAATCTTTGTTGCATTTCTGTAAGTCTTTTTGGTAATCCCATTAATCCATCCAATCTGCTTCTTCTAATCTATGAGGACATTTTATTTTAGCTTCTTCAACGGTCATCATAGGAGTGTCTTCTTCCTGTGGTCCTTTTTTTAAAAAAGCCCATCCATCGTTTTCAGTATGTTTGTAAAGAATTCCTTTCTTTACAAAATACCATTTTTCTTTTGAACTCATGATTGACAATTTAAGGTAACTATCCTATATTGTCAACCATGAATGATGAAAGAATAACAGTAGCCGAAAACTATGTGGATGACAGAGGTGATAGTGATTTAGAAAAACAAATCTCTACGCTAAAAGCAAGAGTAAAAGACTTAGAAGAAATCAATGAAGGTCACAGGATGTTGAATGCAGAATTGCGTAAAGAAATTTTCACGTGGAAGAAATCTGCTTCAGAATTAGAAAAAGCAAAAAACTTATTGCAAGGTTATAAAAAAGTGATACAGGATTTATCTACTAAGTTGTCAAGAAAAGATTCATGAGAGTAAAAGACTTACAACAATTTTTAGGTTCTTTTACCGAAGGGTCCGAAGCAGTTAAGAACGCTGTCATTTTTGTAGAACTGAATGGTAAACTTCATGCCATCAAACGTATGGAGGTACATGAGAATGTACATCCCATTGTAGGTTTACCCGGTCACTACAGTCATAGATTAGTTTTAAAAACACAAAAGCCTTCAAGTCTTATCTTGCCAGATAAACTTCAGAAGGACTATTAATGAATGACAGTGTTACTCTAAAAATCTTGTGGGACCAGAGCGTAAATTATATCAAAAACTTCGTCAAAAAATTCCTAATATATCTTGGATTCGACTTGAAAATAATAGCTTACATGGCACTCCCGATCTATTGGCTTATAATAATAACGGCCACTTTTTTACAGTTGAACTAAAAGTTACGAAGAGTAACAAGGTTAAGTTTTCACCACATCAAATTAGCTTCCACGTGAAGCATCCACGCAATTCATTTATCTTGGTAGAGGACCTCAGAGACAGGTCCGTGAAACTTTTTCCAGGGTCCGGGATCCTGGCGCTTGATGCTTGTGGCTTGGCGCTTGAACCTTTATGCTTGTCGCTTGACGCTTGTGGCTTGTTCCTTCAGGAGCTTGGTGCTTGAAGCTTGTCGCTTGAGGCCCGGACCAGGACGAACGCTTGTAGCTTCCGTCGAAGCATCCTCGCTAATTGCCTGATCCGATTTCTTCACAAGTGAAGACTGGTCGAAGTGAAGCTTGTAACCTGCTTCCTTCAATTCTTTAATTCTTTTAGGTGTCCAGTAGAGGGGCTGCATTATCTGTTTCAATTAGTGTTTACCGTAAGCAACGGTTGGTACTTCTCTATCCCAGCAGCTTCTGCAATCTTTGCATTGGTTTTCTTGCTCAGGTGCTGGACATGTTTTTTTAGTTTTATCAGATACAACAGTCGAAGTCCAGGGCCAAAAGGTTACTGGTCCCTGATCAACCATGTGTGAAGACATACGTATGACCAGGTTCCGCGGTACTTGTTTAAGTTTTAATCGCTTCAGGAACTGAGCCTCCCTGGTTGGGATCCAGTGCTTGGTCTCAGGCGTTGCTCTGCATATCCTGAATATATTCTCCAGGTGCTGCATGGATTGGATGTCTCCTGAATCGTGCCATCTAAAATATTTATGGCCTTTGATCAATGTAATCATTGCCTGAACCCAGCGTGGATCTTCAAGGGCCTTGAGCCTTCGTTCACCTGCTGCAGCCTGAACCGGCATAACATATCTATTTTTTAGTGCGTAGCATCCATGACATACAGAGCCCGGGACCTTCACTAGCTTAGAGCCAGTCAGGCACGCCCGAGCTGTGATGTTGTATGATGGACACGGCATCTTGGAGGTTCTTGTCAAACCCCCTACAATTTTTTCTGCTTCTTTCTTTAACATAATTTATCCTTTATAATCCTTTATACCATCCGGCTTGCTGCTTGTCAAGCTTGCTTGTTGCTTGCTGCTTGGCGCTTGTTGCTTCAGGCTCTTAAAAAATTTCCTGCAGCTCTTCAGGTAGCTGGCCGGCAATGTGCCATGGTCCTGGATGAACCATGGCAGCAAATCATTTTTTTTAATTCTCTTCATAGATTACCAGCTTCTATGTCTTTAATTGTTGTTTCAGGATCCAGAGCCAATTGGATTTTTTCTTTTAGATTAGCGCTGTCTTCCTGAATACCTTCTGGTGGTGCTTCATCTATGTTAGAATCTAACCACCTGATCACCATCTCAATAATTGCTTTTTCTTTGCTTGGCGCTTGCTGCTTGAAGCTTTTTTCTTTCTGTTGCAATTTAGAATCATTCTAAAGTGCCCTGATACCAGAGATCAGGGATCAGTACATGGCTTCGGCGACAGGAACTTTTTGATCGCTCTACCCAATTTCAGAGGTAGTCCTAGTCATCCAGCATTTAAACCTTTGCTGTCCCATGCTCTGATCCCAGATCCCACAGTTGAATGGTTAGTTCAACACCATTGTAGGATCAGGGATCAGTTCTGGCTGTTCACTGCACAAAGACGGCATATTGCGGTGTGATGTACAGCACAACCAGAAGTTGTCCCAACTCTTCCCACCTTAATTCTATAGATTAAAGCAGTAATAGTTAAATACAATATAATCCTTGACTATCCTATTGTCAAGTGATAATTTAAAAATAATTAAAGGAGAAATATATGACACAAAAACGACAAACACTAAACGCTGATAAGCGTAAAGTAATAGCTGATGTATTTCAAAATCATTGGGAACGAGAAGAAAGTCCAATGAAACAAGCACATACAAAAGCTATTGAAGTCTACAATGATGTTCGAAAATAAATATGGAAGTTCTGGTGGTCAGTTGTTTGAGGATAATTGTTTTAACTTTCAACATCATATTACTAAAGTTAATGATGAGGGTAGAGAGTATGAAACAACAGATGATATCAATATTGATTTCAAATTAGACAATAAGTATGAGTTTGCTTATAGTTATTATAGAGATCATTTAAAAAATCAAAATGGTTTTGATCCAGATTTTAAATTAAAATTAGGACATGACTATTCAAAAAGAAATCCAAAGTATTACCAAGATGAAACAGCTATTAATACTTATCTTGGTTTTCAAAATAGTTCTAATGAGGATAAGAGTATTTTAAAACTCAATTCCGAATGGGAAAATGATTTTAAACTATGGGTCATTGGTACATCTTACTGTCATAATAGACAGTTCAAAGTAAATGAAACAACATACAAATGTTTAGAACAATATAATATTGCAAGAGATAATGTTATCATGGCGCATGAAAAGTTGTTCGAGTATGTTGAAAGTAAAATGAAAAAATTAAGATTAGGTTTAAAATCTTATAAATACTTTGACCAAGCAAAAGCACTTGCAGATAAATTGGGAATACCTTTAAATGAAAGTATCTTGAATGAAAGTTCAAGTTTAGCTCTTTCAATTTATAGTCCAGAAAACCTAGCAAGTCTTTTAGAGGACAAAGTTGAAATGACTAGAGAACAAAAAATCGCTATGTTTAGACAGCAACAACAAGCCATAAATTAATGGTTGACAGGGTATCCTATTTAATATAGGATACCCATAGAAAGAGAGAATAAATTATGGACACACAAAAAACATTTTATATAGTTTATTATTCAAACAAGGATAAGAAACATATAACAAGACGAGGAAAGCACGACGAAAAAAGTAGATATGGAACATCTAAAAAAGGTGTACCTTATTATGTTTATTATGATCTAGACGCACATGGTTATAGAACAGCAACAACAAGTTGGAAAGTTAGGGTATGAGTACTTTTAATTGGTGTCATGGTCCAGAATGCCATACATACACAACACAGGACAGGATAAGAGGAATTAAAGGTCATAAAGTTTTAAGAACAAAGAAAGTAAAACTTTCTTCTGGTCGTTCTATGTTTGGTAATGGTGGTGGCAATGTTTGGGATTACTTTTGTAATCATAGATGTTTAATGGACTTTGTAGCTAAACACACACAGGCACTAGCTAACATTGAGCCAAGGACCGCGCCTCTTGAAACAAGAGTAGAAGTAACCAAAGAAGTGCGACAGGGTTGGAATGGAAATTATACAACAACAGAAATAAATGTAGTTGACAATGCTTGATCTATCCTATATTATCCAAGATATGAAAGACACGATAAACACAACAGCAGCTGAGTTTAAAATCATTGAGGACTCAAAAGATGAGCCAAGTTTAAAACAGGCTCAAGAGTTTGTAGGTGGTTACGTTGAGGGAATTACATTTCCTAACGGTGATTATCTTATTATCAATGAAGAAGGTAAGCTAATTGGTTTACCATTAAACCCAGAGGCAACAGCATTGTGGCGTGCAACATTTGACAACGACAATTATGTAACAGGTCGTAAAGATTTTGTTGTAGGTCCTGCAATCCTAATAAAAAAAGACGCCCAAAAGATTTGGGCTAGATAAACCTAAACCCTCGGCGCTAACGCGCCGAGGGGTCCCTAACCAAATCCAAATATCAAAAATAACTTAGACCCTATCCCCCCTTTTTACAAAAAGGGGTCCCACTACTCTAGGTTGTATTGCTTAATTCACACATTCGTGTATACTGAAAACATATTGGTACCATGGACTTGAATAAGGTAAATATCGAAAAATTACCTGCAGATGTTCGTAAGACCTTCAAGCAGATGCAACTTCTGCTTGCTGAAAAAAAGATACAGAATAAAGCAAAGAATGACTTCTTATCTTTTGTCAAATGTGTGTGGCCCGACTTTGTAGAGGGGTCCCATCACAGACACATTGCAGATAAGTTTAATAAATTAGCATCGGGTGAAATAAACCGATTGATCATTAATATGCCTCCTAGGCATACAAAATCTGAATTTGCATCTTACTTGCTACCAGCATGGATGGTGGGCCGTGATCCAAAGCTCAAGATCATTCAAGCAACCCACACGGCAGAACTGGCCGTAAGGTTCGGACGTAAAGCAAAGAACCTAATCGACTCAGAAGATTATTCTAAAATTTTTAAAACAACTCTACAAGAAGATAGCAAAGCCGCAGGTAGGTGGGAAACAGCACAAGGCGGAGAATACTTTGCAGCAGGTGTCGGCGGTGCCATCACTGGACGGGGTGCTGATCTTCTAATCATTGACGACCCACATTCTGAACAAGATGCACTATCTCCCACAGCCATGGAGAATGCTTACGAGTGGTACACATCAGGTCCACGTCAGCGTTTACAACCAGGTGGTAAAATTGTTTTAGTTATGACTCGTTGGACTACAAAAGATTTAACAGGTATGTTGGTTAAGAATCAAACAGAACCTAAAGCTGATCAGTGGCACGTGGTCGAGTTTCCAGCAATCATGGACCATGGATCACGGAACGCGAAACCTGTTTGGCCAGAGTATTGGAAGTTAGATGAACTTGAGAAGGTTCAAGCAACACTGCCCACGGGTAAATGGAACGCACAGTGGATGCAGAATCCTACAGCTGAAGAAGGAGCCATACTTAAACGTGAGTGGTGGAGAGTTTATACTGGTGAAGACATACCACAACTACATCATGTGATACAATCTTACGACACAGCATTTTTAAAAAAAGAAACAGCCGATTACTCTGCTATAACTACCTGGGGAATATTTTATCCAGATGAAGACTCAGGTGCTAATTTAATATTACTCGATGCAATTAAAGGTCGGTATGAGTTTCCAGAACTAAGGCGGTTAGCCCTAGAGCAGTATGGTTATTGGAAACCTGAAACAGTTATTATTGAGGCAAAAGCTAGTGGTTTACCCCTTACATATGAACTTCGGAAGATGGATATACCGGTTGTAAACTTTTCACCGTCTAAAGGAAACGACAAACACGCTAGAGTTAATTCTGTTGCACCTTTGTTTGAATCTGGTATGATATGGGCTCCGGAACAAAAGTTCGCGGATGAAGTCATTGAGGAGTGTGCGGCGTTCCCGTACGGGGATCATGATGACCTTGTGGATTCGACAACACAAGCGATCATGCGATTTAGACAGGGCGGTCTAATCGGACACCCTGAAGATTACGTAGATGAAAAAGTCGAGCAAAGGCAGAGGACTTATTACTGATGGCAAATAAATATCATAGAAAAGGCTACAAGGGTGGCAAAAAAGTAGTTCAAAACATTGATCCTATCAAAGAAAGTTTTGATAAATCTTTACAAGAGATGAAAAAATTAATGAATCAATACAAAGGTAAACCTTTGGATATTGATGCTGCAAAAAAATCTTTTAAGATTTGGACGAAAAAATAATGGCAGGAATATCTATACTTAAAAACCTTTTATTGAAACAGGCTGTTAAAGAATCTGGTCAAGCATCAGGTATCATGTCTATTGGTGACAGTGTTAGAAAGTTAGTTGAAAGAAGATTACAAAGTTATCTTGTATCTGCCGCAAACAAAGGCATTGATCTTGATAAGTTTAGTGAATCACAAATTAAATATATGCTTGAAATGAACGATCCTTACAATAAAGCAAAGATGTCATTAAAAAAAGAACAAGGAATAAAATCTGCAGATGTGTTTGACCTAAAAGGTCGTAAGTTAGATAAAGATAAACCTATCATAGGTGGCACACAACAAACATTAGATAATGAAATAACACAAGCTTATAATAAAGCAATGAAATAACACAAGCTTATAATAAAGCAGTTAAAGAAGGAAAACTTGAAAATGTTCGTCTTAAAGATGGACGAAAAATAGAATCAGAAGAAGATTTTAGAAATTACATTGATGAATTAAACGAAGATAATAACTTAGCAACAGGTGGACGTGCAGGGTTTAAATCTGGCAGTTATTTATTTACAGGATTAAAAGATTTAGGTAAAAAATACAAAGGTTCAACATTAGAAGCCATTTTAGAAAATCCAAAAATACTTGGAACAGAAATAGGTTATGAGGGTATAGCTGAAATTTTAAGACTGAGTGGGATGATGCAAGATGGTGGACGTGTTGGTTTAAAAGATGGTTTTCCAAGTAAAGAAGAAAATTTAAGATTGTTAAAAGAAGAATTAAAAGAAATATTTAGAAAACAAACAGATCCTTTTCCGAAACCAGGAGGAAAAAAATTTAAAGATTTTAAATTAGGTTTAGAAAACATACTCTCTAAAAGTAGGCCAAAAAATGCAGGCGGTGGACGTGTTGGCTTAAAAGCTGGTATGTCAAGAAGAGCATTCTTAAAATTAATAGGTGGCGTTGGTGCAGGTATCGGCGCACTTAAATCAGGAATGCTAAATCTTATAGGTAAAGAAGCAGCACCGCAAGTTGCAAAAGAAGTTGTACAACAAACAACAAAATCTACACCACCACCATATTTCTTTGAACTTGCAAATAAAATTAAATCTCTTGGTAAACCAGATAAAGTTACGTACGCAGACCGAGTTGAGATACACAGATACACAGGTAAGAATGGTGACGAGTATGAGTTAGTAGAAGATTTATCAACTGGTGATATGAAAATTACAAAAGATAAACTTGGTTCGGCTGGTTCTGGTGAAGAAATGTACGAAGGAGTTATGGATAGATCTGTTATGGAATATAAAAAAGGTGATGTAAATGTAGATCCTGATCAAAAAATAGCATCTAAAGCTCCAGACGAGTATGATGAATACAAAATAGAATTTGATGTAGATGGCACAGAAGCAGACGCTGATAATATGAGTGAGTTTATAAGAAAAGAAATTATTGAAGAAGCAAATCAACAAGCTCCAAAAATTAAAAAAGCAGGTGGTGGTGTTGCTTACATGTTAGGAGAGTAATGAAGTTCGGTCCTAAAGAAATCAAAGAGCTAAACGAATATCTACGAACGGGCAGAAACAGAAAGAGAGAGTTTCTAGGTGGTGATGTAACTTTTGCATCTGATCTTACACAACCAGAACCTAAAAAAGAGATTGTAGAAATAGATACCATAAACTCATTTGTAAATCGTAATCCACGAGCTGATGGTGGACGAATAGGTGCAATGGATGGTGGTATAATGAATGTAGAAGACTTAGATAGAGAAGCATTCTTATTAGGTGGTATAGCAAAAGGATTAAAGAAAGCTGTAAGAGGTGTTAAAAAACTTGCAAAGTCACCGATAGGTAAAGCTGCATTAGGCGCGGCGTTATTTAAATTTGGTGGTGGTTTAGGTGGACTTAAAGGTAAATTATTTGGATTACCGGGTGTTGATGAATTTGGAGGGACTATGGGTTTATTTGGTAAATTAAAATTAACAGGAGGATTTGGATCATATATGCCAACAGCTCTTGGTGGAATTACATTAGCATCATTAGCAGCAGGTGCGATGACACCAAAAGAGGACGAAGATAAAATAGATTCATATTATGCAAGTGGTCAACTTAACCCTTCACTAAGCTCAAGAATGATGGGTAGTGAGTTTGATTTCTATGGCGGTGAAAGAATGAGAGTGGCTGAGGGTGGATCTACAGAAAAAGAACCAGTAGCCAAAAAGACTATGCCATTGTTAGATATGGATGGTATGGAAAAAGATTATAGAGAAGAAGGTGGATTTGTGCCTATTGGACGTATGGAAAAGGCTGATGATGTGCCTGCAAGATTATCTAAGAATGAGTTCGTATTTACAGCTGATGCTGTTAGAAACGCCGGTGATGGAGATGTAGACAAAGGCGCAGAAGTTATGTATAACATGATGAAGAACCTCGAATCCGGAGGTGACGTATCTGAAGAATCGCAAGGATTAGAAGGCGCACGAGAAATGTTTCAAACATCACAAAGATTAGGAGAAGTCATATAATGGCAACAGAAACTATAATACAAAAACCCGCACCATTTGTAGAAAAGATAGGAGAAAAGTTATCAGAACAAGCTTTAGGACTACAAAATGTTCCTGTTGTAACAACTGGTCTTGCTGGTATCACACGAGCAGAAGGTGAAACAGATCAAGGATTTTTAGATAGACAGAATGCTGCAAGAGCATTTGAAGTAAGACAACAAAATTTAGCAGGTATTGCACCACAAGTTGCAGGTCAAGATGTACTACAAGGATTAGCACAAGCAAAAACTCTTACAGGATTAGGATCTTTTGAACCATTTTTAAATAGAGCAGAACAACAAGCAGGATTAGCTTCTGGATTAGGAGCCATGTCTCTTGGACAACTAGGTGGAGTAGGAACTGGAGCAACATCATTTCAACAAGAAGTTGGACAATTTATGTCCCCTTATCAATCACAAGTTATTGACGCCACATTGGCAGAATTTGATCGTAACAGACAAATACAAGAACAGTCTATTAGAGATCAACAAGCGAAATTGGGTGCGCTCGGCGCTGGTCGAGCGGGAGTGCAACTCGCAGAGTTTGGCACAGGGGCAGCAAGAGAACGTGCATTATTACAAGCAGGACTCTTGCAACAAGGTTTTAATCAAGCATCAGCACAAAGACAACAAGATATTGCAAATAGATTTGGTTTAGCACAAGCCACACAAGGTTTAGGTTCGTTTCAATCTGGATTAGCTGGTCAACAAGCACAACTTGGTGGAGTTTTACAAGGATTACAAGGAACAGATATTGCACGTTTAGGTCAGTTGGGCGCACTGAACCAGGCGCAAGCACAAGCACAACTTGATGCACAAAGAGAAGCAGCAAGACAAGCAACATTCTTACCACAAGAACAATTAGATAGATTTGCTGGTCAAGTAACAGGTTTAATGGGTGGTTATCCAGGTGGAACAAGGCAGGAGTTCATACCACAACCTACACCATTACAGTCTGCTCTAGGTATTGCAACCACATTAGGAGGCCTATACTTAGGAACTAGATAATGAGAAACAGAACTTTAATGAGACCCATGTTTAGAATAGGTGGTTCATCAGGGACTGGTATTACATCAGGACTTGATAGACCAAAATATCAAATAGGGGGTGGCGCAGGTATGGCTAGGGATAATGTTAGATTAAGTGATTTGCCTTTTATGAAATCACCACAGGTTGATACAAGTAAAATAACCTCAAAAGTAGATAAACCAACTGGTATTGGTTTAGGAACAATACCAGGATTTATAACATCCTTAGGTTTAAATCTTGCAACACGAGCACCAACAGGAAATATTTTTTCTGATATTGCAGGAGCAGCAAAAGATCCGTTTGATACTTTTCAACAAGCTAAGTTTGCAGAAGCAAAAGAAGAGCGAGAGTTTGAAAAAGAACGAGAATTACAATTATTAAAAAATTTAGATGAAGATAGTAGAATTCAAATACAAAAAGAGGCAGAAGTTTTATCTAACAATCCAGATAGTGAATTCTTCGGTGAATATAATAAAGCATTAAATGCTTTAGCACAGAAAAAAATATACGGTGTGCAGTTTATGCCAGGTGAAGAACGTAAAAAAGCAATCGAAGCTAACGCACAAACAATATCTCAAAATATGAGAGTTAATAATTTAGTTGCTACTAGAATGGCAACTTTTGAATATGACTTTGACAGCATACAAAAGAAAAATGATGATCTTTCGTTTGATATTGAGGATCCTTACTGGAATCCTGGTAGAAAAACTTACAAAGAAGGTTTCACTTATCATGATGCAATTACTGGTAAATATTTTACGAGAGATTCAAATGCACCAGGTGGTGATGGTGTACCACAAGGGTTTGTTGAAATACAAATAAATACGTAGGATCTACCATGGTACAGAAGTACGATAGATTCGCAATTCAAGAGCCAGAAACAGAAACTAATTTAGCTGTATCTGTTGCAGCAGGAATAGGTTCTGGTTTAATTAAAATACCTTTAGGTTTAGTTTCAGTAGCCGCAGAATTATATGATGCAACACAAGGTGAAGGTGTTAATTACGATGAAAGTGCTGTTGCAAGACTAGAAAAATTTATTGATGATAGTGTTGTAGGAGATGTTATCAATGGTTTAGAGGATAAAGCAAGGGACACTGCAGCAGGTAGAATAACAGAAGCATTGGTGCAAGTTGGTGTGCCTGCAGCAAGAGCTGCAAAACTCGCTGGTAATATAGCTGTTAAAGTAGTTGGTGGTATACAAAAAGGTAAAAGAGTTGCTGTAACAGGTAAACAAGGTAAAAAT
>LUMU01001332.1_pt1 | contig 11609 bp, 3 predicted proteins | sample 729751 | NCBI WGS metagenome assembly LUMU01 (sample SAMN03860300, study PRJNA289734) | marine metagenome | biome: seawater column; feature: ocean; material: water; isolation source: Red Sea water column Station 192 - depth 100m | place: Saudi Arabia: Red Sea | collected 2011-10-15 | depth 100 m
GAGTATGAGTGGATATAATATTAAATCATCTGCATTTAAAATAGCTGGAGTAATGGATGATGTCTATATTTCAGACATTCCCAATACTAATAAATTGAATGGATCACTATTTTTCTTCACTCTTCCTTCTGTAGAATCACAATCTCCTACAATTATTAGAAGAAACGTTGGAACTATTGATTATAAGAGTGGGGTTATTACTATTAACCCTGTTAATATACAATCTGGAATGATAAAGGATGGACAAACAACTATTGAGATTTCTGCATGTCCTCTTTCTAATGATGTTATCGGATTACAGGATCTTTATTTGCAACTAGATATTAGTAATAGTTCGTTTGAGACTGTTGTGGATGAGATTGCTTCTGGACTCGATCCATCTGGTTCTAATTATATTACCTCGTCAAGTTATGCTAATGGTAACTTAGTTCGTGCAGGGGGTCGTAATAGTGATGCATCTTCTACTGATGCACCTGCTGTTCCTAGCACAACTGCTGCTTCATCCTACTAAGATAGAAAAAACTATAAAAGGACAACAAAAAGAGTACAGTTTAATAACATCGTCCAGAATCAGTTACCTGGATATGTAAAGTCAGATTATCCGTTAGTTGCGGAGTTTTTAAAATCTTATTATCAAGGACAGGAATATCAAGGTGGACCAATTGATTTGGTTCAAAATATAGATCAATATGTAAAAATAGATAATCTTACTAATCTTACAGAATCCGTTGGGTTAGGTGCAACTGTTGGAATTGCAAGTGATGCAATTGATGTTGACATGCAGAACTATCCAACAGGAACTTTGGGTTTCCCAGACTCCTATGGATTGTTAAAAATCAATGATGAGATTATTACATATACAGGAATAACTACTTTTGGGTTTACAGGATGTGTTAGAGGGTTTAGTGGTGTTACTTCTTATAGAAGTCCTACTAATGCTGAAGAATTAGTTTTTGATACCTCAGAGGCTGGGGAACATGCTAAAGGATCAACAATAGAAAATTTGAGCTGTCTTTTCCTTAAAGAATTTTTAACTAAGACAAAATATCAAATTACACCAGGTTTGGAGGGAAGAAAACTTACTCCTGATCTGGATCAAGAAGTTTTTATAAAACAATCAAAAGATTTCTATTTAAGCAAAGGAACTGATAGAGGTTTTGAGATTCTATTTAAAGCTTTATATAACGAGAAAGTAAATATCATTCGACCTCGTGATTTCCTTTTTACACCATCTAATGCAAACTATAAAATTACAAGAGATTTTGTAGTAGAACCTATTACTGGTGATCCTATGGAATTAGAGTTATCTACTCTATTCCAGGATGAATATGAAGGTTCTGACCTTGAGAAAGCATATGCTCCTATAACCCACATAGAGAAGATTGCAGTGGGTGTTGGAGAGACTTTCTATAAGTTTAGTGTAGATGCTGGATATAATAGAGACTCTAGAGTTGAAGGTGCTACTTATGGTACATTTAATACTCATCCTAGAACTAGGATAGTTGGTGCAGTTGCTGCAGGGGCTACTACTTTTGATGTTGACTCAACAGTTGGATTTGCAACGGATGGAGAACTTCATTGGAAATATATTGATGGTACTGTAGGAGTAAGTTCATATACAGGTAAAAATTTAACTCAATTCTTTGGGTTGAGTGGAATTGGTAAAACAATTACTAGCGCATCATCAGTTGGTATTAATACTTTTGCTCATGGAAAATCAGTAACTAATCCAGATGAAACTATTGAAGTTAGAATTACTTCTGTTATCCATAATTTAGAATATGATAGAGCAAGTTGTCTTTATGGAAGTGGTGATGATATAAAAATTAAAACTTTAGGGATTGGTAATACTGATTATAGATTAGCTAATTGGTTCTATAATGTTTCTCCAACTTATAAAGTAAAAAAAATAGGATTGATTGACGTTTCAGACTGGACATATGAAGTCTTTACTGATGTTGATCATGGATTTAAAGTAGGAGATAGAGCTGTTCTTTCTCGTAGTGCTGCTTCATCAACTGCTTATCCTACTTCTACTATAAGTCAAATAACATCTTCTAAATCTTTCATTATGAAGGAGCAGGGAGAAATTGATGTTACTCGTTATTTGGAGGATAATCCTTATATAATTGAAAGGAAAATTGCAAAAGTAAATGCAGTTAACTTCCCAGAAGCTTCTGTATATTCTAGTGATATTCAAAATGTTTACAAAGAAAGAGTAGAAGATAAACTTTTAATTACATCTCCATCTATTCCATCATATGATAGTTCATCTTTAGGTGTTAATGCTAATAGGATTATATTACTAAGTTAGATAATTATGTAATTAAATCTGAATTATTTCCAAATTCAGAAGGTCTTTATTTTGTTAAAAGAGTAGATGCTAATAGTATCAAACTTGCAAAAAGTAGATCTGATTTGTATTTTGGGAATTATATTACTCTTGATAATGTAGGAATTGTAACAGACAATAGAATTGAACCATTTAGTTTTCATGAAGAAACTTTAAAATCACAAAAACTTGTAAGACAAATTAATCCCCCAATTAATACTGGAACGGTATATGAAACCACTCCTGGTACTACTGGTATTTTGGCAAATGGAGTAGAGATTTTAAATTATAAGTCTTATGACAAAATTCATTATGGTCAGTTAGAAAGTATAGATGTTCTTGGTGGAGGAAAGGATTATGATGTAATTAATCCTCCTATTACTAAGATTTCTGATAATGTTGGAACAGGTGCTACAGGATGTGTTGCAGTTAAGGGATCTCTAAAGGATATTAGACTTATAGATCCTGGTTTTGCTTATGAAGGAACTCCTACAGTATCGATTACTGGAGGAAATGGACAAGGTGCTCGTGTTGATGTAAACATGCAATCAGTGGAACATAAAGTTCCTTTCTTTGCAAATTCAAGTAGGGTTGGTCTTGGAACTACGGGAGATTTGCCATCTACAATTGGATTCTCAACTTATCATAAATTTGCTAACGGTGAAAAAGTATTATACATCACTGATGGTCAAAATGTAGTTGGTGGAATGACTACCAATGCAAATTATTGGGTTTCTGTCGTTGGAACTGGTGGAACTGTTGTAAGACTTCATACTGGTGAAGCAGGTGCTTTAGCAGGAATTAATACTGTTGAACTTACTTCTCGTGGTGACGGTGTTCAGTATATTAGTGCTATTACTACCAAATCTATAATTGAATCTATTAATGTAATTTCTGGTGGATCTGATTATGAAAATAAAAAGAGAACAGCACAACCTGCAGGAATTAATACCTCAACAGATGCAATAAAGATTGAAAATCATGATTATAAGACGGGAGAAATTATTAATTATACTTGCACAGGAACACCTATTACTGGATTAACTACTTCTACTGATTATTATGTAAGTGTAGTTGATAAAGACAATTTTAGACTAACAAGTGTTGGTGTAGGAACTATGGTGCTTCAGAAGTACAGAATTTTGATAGAGTACCTGATGTAACTTTATCTTCTGGAACTTTAGGTGAAGTCACTCCAATTATTAATAATGGAACTATTACTGAGGTTCTTGTAAAGAATAAAGGTAAAGATTATATTGCTCCTCCTGATTTACAAATATTTGGTGATGGTTCTGGTGCGGTATTGACACCTATTCTTAAAACTGTAGGAATTGGAACTACTGCAAAATATCTTTTAGAAGAAGTTAAAGTTCTTAATAACGGAGCAGGATATAGTAAAGATGCTACATCAATTTCAGTTATATCACCTGGATCTGAAGTAAAACTTCGTTCTAATATTCAACAGTGGACTGTTAACCTCTTTGAGAAGTATTATCAAGGTGAACAAATAACGTCTGATGATGGAATTATTGTAAATGGATTAAACAAGGGGTATGGACTACAATACACTCATTTATATGCCCCTAGGAAGCTCAGAGAGGGCATGTATGCGACGAATCAGGAGGGAGTGTCCTTATATGGTCAACCAGACTTAAAACGGGTTAACGGGCAGGAAGTCACGTCTCCTGACCATTCTCCTATTATTGGATGGGCATATGATGGAAACCCAATTTATGGTCCTTATGGTTATGTTAAGAAAGAGGGTGGATCTGTAGTTCAGATGAAATCTGGATATGTAGAAGAATCTTCAAGTAAATTAAATCGACCACCATTAACCGTTTTTGGACCAGGATTCTTTGTTGAAGATTTCACTTATAAAGAAAAAACAGACGAAACTGTTTTAGATCAAAATAATGGAAGATTCTGTATCACTCCACAATATCCAAATGGAGTTTATGCATATTTTGCAACTATTAGTGATTCTGGTGCTGAACAAGGTGGACAATTTAATAGTTATAAATTACCAGCCTTCCCATACTTAGTAGGTGATAATTATTATTCTACACCTGAAGAATTTAACTTTACTCAATATTCTAATCAAGATGATTTCCTATTAACTAAAAATAAGGATAGGAGATTCTTAACTGAATCTGATAAGAAAGAAGATGCTACATGGTCAACTATTTGGTATAGAAATACTGCACCTTATAATTTGATTGAAGGAGATGAGCAGTACCGATATATTCCTATTCCTAATAAATTAAAACAATCAATTGATCTTAAAGGAGTTGCTCCTGGAGTTATTGAAAGTATTGGAATTACAACAGGTGGAAGGAATTATAAAGTTGGTGATAGGGTAGTATTTAATAATGAAGGAACTAGTGGAGGAAAGGCTGCTGCTCAGGTTTCTAAACTTGCTGGTAAGGATGTCACCAGTGTAAGTGTTGCTACTAGTACCATAACGGGAGTAGAGGTTTATCCTGGACCACAAAAAGGTGAATATACTCTTATTAATGATGAACCTATTAATTGGATTAATACCAATACAATTAACGTCACAGGACTCTCTACAACCTCCTCTAACATAGAAGGAACGTATAGTGCAGGGATTAGTTCCAATCGTCTTGTTGTAACTGGTATAGGGACTACAGCAGTTGCAATTGGAACTGATGGTGCTACTGGAATAGTTACTCATTTTAATGTTGAGGGTGATTTAAGTTTCCCAACTATTAGACCTAATGACATTCTTGGAATTGGAACCGAACAAGTAAGGGTATTGAACGTAGACAATTATCTCTCACGAGTGAGGGTTCTACGGGGTGTGAATGGGGTTACAGGGGTCTCTCATACCATAACCTCAGTTCTACTAGAAGATCCTAGAAAGTTGACCGTTAATCCTGGATTTACGTCTACCTATGAATATAAATTAAACAAACAAATTTATTTTGAACCAAAAGAAACAGTTGGTGTAAACACATTATCTGGTGTAGGTATTGGAAGTACACTTAGATTCTCTAATCCAGGTGTTGGTCTCACAATGCTTTATGTGAAGACCAAGCAAATGTATCTTCCAAATCACGAATTATTGACTGGTGATAAGTTAACTTATTCTCCTGGTAATGGAACAGGTATTACTATTTGGGAAGATGGTAAAGCAGGAACAGGAATAAAAACATTAATAAATGGACAAACTCTCTTTGCCGCAGTCTATAATAAGGACTTAATTGGTTTATCCACTTGTAGGGTAGGTTTAGGTACTACGGGTACTTTTGTGGGCATTGCAAGCACACAGAGGGACTCTACAAACTTCTTCTTTGCAGGGGTAGGAACTGGAGTATATCATAGTCTTAAAACGAATTATGATGTAATTACTGGAGAAATTAATAGAACCACGGTTACTGTGTCAACAGGAGCTACTCATGGTCTGTTGAATGATCAACAAGTATACATGGATGTCAGCCCAGGTATAGAAACTTCAATTGTAGTTAAGTATAATGATTATAATAGAAATGTAGTAATTAATCCTAAGACGTTTACATCTGCTGGCGTAAACACAACTACTAATGAATTAACTATAACAAATCATGGATATAAAACAGGTGATAAGATTATTCATACTGTAGGTGTAGGATCAGCTGTCCCTGGTGGTTTGGTGGATAATGACATATATTACATTGTTAAAATGGATGATAATACAATTAAATTATCTCCAACTTATCATGAATCTACCGAATCGAAGCCACCTATAGTAGGTATTACTAGTGCTGGTGATGGTGGAATAATTAATCCAATAAATCCTGGGATAAAATTATATAAAGATTGTAGTGCTGTCTTTGATGTTTCAGATTCATCATTATCTTATGTAAATCAAGCAACAACTTATTCAGCATTTAAGCTTAATTTCTATAAAGATGAAAACTTTACTAAGATTTGGGATACATCGTTATTAACGAAAGATTTTAATGTTATAAGAAATGGAGCTCCTGGCATAACAACAAATGCTAATGTTACTGTAAAGATAACAAAAGAAGTTCCTGAAGAATTATTCTATAGATTAGAACCTCTTTATGATAGTAATCTTCCTGCTGTAAAGAAAGAAATTGTTGTAGATGAAGATATTATCTCAGGAAGTCAAATAAGAGTTCTAGAGAGTCTCTATAATGAAGGAGGTGCAGAAGGACAGAAGATTACTATAGCAGCTACTAATCAATTTACATATAATCTTTCTCAGATTCCTGAAGTAGCACTATTGGTAAAATTAAAACAGTAAAACTGTCGAATATTGGATATGATTTCCCATCTGATCCAACATTGATGCCATCTGCTGCAATGCCGCAGATTATTCAATTAGATGCTCTTAAATCTGTTCAAAAAGTAGGTGTAACTTCATTTGGTAGGGGTTATAATGCTAATCCAAGTTTAGTTGTAATTGATGGATTCACTGGTAAACCAGTTTTGGATCTTGATTTAGCATATGAATTGGGTAATCCAAATGTAGAAATTTTGCAAAATACATTTGGTATGCATGATGCACCACCTACAGTAGTTCCTATACACAATAGCAATGGTGTTGGTATTAGTACTGTTGGATTTAATACAACTACTAAAGATGTAACTGTTACTTTGCAAGTTGGATATAGTACTGCTGATACCTTCCCATTTTCAGTTGGAGAACTAATATTCATTGAAGGTATTGCTGTAGGAGTAGGATCAACCGGACGGGGATATAATTCTGATCAATATGATTATAAACTCTTTAATATAACAGAAGTTGACCAAAATTATGGTGGTATTGGAACTGTTACTTATAATCTTACCGATTTCTTTGGAGATTTAGCACCTGAACTTACACCAGGTCAATATGATTTTGTTAACTCTGCAGGAAGAATTGTTCCTCAAAAAGATTTCCCAACATTTAAGATTGATCTTACAGATTCAAGTGATTATGTTATAGGTGAAACAGTTACAGGTACATTAAGTAGTACTACAGGAATCGTTGAGTCTTGGAGTGCTAATACAGGAATTTTAAGAATTTCTGCTCAGAAAGATTTTGTAGTTGGTGATATTATTGTTGGAAGTGCTTCTGGAGTTGAAGGAGTTGCTTCATCTATTAAATCTTTTGATGCATATCTTACATTAGGTGCTACTGCTAGAGTAGAAGGTGGTTGGGAAACAGAATCTGGATTCTTTAACAGAACTTTACAAAGATTCCAAGATAGTGATTATTATCAGAACCTTTCATATTCATTAAGTTCAAGGGTTGATTTAGAAGTATGGGATGATCCTGTTTCTACGTTAAATCATACAATAGGATTTAAGAAATTTAGTGATTATCAATTAGAATCTACTCCTGATGATAGGGATTCATTAAAGGTTGGTTTATCAACTGAATTATCAGCCTATGGTATTGTTGCAGAGCAAATGTCCATAGTTAATATGAATTGTGTGCATGATTTTGATCTCGCATCAGAAAATGGTTTAACAGTAGGTAATGATACTGTTTCTACTGAAATAACTTTCTCTAGTAGAATCTTGAAAGATTATGATGAATCAATTGGTAATAGGGTAGTTTCAATTGATGACTTTAGTGGAACATTTAATAGTAATCCAAGATCTACTCGATATACAACAGTTGGTAGTTGGACTTTATCTGAAAGAAGAGCATTAAAGTATTTCTTATACGTAAAGGATAAGAGATTTACTGCACAAAGACAATTATCTATTGTTGATATTCTTCATGATAGTAATTTGGGATATATTAATCAATATGGAAGATTAGATACTGTTTACGATCAAGGATCATTTGATTTTGCAGTTTCAGGTAGTACTGGTGAATTAAGGTTCTATCCTGTAAAATATTCTGTTAATGATTATTGGATTGCTAGTCTTTCCTTTAATTTGGATGATAATGCATTAAGTACTGGTAGTACAGTTATTGGACCTTCCATCGTAGATACAGAAAGTGCTCCAATTGGTGTTGGAATCGGAACTACAACAATTGTAGGAATAGCAAGTACTTATAGGTCTGCTCATGTAACCGTATCAATTAATCCAGATATTAATTATGATGAATTTGAATACAATCAGTTCAATATTGTTCATGATGGAACAACTGTTGATATAATGGAATATGGAAGATTAACAACAAATATAACGCAAGGATATGTTAATCGTACTGGTATGGGAACGTATAGTGGATATATTGATGGTGAATTATTGAAAATTGATTTCCATCCTAATGATGGAGTTGGTATTGGTACTACTGGTGCTATTAATACCATGCTGATAGGAGTAGCATCTTCAGAATATAGTGGAATATCAACGGTAGAATTAAAACATGCTATTCTTGAATCTAGATGTACTGGTATTGGATCCACAACATCTCCTATTGAAAATATTATAGCAGAGTATCCAACTGATTACCAAGCTGCATATTGTTTTGTTCAGGTTACTGATTGCACCAATAAAGCATATCAGATGGGTGAATTCCTATGTATTAATGACTTTGTAGAAGATGAAGCACAGGAAAGTTATGATGTTGAGTTTGGTAATGTTTATTCTGGTAATGCTGGTTTAGGAACAATAGGGAGTAGAGTTTCAGCTGCTGGAACAATGACTATTGTGTTTACACCTAATTCAGGTATTGATGTTCATACAAATGTCTTTAGTAATGTATTAAAAATTCAGGATGATCTTGTTCAAACAATTGATTTTGATAATGGTGCTATAGTTATTCTACCAAACCACTTCTTTGTTACTGGTGAAAAACTTTCTTATAACCATGCTGGTGCTGGTAAAACAATGGCAGTTGGTATTGCTACTACTAATGGATTTGTAGGAGTTGGTACAACTAATAAACTTCCTGCCACAGTATATGCTGTTAAGATTGATGATGACACTATTAAACTTGCAGAAACTCCTGAGAAAGCACTTAAGACTATTCCAGATGTTGTAGATCTTACAAGTGTAGGTATAGGAACTTCTCATAGATTTACTGCACATAATCAAAATGCGAAACTTTTGGTCTCTATTGATAATATGATTCAGTCTCCGATAGTTGCAACAGCAGTTACAACTCATCTGACTAAACAAGTTTTTACTACAGATGAATATCTTGAGTTTGCAGGAATTACTTCATTCTTTGGTGGTGATTTAATTAAGGTTGGTAATGAGATAATGAGGGTTGATGGTATTGGTATAGGTGTAACTAATAGGATACAAGTAAGAAGACCTTGGATGGGTACAGCTCTTGCTGGATATAGTACTGCAACTTTGGTTACTAAAGTTGTTGGTAATTATAATGTTGTTGATAATACAATAAACTTCGTTGCTGCTCCAAGTGGTAATGTTCCATTAAGTACTACTACAAATAGACCAGATGATAGAGATTGGGTTGGTATTTCAACTGGATCTAGTTTTGAAGGAAGAATGTTTATGAGATCTGGTGTTCCAGATACTACAGAAGAAACATATTATAGAAACTATGTGTTTGATAGTCTTTCTGATCAGTTTACTGGCCAAAAAGCAGATTTCACTTTAAAATCAGAACAAGGAAATGTTGCTGGTTTAACTACAGATAATGCTATTATTCTTGTTAATGATGTATTCCAAATTCCTGGATCTATTGATATTGGTGGTAATTATACCTTAGCACAAACAACTACAGGTATTACTACTATTTCCTTTACAGGAACAGGAAGTTCTGTTGCTGGAGCACCTAATGTTGGAACTCTACCTTTAGGTGGTGCTATTGTTTCTGTTGCTTCTACGGAAGGATTTGGTTATCAACCATTAATAGGAGCAGGTGGTACAGCAGTTGTTTCTACAGCAGGTACTATTCAGTCTGTAAGTATTGCTAATACAGGTTCTGGTTATAGAGTAGGGGTTCAAACTGTATGTAATGTTGCTATTCAAACTTCGACATTACCTGGTACTAGCGTAATTGGAATTGGTACTGCTACTATTGATCAACGTGGATTTATTTCTGGTATTGCTATTACCAATCCTTATGTCTTTAATATACCTGTTTTCATCTCCAATGTTGGTTATGATACTGTTACTGGATTAACAACAGTTACTACATCAAGTGCTCATGGATTCTCATTAGGTGAACAGGCAGTTCTTTCTGGTATTGCATTTACATGCAACTATGCAGGTACTAAAGCAATAAGCAACTTCGTTTATACTAAAGCAACTGGTATTGCAACTGTTACTACTTCTGCTGCTCATGGATATTCTGCTGATGATGATGTAATTCTTACTGGATTAGCTGTTACTGAAGGTAGTAGTAATATTACATATCCAAGAACATCAGACCCATATTATACAGGATCTAGAATTAGTTCTGTTCCAAATACTACTAGTTTTGTTATTCAAGTAGGTGCAGGAAGCACAGCACTTCAATACACTTCTGGTGGTACAGTTCAAAAAGCAATTTTAGCACCTAGAAAGGCTAATAGCACTGATACTGATGGTGATCCTGCTTATAATGGTACATCCGTTCTTCAAGTAATTGATACTACTAATTTTGTAGTTAATACTGGAATTAATACATATCCACATCTTTATAATAGGGGTGGAGTTGTTAGAAGACCACTTAAAGTTATTATTGATGATCCATTACCATATGCAGGCATTGCTTTAACCTATAGTGATGATTCTGTCAGTGGAGTTGGAACAGGTGGTTTTGTTGATGTTGTTGTTGGTCAAGGTTCTAGTATAATAAGCTTTACTATTACTAAGACAGGAAGTGCTTATGGTAATGATGAAATTCTGACACTTCCTATTGGTGGACCTACTGGTATTCCTACCGATCCATCTAAGACATTTAGGGAATTCCAACTTACTCTTGATCCATGTTTCTATGATGAATTTACTGGTTGGTCTCTTGGTGAATTAGAAACAGTAGATAATGTTGAAAAATATATTACTGGAAGTAGGGTTGATTTCCCACTAACTCTTAATAATGAGACTTTAACAATTAGAGGTAAGAAAGGTTCTAAGATTATTGAACAAGACCTTTTATTAGTATTCGTGAATAATGTTCCTCAAGTTCCTGGTAAAGGATATACTTTCCCAGGAGGTAGTAATATTACATTTACTGAAGCACCTAAGATTGGGGATAGTATACAAATTCTCTTCTATAAGGGAACTGGATCTCAAGACGTTGTTGAAAGATTAGTTGTAGAGACTGTTAAACCTGGTGATGATTTACAAATTAAACATTTACCTTCTCAAGATTTCTGGTTAACTGAAAAAGTTAGAGTTCCTCTTAGTC